>Ga0208958_1003047_pt1 | contig 13504 bp, 19 predicted proteins | sample RifOxyB1_FD_184032 | JGI IMG/M metagenome (GOLD analysis project Ga0208958, IMG submission 184032) | Soil microbial communities from Rifle, Colorado - Rifle Oxygen_injection B1 (SPAdes) | ecosystem: Environmental > Terrestrial > Deep subsurface > Rock core/Sediment | place: Rifle, Colorado... | reverse complement strand
TGGCACCGTAGATTGAATCATGAAGCATGAATTATGAATCATGGAGGTAAGATATCCTCTTTTACTCAGCTCGATGCTTGGAAAGAGGGGCATAAGTTAGTTGTTGAGATATACAAGTTAACGAGGGCGTTTCCCAGAGAGGAAATGCTGGGGCTGGTTTCCCAAATGCGAAGGAGTGTTGTTTCCATAACTTCGAATATAGCCGAAGGTTTTAGCAGACGGTCGTATAAAGAGAAAGTTCAGTTTTATTCTATGTCTCTGGGGTCGGTGACGGAACTGCAAAATCAGTTATTGGTAGCTAAAGACGTTGGTTATATTTCGGGAATCGAATTTAAGAGGATCGCTGATTTGAGTGTGATTGTTAATAAAATTATAAACGGTTTAATAAAGAGTTCTCGAGTTAAAATTCCTGATTCATAATTCTAAATATTTAAGTATAATATCCCCTATGCCTAATCTGGGAATCATATTTACGACAGGACTTTTAGCTGGCGGGGTTTCCTGTCTGGCAGTGCAGGGGGGTTTACTGGCGACGGCGGTTGCTCAGAATCAAGAATCAGGAAGTAAGAATTATGGGGCTTGGGCGACGGCTATATTTTTGCTGGCAAAGCTGGCGGCATACACGCTGTTGGGATTGGGATTGGGGGTTGTGGGATCGGTGCTGACTATGACACCACTTACCCGGGCGGTATTTCAGGGGCTGGCGGCGATATATATGCTGGGAGTAGGCTTGGCGCTTCTGGATGTACACCCTTTTTTCAGGAGATTTTTGATTACCCCTCCCAGATTTTTGACCAGAGCAATCAGAAAACAGTCTAAATCCGCGTCGCTGGTTACACCGGCAATCCTGGGATTGATGACAGTATTTATACCCTGCGGTGTGACCCAGGCGATGATGGCTCTGGCGATAGCTTCCGGGAATCCAGGGGTGGGTGCGGCGATAATGGCTGTTTTTGTAATAGGGACCATGCCGCTTTTTGCCGGTTTGGGAGTGGTGATGGCTAAGCTGGGAGAAGGGTTTGGGGGAAAATTCCGCCGGGCAGGGGCATGGCTGGTAACGGGAATAGCGGTATTCAGCTTAAACTCGGCGCTGGTACTGACCGGGAGCCCGGTTACCGCCCAGAAAGTGTTGGCCATGGCCGAGTGCTCCATTAGTATTTGTGACAGGACCGTTGTCGGGGAGACTGTCAGACCGGCGGATGAAGTGACGATTACGTTTTTGAAGAACCGTTATGAAGTGGATAACCCGAATGTAAAAGCGGGGAGTAAAGTAAAGCTGAACCTGGTAAATAAGGGAGGGTACGGCTGCATCCAGGCGTTTGAATTTCCGGATGTGGGGGTATCTGAAGTCGTATCACCGGGACGCTCAAAGTCAATAGAAGTCGAAATACCCCGGAAATCAGGGGAACTGGCTTTTTTTTGCGCCATGGGGATGTATTCAGGTCAGTTAACAGTTGTTAACTGACCAAAGGCAAAGTTCTGGCAAAGCCAGCGCTTCGCGAGCAAAATTCAAAAGCATGGTGAAGAAAATTTTCAAATTATCCGGGATGCATTGTACCAGTTGTGCGATGGTGATCGAGGGGGAGCTGGAGGATTTGGGAGCGGGTGCCCGGTGTAATTGGGCTCGGCAGGAAGTGGAAGTGCAATGGGATCCGGCACAGATTGAAGAGCAGAAGCTGGTTGAAGCGATCGAGAAGCAGGGGTATAAGGTAATAACTAATTAACCTAATATCTAATTGACCTAATAACAAAACAATTGGATAATTTGTGTCCATGAACAAGTTTGATTTGGTTGACTCTATAGGTTTTGGGGTATATATTGACAATTATGAATGATGTAGATAGAGAAGTGGAGAGGTTGGCACAGGATAAATTGACTGGGGGTGAGAGAGTAGTAAATTGGGTTATGGGATTAGTGGGTTTGGGGACCTTGACCGGGCAGGAAAGAGCTGCCAGGGCGGTAGGAAGGTGGTTTAACAAAGGTAAATCAGTGAGGTTGCGTGCAGATCCGAAGGCTATAAATCCTTGGGATAATAAGGGAAAGTGATATCGGGGCTTGTGATTTGGGTCTTGTTCGGGTATACATAAAATGTGGGAGAGATACCATTAGCTGAAAGAATGAGACCGAAAAGTTTGACCCAGTTTGTGGGGCAGGAACAGCTGGTGGGTACGGGCGGGCCGCTGCGGACGGCTATTGAAAAAAAGAATAAATTTTCATTTATATTGTGGGGGCCGCCGGGTAGCGGCAAGACCACGCTGGCGAGGATCTATGCCGGGAGCCTGGGGGCGGAATTTGTAAATTTGTCGGCAGTGTCCGCGGGAAAAGAGGATGTGAGGAAAGTTGTAAACCGGGGACAAAAGTCACTGATTCCGGTGATACTTTTTTTGGATGAGATCCATAGGTTCAACAAAGCCCAGCAGGATTACCTGCTGCCCTACGTAGAGGATGGGACAATCACACTGGTCGGAGCGACGACGGAGAACCCGAGTTTTGAGGTGATATCGCCTCTATTATCAAGATGCAGGGTGTTTGTGTTGACAGAATTAAGGATGGAGGAATTGGCAATTTTGGGAGCAAGAATTGTGGCAGAGACGGGAATAAAGTTTAGCCGGGAAGAGGTGGAGTGGGCAGCCGGGTATGCCAACGGGGACGCCCGGCAGTTTATCAATTTGTTTGAGACGACTTACAATTTGTATAAAAAGATCAGTATTAACAACTTTAAGCAGGCGCTGCAGACAAAATCATTGCGTTACGACCGGGCAGGAGAAGAGCATTACAACACTATCTCGGCTTTTATCAAGTCCATGCGGGCAAGTGACCCGGACGCGGCTTTGTATTATCTGGCGCGGATGGTGGAAGCGGGAGAGGATCCGCTGTTTATTGCCCGAAGAATGGTAATCTTTGCTTCGGAGGACGTCGGGATGTCCCAACCCACGGCGCTGGTAGTGGCCAACGAGGTTTTCCGGGCGTGCGAGACTATCGGGTATCCGGAATGCGCAATCAACTTATCACACGGGGTGGTTTATTTGTGTCACGCCAGGAAAGACCGTTCAGTCTACGAAGCGTATTTTAAAGCAGTCGAGGATGTTAAAAAATACGGCAATCTGCCCGTTCCTCTCAAAATCCGAAATCCTGTAACAAAATTAATGAAAGAACTTAAGTATGGGAAAGGTTATGAAAGGTATACAAAAGAGTCCTTGCTACCCGATAAACTGAAGAATAAGAAATATTATCGAAAACAGGACTAATAGTATATAGTATGTGGTAACATTTCAATTATGAAAAGTGTTGTAATTTGTGGAAGCAGAAGATTTAAAAAAGAAATAAGAAAATTTGAAAAAGAACTGGTTAAATTAGGGGTAGTTGTATATTCTCCATACCTTCACGAAGGAAAAGACGAATGGAATAATCTACCAGAACAGTACAAGAAATATACCGCACTCGGTCTGACTCACGACCATTTTTACAAAATAAAAATGGCCGATGTCGTATTTGTATATAACAAAAACGGATATTCAGGAGTAAGCACTACATTAGAACTTGGTTATGCAGTTGCCCTTGGAAAACCAATATACGTTCTATCTGATAAAGACGAAGAACTTTGTAGGTTAGTCTTATTTAGAGAGGTTATTAAAACCCCAAAAGAATTGGTTAAAAAACTTAAATAAATATGGTTATTACAATTTGTGGTTCAATTAAATTTTATGACGAGATGTTAAATGCAAAAGTCCAGCTTGAAAAACTCGGTCATAAAGTATTGATACCCGGTAAAGCCCAAGATGTTGATTATTGGGAAAAAGATAATACTAAAAGAGTCGAAGCGAAAAAGAAATTCGAGTTTATAAGTGAACATATGGATAAAATTGAGAACTCGGACGCAATACTTGTTGTCAATATTACAAAGAAAGATATCAAAAATTATATCGGTGCGAATACATTTCTGGAAATGGGCTTTGCCCACTATCGCAAAAAGAAAATCTTCACACTAAACCCACTCCCTGACTAGCCATATATAGTTGACGAGATTCTAATGATAGACCCTGTTGTTCTAAATGGTAACTTGTCAAAAATAAGATGACCAACCCTAAAAACGATAAAGAAAAAGAGGTGAAAATATGTGACAACAAGAGTGTTGGAATGTTAATTTGGCAAAATGACAAATTGCTTTTAATAGAACGAAAACTATTCCCTTTTGGTTTTGCTCCTCCTGCTGGACATATTGACGATAAGGGAAGTTTTGAAAATGCCGCAAAGGAGGAAGTTCAAGAAGAAGTTGGACTCAATTTAGTGAAGTTAGAGTTGCTAACCGAAGGCAAGAAAGATAACAAATGTCGCAGGGAAGGAGGAAGCTGGCATTACTGGAAAATTTATAAAGTTGAAGCTGAAGGAGACTTGAAGCCAAGCAAAGATGAAACAAAACAGACGGGCTGGTACACAAGGGAACAAATAAGAAACCTTTCAGAAAGAACAGCAAGATACCTAAATGGAGAAATAAGTGAGGAAGAATGGCAGACCCATCCTGGTATAGAAACTGTATGGTATGAATGGTTTAGAGAACTAAAAATAATTTAATTTTAGAAAACCATGAGAGAAATTTACTTGGCTGGCAAAGTACCGAAAGGTGATAAAGATACGGAAGGTTTTATTAATTGGAGAACAAAGTGGAGTGAGGTGTTATTAAAGGTTTTTGAAGATGCACAAATTATCGACCCTTATGACCCTGATTTAGATGAGGGAGATTTCCTTCAAGTAGTCGGTCAAGATTTTGGGTACATTAAACGAGCATCCTTGATAGTAGTAAATGCTGAGGAGAAAATCGGTGCTGGTACTGCAATGGAAATGGTAACTGCCAAGTACTTTAAGAAGCCTGTAATAACCGTAATCCCCAAAGACACGCACCACAGACGCTCAAATGTAGTATTTCACGGAAAATTAGTTGATGACTGGATTCATCCTTTTATCTGGCACTTTTCTGATATTGTGGTCGAATCGGTTGATGAAATAGAAGATATAAAGAAAAAACTGGAGAGTACGGAAATAAAGGGAATTTCAATAATTGACGAAGCAATAGAATACGCATCTTCACTTAAATAAGTTTTAATCACTAATCCAAAAATTTGTCACTCTCAAGTTATTTATTACTATCATATAATCAATACTATCTCGGCCTTCATCAAATCCATGCGGGCAAGTGATCCGGATGCGGCAGTGTATTATTTGGCCCGGATGGTGGAGGCGGGAGAGGATCCGCTGTTTATTGCCCGAAGAATGGTAATCTTTGCTTCGGAAGACGTAAGGAAATTCGGTAACTTACCCGTGCCGTTGAATTTGCGAAACCCGGTGACGAAGCTAATGAAAGGGTTGGGGTATGGGAAGGGGTATGAGAAATATACTAAGGAGAGCCTGCTGCCGGATAAATTGAGGGGAAGGAAGTACTATCGAGGTTAAAAGGAAGTGGGGGTTGAAATTAGGGAAAAGAACGTAGTAGTATAAATGGATGCCTGTGAGGAAGAAAAAGACAGTTGAGTCTGCTCCGGAGGTACCAGCGGTTTCAGGCGGAAGTTCGATAGTTGTGGAACCGCCGGTAGAGGTGGCCGCGGAACCGGTAAATCCGGCTGTGGCGGCTTTGGCCGCAGTGGGAACCCCGCCCGCAGGCGAGGCCGGGACTCCGCCGCAAGGTGAGGCCGGGGTTTTGCAAGTCGGGGATAGCGGGACCGGAGCGACGGCAGAACCACAGGTTGAGGCGGCGGTTGAACCGCCAGTCGAACCGGAAAATGGCCAAACCGAACCAGTTGCCCAGATCAGGCAGGGACACGCGTGGTTGTGGGCCGTAGTCGGATTGATTACAGGAGTTGTCCTAGGCGGGGGAGGAGTGTTTTTGGTACTTAACCGGGGTATGGCCGGGATACCGAGTGCATCCCAAAAGACGGGGGAACAACAAGAGACGGCAGAAGAGCCGACAGCAACTCCCGTGGTAGAGCTGGACCGCGCGGATTTGAGAGTTCAGGTATTAAACGGCAGCGGGGTGGCTGGGGCGGCGGCAACTGCCAAAGCGCTTTTGGAAGGTATGGGGTATGAGGAAGTAGCTGTCGGGAATGCAGACGTGGATGACGCGGTAGAAACGGAGATATCCATCAAGGAGAGTAAAGCAGATTATTTGGATTTGCTGATTGAAGATCTGGGGGGAGACTATGAGTTGGCCAGTCAAACCGCAAGCTTGGAAGCGGATAGTGAATATGACGCGGTGATAGTGCTGGGAGCAAAGAAGAGTGAGTAGATAGGGTAGTTGTGATATTATGGCTGGATGAGTACGCAAGTGAATGTGGCGGCAGTAATAATCGGGGTAACCACTGTAATATTAACGGGCGGAATATGGCTGATGACCAGAAACAGCGGTGAAGTTAAGGGCACGACAGTCGGCGAAGTCGAGCTGGTGAGCCGATCCGGGTTACATTGGCACCCGAAACTGGAAATTTATATAAAAGGGGAAAAAGTGGAGCTTGAGGACGGAATAGGCTTGGGGGTAGTGGAGAAACCGATGCATACTCATACAGAGGATTATCGCGAAGGGGTTGTACATATGGAATTTTCCGGACGGGTTACGGCCGAGCAGACGAGATTGGGAAACTTCTTTGACATCTGGGGTAAGAAATTCAGTTCCAGCCAATTATTTGACAGGGTAAACGGGGATGAAGGTGTGGTGCGGATGAAAGTTAACGGCATAGAGAATACCGAGTATGAAAATTATGAGATGAAGGACACAGACAGAATTGAAATCAGGTTTGAATAGAAACGACTTGGTTATTCCGGAGTATGTTCGTTGCTGACCGCGGGACCGTCGATGGGGACAAATCTTGTGACAGAATCTGTCTGGGAGAGGATTTCTGCAAATATAATGGTAGGTTCGTAGTCTTCTTCCTTTTCTACATCCAAATTGACGACCAGATCTCCCAGGGAGGCCGTTACGTATTGCCAGGTTTCTTCCGACGATTCGTTTGCCGTTTGATCCACCTCCCAGCCGGCTTGCTGGAAAGCCCGGATATACCAATTCATGACGAAGGATACACTGTGGCTGGTTTTCCAATTTGCTGCAAAGACGGGATTGGTTGTCCCGTCGGTAGTGACTCTGGAGTCCAACAATACGGAATTAGGTATTTGGGGTATTTGGGGGAAACCCGAAACCAGTCGGGGGTGAGAAAGACCGCTGAATTTCTGGATAAAATAGATCGAACCGACCGCGACCAGTAAAAAAAGAACCAGGGAGATAAGCAGGTTGGATGTTTTCATTGCTGTGGGATTAATTTTGCACAAAAAACCAGAATTTGGCCACACCGGTTTCGAAATTGGGATTGACAACGGTGTAGTTGCAGGCTGATTTACAGGAGGAGTTGCCGCCACGAGCGGCTGTGTTTCTGGCGGCGAGCGAGTGCCAGCCGTTGGGTAGCTGGGTAGTATCTATGGTGACTGTGAAATCCTGACCGACCGGCGGATTGGCGAAAGTCTTGGGCCAACCGGGGGGGTTATTGGGCAGAGAGGGTTCGGCATTCCAGGGGCCGACTGCCGGGATAAAGTGGCTCCTATCCAGAAATACCTCCAGCTTTTGGGACTGGCCTTTTGAGGCGGCAATTTTAAGGGTCATTGTTCCACTCACCGGAGCGGTGGGGATACCGTTTATCCTGACGTTCTGATAATCAAAGTTGGTGTACCAGCTCTTGCCGATGATGCAGGCCTTGTTGTTGGCCGGATCTCCGATACAGGAAGGAAATTCTCCTCCGCTGCAGTTGGGCGGAGTGCATTTGACGGCAAAGGGAATCTCGGAAGAAGTAGTCCAGGTCTGGCCGTCGGCGGTGTTTTGGACGACTCTCAATCTGAGATGGCGCCAGCCGGCAGGCCAACCGCCGGTGTCCAGGGAGACATTCACATTCCAGGCGCAGTTTGACGGGGTGGGGGCGTTGTACGGGCATTCGAGATTTAAAGGAAGAGTCTTGATGACATTTCCGGGGGCCAAATGGAACGCAAATTTGTTGGCAGTACTGGGATTATTGTGGAGCATAATCCGGCAGGGAGTAGACAGGACCCCGGTTATTGCCTGGCCTATCGGCCAGAAGCACAGAAGATGCTCGTGACCGAAGCCGAAAAATTCATCAATAGCGGGATTTCCGGTTTGGGGATTCCACCAAGCTTGGATTTCGATCGGAATTTCCTTGACCGAAGTCCCCGGTACCAGATTGAAACTGTCGCCGAACAGATCCCGATAGGGGGCAGTACCCGGGGGAGGCGGAGGGGGAGGCGTGGGTGTAGGTCCTGAAGGGGTAGGAGAAATCCTGGGTGTGGATGTAGGGACCCTGGATGGTGTGGGTGATCTGGCGGGAGTAACTGACGGTGACGGTCCTGCTGATTGGCCGTAATGGTTGAACCAGATTGTGTAGTCGACTCCGTCCACCCGGCCGCTCCTATTGAAATCACCATCTGCAGGACCGTTACCGGTACTGGTTCCGTAATGGTTGAACCAGATTGTGTAGTCGACTCCGTCCACCCGGCCGTCACCGTTGGCGTCCCCTAGTAAACTTGATGGCGGATTAGTCGGGGCGCGGGTGGGAGTAGTTTGCGCAGAATCATTATTATAGGAATCGGAGTTGGCCCACCAGATAAAAACTGCCGAACCCGGAAAGTCAGCCCGGATTTTATCCAAGTTGGCGAAATTGTGTATGATTGAGGCGTTCGAATCAGTTAAAGTACCCGTACCGGCGGCTACCCAGTAGTAATCCGAGTTTGGCTGACGGCCGGCTCCCTGGACCAAGGTGGAACCGATCAGAAACGGGGAGGACGCGGGAATGTTTCCGGAACCCGTGTTAAGAGAGATAAAGGGACTTCCGTCGAGGCTGATTTTGACGGTTGTTGCTGTCCAGGCGGCAATGATGGTTTTGAAAGCCCCGGAAGCAAAGGTTTGGGTAGGTGAGGCGGCAGTACCACCAATGGTGTTTTTTCGCCTGGTGAGACGGAATTTGTCCGTACCTACATCGTAATAGACAAACAGATCACTGGTGTTGGAAGCACTCATATCCCAGATAATGGGGTCAGGGGAGAGGGAAGTGGTTGAGGCAAAACCGACTTTGAGGCGGACGGCTACCCAACCAGAAGTAGGATTGAGTAGATTTTGGGGAAGTTGGATTCGGGAAGAGCTGGTCCGGGTAACAGCGGCACTTGAGTCGGAATTGTAAGTGACACCAAAGGTCGATAGTTGGCCGGGAGCCTGGGCGCGGGCGGAAGGAAGGAAGACAAAAATCGCTAGCCCGGCAGGTATAAGAAATTTTAAGAAAAATACGGGGTCCCGGAACATTCAGATATTATGAGGAAATCGGGCGGAGAATGCAAAGCCCGATATTTTGAGAGTCTTTAGCTGTAAAAGGGGAGAATAGGGTTAGAAATTAGGGAGGTTTATTGCCTCAAAGGCGGGGGTTTGAAGTCAGCGTATTCGGGGGTAGGAGGGATATATGATTTGAATTCGATTATCACACACCCGGTGTGTGATGTTTGAATATTGAGGGGGGAGATTTTGAAGTTCAGGCTGTAAAATGGGGGGATGGGATTGGAAATTGGAATATTCAGTCAGGATATATTACAACATTACGCACCGTTTGTATTGAAGATAAAGTTGCCGAGGGTTAGAAAAGCAAGGGAGATATTAAAAAGGGATCAGTTGGGGAGAATTATTACTTCAAAGGCTCCCATCATTTCGTTTTTGGGTAAATGATCTGGAAATTGTGGTAAAATCCGATGCTATAGGTCTTTTATACAAACCTATAGATATTTAAGTATGTCTAGTTACAAGTTGGAAACATTTAAAGTTGGCACTGTTCATAATCCAATTGGAAAAAGCTTGGGATTAATCCAAAAACAATATGAATTAGTAACCATTCAATTTCCTTTCAGGCTAGGTGCAATGACCTTGGATGCTTCAAGAATTGCTCCCAACAATAGTTTAGTTTTTGAAGCTGGTCAAATAAGTTTTTCGGTAGACATATGCAAAGTAATTGTGGTTAAGGTTAGGGATGATGAGAAAATAGTAATTTCGAAAAGGACATCAAGACCAAGCTTGGTTACACACACTGTCAAGATTATGCAAGCAGCCTTAAATGTAAAAAATGGTTTTGATGTTGATATTGATGATAAATTGGATCTTCGTCACACTGGTTTGGGATCAAGTGGGTCAATTATTGCCGGAACAGCAGCAGCTATAAATGAAATATACGGAAAACCGATAAACAACTTAGATCTCGCGCAATATTGTATTCACAATTACGGTGAAGAAATAGAAGGAGAATCAGAAACACTTGCGGTTGTGCAAAGTGTTGGAGGTTCATCGATATGTGGATTTATAGATGGAGGACTGGTTATTGTAACTGGTAAGGCAACCCCAATTTTTTCATGTAATTTAGATCAGAAATTAGTGGTTTCTATTGGTATACCAAAAGATTATGTTCCAAGAGATGCTAAGGCAATGATGCAAGCGGAATTGGAAAACATGGAAGGATTTGAGAATACTGGTAAAAACCATGCACCTGAAATTGCATATAGGCTTGTGCATGAAGTATTACCAGGATTAGTTAACGGTGACCTAAAACCTTGTAAGAAGCTCATTTTTGATTATAGATGGGATATGGGTAGCATTAAGAGTTGCTCGTTTGTTTATCCGAGAATGATCGAGATAGCTGAAAATTTACGAGATTTTAAGGATGACGAAAGAATACAGATTATTGCACCATCATCGGTTGGTCCTGCATTTTTTGCTTTGAGTTATTGTTCGGATTACGTTAAAGATCGGTTTAACAAGCTAGGATTAAAAACAATTGAAGCCAAAATTCACAATTCAAGTTATACCCGAGTTAATTATTTATAAAGTTTTATTATTGCAATGATATTTTTTGTTGGTCAGCATGGCTCTGGTAAAAATACTGTCGCGGAGATTCTTCAAAAGGATTTTAGAATTCTTCATGTAGATATAAGCTTGGCATTAAATGAAGATAAGGCTATTAAAGCTCCAGCAATGAATACTTCAGAATGGGTTAACCATGTTGTAACTACACACGGTCTGGGGTATTTTGCGGAAGTAGCAAAAGACGCCACCTTAGTGATTACAGAAAAACCGATTAGGCAAGAACAGCGGAATGAAGAAATTATTTTTACCGGATGCAGAAGTCCAGATATCATGTATCCGATTAGAGACATGGTGGTTTCAAGACCAGATATATTTTCTGAACACCTTAACTCTCTCAGGGTAGTAAGAATTTTTGCTCCAAGGGAAATACTAGTCAAAAGAATACTTCAACGAGATTTTGGCGTGTCTATGCAGACAATTGATAATATGCTGGCTGGGGATATGAAACACGGACTCGATAAATTATTTGATATAGCAGACACTACAATTATAAACACGGGGAGTCTTGCAGATCTAAGAAATTCAGTTCATATAATGGCTGAAAATAACTTTGGACTAAAACTAAAACCAATAATTGATTACGAAAATAGAGAAGGCCACCGCGTTTTAAAAGAAAGATAATATGAAAAAATTATCAGTATTTATTGCTTCATTCGATGGAATTTTAACTAGACATTCTGGCGTGGGTAGTGCAACCATAGCTTATATCAGAACTATACCTGAAATAAGAAAGGCGCTTTTGTTAAACAGAAGTATAGATTTAACCTTCTATGCGCTTACAAACAAATATGATGCTAGCGCCTGGAGTCGAAACTTAGAAATTGAAAAGGAAGTGAGAGACATTTGTCATTCAACGGGAGGCAAATTATTAACTTGTCTAAATAACAGTTCAGGAGATACACATTTTGGAAATATCCAAAACTGGACTTGTGTATCTGCATCTGCGGCCACCCAAGCTGTGCAAGTGCTGGAAAATAACGAATTTGATTATTGTATTTTTATGGCTCACGATACTCCATATGCGATGGCACCAATATATTTAGTAAAACAGAATTTTACAAAAACAAAAATAATAGGTACCTTTACCCCACACGGAACATCTTTAATTCACGAAAAAGGAGAATACAATCTTGACCGAATTAAATGGGAAAGTGAAGCTTTTCAAGAATTTAATAAAAATTCGAACCTTTTTGTATGTCACATAAGCAATTTCATGAAAAATCATTTACATATCGACTATGGTGTTAATCAAGAATCACTACTCCCAATGCTCAATGGTATAGATTTTAAAGAACTAATTAAATATAAAAAACAAAATATAGTTAAAATTTTTAATAAATATAATATCCCAACGAATAAACCTTTAATTGTGACTTATGGAAGAGGAGCTTCATATAAAGGTTATGATATTTTTATAGAGGCTGTAAAAAAGTTAAAGTTACCGTTCCACTATGTTTTACAAGCTGTTCCGTATAACCCAATCGACGACATTGAATTGAAATTAAAAGATGCAACCAATGGAATGAATAATATAACCACGATATTTGAATGGTCGTTCGATTTACCCAGAATGTTACTTCAATGGGACAAAACATTTTTAACTTGCCTTCTATCAAGACGTGAACCGGGAGCATTAATACCGGCGGAAATTAGATATAACGCAAAATCGCTTTGTCTGGTATCTGACCAAGATGGATTACCTTGCCAAGTAACAGATGGGGTTGATGGATTTATTACAGAAATTGACTCATATGAAAAGGTCGCTGACAAAATTAAGCATATTTATCAATTACCCAAGGATAAACAGGAGTTAATAAAAAGAACAGGTCTAAATCTAATTAAAGAAAATTACAATATGCGTAATAATTTTTCTGCTTCATTTAACAACTTAGTGAATAAACTTATATAGCATGAACACTAGTTTTAACAAAATATTAGTTGTTTTTGATGGATTACCTGGATCTGGAAAAACAACCACGGTGGATTGGCTAAGTAGTGAATACCACGGATTGGCAATACCCGAAGTTCCTGAACACAACCTAACAAAACCATTTACCGAAGAGTATTTTATCAATTGTGAAGAAATAAAGATAGGCAGATTTATTAATTCAAAACATGAGTTTAACTTTATGGATAGAAGTCCCGTTTCAATTGTGGCTCATGACTATGGTTGCTTTAAACTTGGATATGAAAATGATAATTATCAACTAAATAAATGGTTTCAAACCCAAATTACCAAAATCAATTTAAAGAACACACTCTTTGTTTATCCTAGAATTTCAAATGTAAAATTATGCAACCTAAGAAAGTGGGGAGAAAATCTTGAAAAGCTACCCAAGGAATTTAAAACTATTCAAGGAGCAAGATTGTGGACTGAGGATAAATTTTTGGAGATAGTGAAAGTCTTCTATGACGACTTTTATGGTAATATTAAGAATAAATTAGTTATTGACTGTGATATGATTTCACTAGAAAAGATGTTTAGTTTAATAAAGCACAAAATCGATTCAACATGACTGAAAAAGAAGTAAGCTACAAAATATTAAGGTTTGATAAATTACTCT
>Ga0208958_1003044_pt1 | contig 13510 bp, 10 predicted proteins | sample RifOxyB1_FD_184032 | JGI IMG/M metagenome (GOLD analysis project Ga0208958, IMG submission 184032) | Soil microbial communities from Rifle, Colorado - Rifle Oxygen_injection B1 (SPAdes) | ecosystem: Environmental > Terrestrial > Deep subsurface > Rock core/Sediment | place: Rifle, Colorado... | reverse complement strand
CAGGCCATAGTACTTACCATCCGCCTGCGTTCTTTTAGATTTTGCTTTAAAAGGTACTACCGTGATTATCATCTCCACCGGGTCATTAGTAAACAAACAGGTGTACATTGGTATATCCACATCGCTATTAAAAACAATATCCGTTTCACTTAGCTTGGAAATTTGAATGGCAACTTGATAATAAAGATTACTACGAGGGTCAGATTCATCTAAATAAACTCTTAATTCGTTAGCTGGTCTATCGCCTGATCCGCGATGGGTAAGTGCCACGCCTTGTTTTGATTCAAAAAATAAAACACTTTTTTTCAAATATAAAAGTTCAATTGGTTTGTTGGAAATGATCGCTGATGGATAATTTAATTTTTTCTTTAACTCATCAAGATTGTGCTTGTAATTAAAAACAAAAAAGAATGGTTGATAGTATTTTTCTTGTTTTATTCGAGTGATAATAAAATGCAATATGGCAAGTGAATCATTAGGTGCATTAGAATCAGTTTGGTCACCGACAATTGGTTCTAAATTTTCCTTAACCTGTTCTACTTTTTCTACCTCGTTTATCCCCACTATAATAATTGAAGGACGCAGTCTATGAATGATATCGGTTTTATCATCAAAGTCAGATTGAATATTAAGTTTAAATGGCAAACTGAAAATATCTTCGCTGGGATTAATTGCAAAGTTCATTTCTTTATCAACAATCAAGACCTGAATTTTGCAGGCTGAAGTCTTTTCATGATAATCTTCCAGCCATTTATTCAAAGCTTCTGGTCTACTTAAAGCTTCTGCGTTAGCTTTATCCAGGGCATGCATTAATTCGTTGTTACGTTCATTCAAATCATATTGCAATTTAGAATCCTTGGGACTGCTTGCTAGCTTACTTTCAATCTCATCAATTTTTTTGGCGATTATATCAATTTCCGTGGAATCCATATGATCATATTTAAAATCATAGGCCTTTTGATAATGGTGTTTCAGGTCGAAATCATATTCTCCTGCCACAATATAATTAAACGATAAATCTGGATTTAATTTAAGATCAGAAATAATTTTAATGGTAGTCCCTTTAATAAAACCAAAACTACTTTCGAAGTGAATATATTTAGGTGTTAGAAATATCAAACGGAATAATGTTTTTGAAACCAGTTCCACATTAGTTTTGGCCAGCGAAAATTCCACATCAGAAGCTGCCTCTGGACACATAATCGCCATAGTATGATGAACCGTATTAATGGTTTCACTTCCCTTTACAAAATTTAAAAATACTCCCATGCCAATACTTTTTAAAAGCATGATCTTAGAATCGATATTTTCCAGCAGACCAATGGTCAAAATCTTTTTACCTAAAAGGTCATTTCTTAAAAATCGCGCCAGTTCAGGAAGTTGCTTTCGATGTATGGAATAATCAATAAATACTACATGCGGATTCTCAGATAAGATTTTTGGAATTAATCCGAGCAGTTGGTTTTTATCGTCTTCAAACAATTCCATAAAAACAAATAACTCAGAAGGATACATTTCTTGAAATTTATCTTTAATGTTTTGATAACAAACTAGATCCTTACCGATAAAGATTATTTTGCGAGTAATTTTTTGCTTTTGCGCTTGCGCCATATACTTAGATAGTACTGCATGGTCAAACTTTACGCAAACTAGGCGTAATTCATATGCAAGATGAATTAAAACTTAATTATTTTTTAATTCTCTTATAATTTCTTCTTTGATCTCTTTTTTTATATCTTGTATTTGTTTTTTCATTTTATTTACTTCTTCATACAAGGAGGTCAGATCCTTTTCAATTTTATTAATTCTTTCAAGTTTATTCATGCCTTCCTCTTCGGTGGACGCAGGAATGTCCAAGGCCCAAGAAGTCGTACAAAGCATAATCAAAATTGCCATAATCGATAATAATTTTTTCTTCATTTTTTATCCTTAACTGAACTAGGAGCATGGGGATGAATTCTACCTAGTAGTTCGAAATTATTATGATTTATTCTAACAAATTTCCAGTGTTATGTTAGTAAGATCTTAATTTATTAATAAATAAAGATTATTTCTGATTCCGTCCCCATTCAAGTGAGGCAGTTGGTAAATAATTACTGTTTACTAGTAGCACTTCGCACTGGTTCAATTAGATACCTCGTGTCATAAATATTATCTTTAATCCTTTTGAAGAGTTATCCACTCCAACCTTTGGCATCGAAGTTGTATCTATTGGTGGCATTGGGAACTTGAAAAATGAATTTTCAAGACTTTTCCAGGCCCTTAAGCCTTGGATAAGTTACGAGTAAAGAGAGGTTACAAATGAGGATTTTTTTAAGTATTGTTTTTATCTTGCTGCTTGGTTTGATATCACTACATGATGCTAACTCAAGCGAAGTGGTACTGGTTGGATATGATAGAGCAGCGGCTTTTGGACTTAATACTCAAGTGGACAAAGTAAGAACTCTTGATGGCGCTATTTTTGATGTTACTCATTTAAAGAAAAGTGCGTCTGCTTTGGCCCAACTAAATTCAATTTCTACCGCACAAGGTCCTGAGCTGGTTGGAGACGAGATTAAAACTTATTTTTATGCCAGCAGCAAAACATCCAACAAAATGCCGATTAACAAAAAGATTCCTGATATCGGCTTCTAATTAAATTTCTCCTACCTTACTATTAAGAAAGGCCAAGTCTGGTTGATAAGACTTGGCCTTTTTTTTACTATAGGCCCAGCTCATCACTAATTTCTTGCATGGCCAAAAGACATATAGTCGCAAAATTTTCCAGTGGCAAACCAATCATCTCACATTCTCTAATTATGTCTCGATCGACACTCGCGGCAAACGCTTTTTCCTTCATTCGCTTTACAATTGATTTAACTTTAACGCTCGAGAGTTTCCTGTCTGGATAGACCAAAGCTGTTGCCATAATTAATCCAGTGATCGTTTCGCCAGCAGCTAAGGCGTGGTGAAATTTAGTGGTTCGCTGCTTATTATGTGCGTGTTCATTATGAAGAACAATGGCCTCAATAATTTGAGCATCCACACCGACATTTTTTAATAGTTTTTCGCTTTCCAGTCCGTGGATTTTTAAATCAGCATTGGTGATCTCTACATCTAGGTCATGTAAAAGTCCTGCGAGTGCCCATGCTTGTTCATCTTCGCCCAAATGCTGGGCCAATTTTTTCATAACCGCTTCACTGGCCAGGCAATGCTTTAGCATGTTTTCATTTTTAACGTAGTCTTTTAAAAGAGTAAGGGCCTTCTCACGTATCATATTCCGATTCCTTTTGGGGTACGCAGTTCCTATACTACCTTGTATTCTTTCATGATCTGATCTATATAATTCATCACCGAGCGTACGTATTTTCTTTTTTCGCTATAAGAACCAGGATAAAAGCTGCGTTTAAATCCATAAAGCAACAGATCTTTTAACATCCTCGGGGTAATCGTAAAATTTTCCAAAGCCAGTTTCAATTCTCCGGATACAGTAGTATTGGAAACCAACCGATTATCCGTGCAAATGCTAGTAGAAATGTTTTTTTCCAGCATCTTTTTAAAAGAGTGGTCTTTAATATTTTTAAGATTTGGATTAGTTTGCAAATTACTGGTCAAACACACTTCAATGGTAATCCTTCTTTCAGCAATATAAGAAGCCAGGTCATCCACATATTTTTGTTTGTTTTCAATATCGTTATCAGTAATTTTATCCTTATCAAATAAATAGTAAGCATGTCCCAGTCGGTCTGCATACAGTTCCGTTATGGCCTGAAAAATACTTTCGGCGCCGTAAGCTTCCCCAGCGTGCACGGTTTTATGCATAAAATTTTTGTGCACAAAACGATAAGCATCAATAAAATCTCCAGCAGGATATCCCGCTTCTTGACCGGCCAAATCAAATGCGACAACGGGGATACCTCGACTGTCACGAATACGAATGATCCCTTTAGCAAGCTCTAATGCTCCCATTTTAATAATATCCATGGGGTGAGAAAACTTATGTAAATCATAAAAATTCGCATAGAAGGGGGAAAAGCTCGCACCAAACATTCTCATAGCACAACAAATGATACCGTAACTGAATGCTGGCTCTAATCCATCTACCACGGCTTTCCTAGCATTAAATTCTTTTTTTGCCCTGCTTAGTCCTTTATTAATAGATTCAAGGATGAGCTCCATGGTCATCATTTTATTATCCATATGAAGTTGAGGAGCAAATCTTATTTCAATATAGCGAACCCCCTCTTCCTGATTATCTACCGCCAATTCATAAGCAACCCTCTCAAGATTTTCAGGATTTCTAAGCACTGCACAGGTGTACATGAATCCATGTAAATATTCACCTAGGTCGTTATATTTGCTTTTGAAAACTTTTTCCCTTAGTCCTTCTTCGGTATAAGAAGGCATCTCAACTTTTTCTTTTTTGGCCATCTCAATAAGGGTGGGTATCCTTAAAGATCCATCTAAATGCACATGTAAATCAGTCTTGGGTATTTTTTTTATGAATTCATTACTTAACATTTATTGCTCCTTTTACTATCTAGAAACTCGGTTTTTTATTTCGTCCCAATTATTGGTGGTGACTATAGAATTATTTGATTGCTCAGTGGCGCTTATCAAACGATTCATCTGCGTGACTCGCTCTCTACTTGGTGGATGGGTGCTAAAAGCATCAACAAATGCGCTGCTTAGCTTATCTCCTTTTTTATACTGAGACTCCATTTCCAAAAGTTTTTTATAAAAAAGTCCAACATGCTCCTTTGAATACTGAGCAGTGATTGCATAATTAAAACCTTCTCGATCAGCTTGCATTTCATCCCTTTGGGAATTTTTCATAAATGTGTATTTTCTAACTAAGAGCCCACCTGCTCCCCCGGCAACCAGTCCACCGATGCTGGCATTTTGCACACATTTTTTATCACCTTTTTTACAAATTAATTTACCAACTCCAATACCTGCCAAACCACCACCTACAGCACCAATAGTTCCGTAGATAATATCTTTATTTTTACCTTTCTTTTGGGCATACATTCTTTTAGCGGTATGTCGATTGGTGACGTGAGCAATCTCATGACCGATCACTCCCGCCAATTCAGCTTCGGATTCAGCCATTTTAATAAGCCCACTAGTTATAAAAATATTTCCGGCAGGAAGGGCAAAAGCATTTATTTGCTCACTGCTGACTACCGTAAACGAATATTCGTAAGGATTGTTATCCAGGTTGTTGGCCATGACAATTTTCTCACCAACAGAGGTCACATAACGCTGCAATGTTCGATCGGGATGAGGGGGATATTCCTTACTCATTTCAGGGAGAACTTCTTTGGTCATTTGAATTTCTTCTTGCAAGGTAAGATCGGTTTCCTGATAATCACTTTCTCTAGTTATGTCGGCGGTTGAGCCACATGAAAACCATAACAATAAAGAAATTAATAAACTTAAGTTTAAAAAAGATCTATCCATAAATCTCCTTTTTTATTTTTTATATAATACTACTATAATTACGGCATTATAAGTGATTAATAAATCAATACCCGATTATTCTACTCAATATTTAAAAGTCTCTCATATAATTTTTTGTAATCTATTTCATCATTTAAAAGATACGAGACAAACTGGTTAGATTGATTAACCATTTTAAGAGCGTTAAATTCTTTGGATAAATCAAAATCCTTGGCCCTTTTACCAACCACTGATAGAATTATACCCGTTGGTTCCTTGTTAGTAGTAAAACCTATGATCGGCCGGTTTAAGCTAGAAGAACTTCTAATCCAAGTTCCCTCTCCACTTGGATCTTTAGTGGAACCTACATAGATTGGAATTTTTTTATCTTTCACGGGTTCCATCGTACGTTCAAACAAAACCCTGGCCCCCAGTTTAGCAAAAGTCTCAGCCTCTTCGTAAGTAAGTTCTGAAATGGTTTGGGCGCTCGCGACCAATTTAGGATCACAAACCTTGACTCCATTTACGTCGGTCCAAATAAAATATTGGCTGGCACTTAAAACGCAGGCCAAAATAGATCCGGTATAATCAGATCCTTCTCTGCCAAGCGTGGTGGTATGCCCCAAACTATCCTTACCAATAAACCCTTGGGTCACAATAATATTATCCTTAACTAAAAGTGGTTGTAATTTCTCCTTGGCAAGCTCAAAGGTCTTTTTGAAATCAGGATTAGCGCTTTGATAGGCGGAGTCGGTAATTAAAACTTCTCTTATATCAAAGCACACCGCTTTTACTTTTTCGCCTAGGCTATAGTTCAAACTGGCGGTAAATAAAACTGAAGATAACCTCTCCCCAATACTATAGAGAGCATCCATGAGCGACGGAGAACATTCACTTTTATTTTGCAGAATCAAAGAATATCCGCGTGCTTCGTTATAAAGCTTAGTTAAATCTGCCTTCACCTGCTCATAAATAAACAGATCATGGGCCATGGTATCATGTCGACTGGTTAAAATCTTAAACTGATAATTAAGATAATCATGATCTCCTTTGATGGAGGCACGGGCGATATCTTCCAACATATTAGTGGTATTCCATGTAGCACTGATAACCACTATGGTCGGTCGGGTCAGTTTTTTTACGATCTCCACACAATACATCATGGAAGCGGCATCTTTAACACTGCTTCCACCAAATTTAGAAACAATCAACCCCGCACTCATTAGTCCCTCTTAAGTTTTTTATAGGAAAAACGCTCTTTATCAAAGGCCTTATCTCCCAGCCTTTTCTTTTTATCTTCTTCATATTCAGTAAAGTTACCATCGAACCAGCACACTCTTGAATTACCCTCAAAAGCCAGTATATGGGTCGCAATTCTATCTAGGAAAAATCTATCGTGGCTAATAACCACTGCGCATCCAGGAAATTCTAAGAGAGCTTCTTCCAAGGCCCGCAGCGTGTTTACATCCAAATCGTTGGTTGGTTCATCCAATAGCAAAACGTTACTTTCTTGTTTTAACATTTTGGCCAGGTGAACTCGATTGCGCTCCCCACCTGATAATTCTTCCACTTTTTTATGATGCTCATCTCCCGTTAAATTAAATTTTCCCACATAGGCCCGGGCATTGATTTCTCGATTACCGATCTTGATAATTTCAAGACCGTCACTAATTACTTCTAAAACAGTTTTTCCTTTGGTTAAATCCCGTCCTTGATCCACATAAGAAAGCTTTACCGTATCCCCGGTTTTAAATTCACCTTTATCGGCTTTTTCCTCTCCCGTAATCATTTTAAAAAGGGTAGTTTTACCAGTTCCATTGGCACCAATCACTCCCACAATTCCGCCAGGGGGAAGCATAAAATTTAAGTTCTCATATAGTAATTTATCGCCAAAGGCTTTAGACACATTTTTGGCCTCAATAACCACGTTGCCCAAACGAGGCCCTGGAGCTATAAAAATTTCGGAGGTTTCGTTTCTCTTTTCATTACTATCTTTCAACATTTGTTCGTAATTATTAATTCTGGCCTTGCCTTTGGCATGTCTGGCCTTAGGTGAAGTATGAATCCATTCTAACTCTTTTTTAAGCACTTTCTGACGATTGGATTCGTGTTTTTCTTCGAGGGCAAGTCTCTTAGTTTTTTGCTCCAGCCAGGAAGTATAGTTACCTTGAAATGGTATCCCATGTCCCCTATCCAATTCTAAAATCCACCCGGCTACATTATCCAGAAAATATCTATCGTGAGTGACGGCTATAACTGTCCCTTTGTATTGTTGCAGGTGACGTTCCAGCCACCAAACGGTTTCCGCATCCAAATGATTAGTGGGTTCATCCAAAAGAAGGATGTCTGGCTCTTTCAAAAGCAAGCGACATAAAGCGACTCTTCTTTTTTCACCTCCAGATAAGGTGCTGACTTTTTGATTTCCGGGAGGGCAGCAAAGTGCATCCATAGCAAGAGAAAGTCTACTCTCCAAGTCCCATGCATTTTTACTATCGAGTTCATCTTGCAGTTTGGCCTGGCGATTCATGAGTTTTTCCATTTCAGCATCACTCATGGGTTCAGCAAATTTTTCATTTACTTCATCAAATTCTTTTAAGAGGTTCACAATTTCGCTCGCCCCTTCTTTGACAATATCCAAAACCGTTTTATCTCCATCCAATTTGGGCTCTTGTTCCAAATATCCGACGGTATAACCTTTGGAGATGGACGTTTCACCAAGGTGATCATGGTCAATACCGGCCATAATTTTTAACAAGGTACTTTTTCCAGAACCATTCAGGCCCAAAACTCCGATTTTAGCGCCGTAAAAATATGACAGCGAAATATCCTTTAGCACATGTTTTTGTCTATAAACCTTACCGACTCGATTCATAGAATAAATAATTTGCTTATCATATTGCATAAAAACTCCCTAAATTTGACCATTAAATTCTGGATACTAAGTTATTATAAATTAGGCAACTACGCTATTAGAAACAAACTAAAAAGCGTAAAAAGGTAGATAAAGTAGGCAGACAAAAAGAAAAGACATAAGATCACAAATTTTAAAAGACCCAAAAATTTTAAAAACTGCTCAAAGCGCTCTTCTTGCAAGAAATAGATTTCTTCAATCAGACCGGCTAGGTCGGATTTTATTTGATGACCATTATTTTTATACGCATCCACCAGTCCTTTTAGTTTTTTATTTACAATCTCAAAATTTTTATCCGTCAAATTATCAATCATTTCAAAACCGGAATGATGCAAAACCTTACTAGAAGGAAGCCCCACTTCAATTAGTGACATCATGAAAAACAGTACCTTGAAATAGATTTCAAATATTTCAAATTGTTTGATTTTGTGTAGGCGATAAATAACGCAGTAAAACACCACGCCTAAAATTTGTAATCCGAGAATGATTATTTTAGTCAACCAAGAGGAATCAAGATTAACCATTTTATAAACCATAAATGAAAAAACCCAGGTTATAACTGAGACAAACAAAAACTGGGCAATGCCACCGATTAATTCATTTTGGATTTTTTTTTCAAATTGAAAATCTTTTTTTATGCCACCTTGAATTGGAATCAGAATCTTGGACAGAGAAATTCCAAATTGTCGCTTATAAGTAAGCAGTTCTTCCAATAGACTGGTATAAAATTTAAAGTTATGTAGTTCAATTGGTGAACCAACTTTCCCCACATTTAATTCCGAAGCAAGCATGGTTAGTTTAAATAATAGCAGCTCCCCCCTATAAACGCTGGATAATTGTTTAAACTGCCAGGTATATTTTACGATCTGAGTATATTTCAGTCTCCATTGGTCATACCCGGACTCCCAAACGTGTTCGGGAACCAAAAACAAAAAAATATAAAAACAAACAAAAATGCTAAAGTAAATAATCATATGAAACTTGTAGCAATAATTATGCCTGCTGATTTAAACCAATAATTATGATATAATTTTTAAATAATTATAAAAAGAAGGAAAGATTTGTGAAAGTTTATGTCATGTTTTTTATCCTGATATCACCACTGGTCTTAGCTAACAGTAATCCAGATCCAAGCTCCATGGTTCAAACTGCGCAAAGCTCTTATCTTGATGGTGCGGCTCAAGGGATAAGTTGCATTAAGGGTGATGGGACAACCCCTGTCGATTTGGCAACCGGTGCATTGGGTGCACATTTGGCCAATTCCAGCGACGTAAATTTTAGATCCCAAGCTACCAAAGACATGATTACCCTTCAAAAACAATACGACGACCTAAACCACAAACAAAGTGGTGGGGTTGAATCGCAAAAAAAGTTACTCCTTCGAATGAAATCTCTGCTGCAACAAGAGATCGAAGAAAAAGAAGGATCAATGGCCATTTTAAATCTTGCAGAGACTAAAGACGTGGCTGATGCCGTGGTCAAACTGGAAAGTATGCAAATATGTCGTGCAGCTATTACTAAGGAATATAATCAAATGATCAGTCTTTATAACGATCAAATCCAATTGTATTCTACTGCGGGAGCCTATCTGGCTGAAGAACAAATAAAAAAAGAAGATGGATATGCCAAAACCGATAAGGCCTTTGCAATTGTCGAAAACCCCGAAACCTCCTGGGCAAGCGTAGAGGGGGTCGTAAAAGCGGCTACTCCTGTAATAGAAAAACTAGGAAAGACTCCTATTAAAGATGTTAATTCGACCAACGAAATCCCGCAAATTGTTAAAGTTAAATGGGCCTGTGCTAGTGGGCTTAGAATAAGTATGGGGCTTTTGGATCGCCCTTTTATCGAAGGAGGCGCCAATTCCGTTGACCAAGCATTAACTAGATATAAAAAACATTCTCAAATGGTGAATTCTCTATTGGTGGGATGTGAAACTATGAACACTCATAACCTGACTGGGGCCCCCAGAGATGTTTCGAAATTTTGTGCGGAATTTATAAAAAATGAAGTAGATGTCATTGCCGCCTGTCCCTTAACAGAAGCAAGTGTAAATGATTTGAAACTCCCAGGTAAAGATGTCACTGAAGACATAAACCAAAGTCACGCTTATACTTCCGCAGCTATCGCTAATGCACAATATGGAGAAGATATTAAAAATCAAACCATGCCCGAAGAGCGAGCCGCCCAGATTGCAGCGAGAATGGCGCTTTTACAGCAAAGTATTGATGTCTCTAAAACCACCATAAAAAAAATTGATCAGGACTTGCTGAAAATAGAACAATTGCAAAGTGAAACCAAAGGGAAAATCAGTTTTATAAACCTTTTGCTTCAAAAGTTGAAAATAGGATTGCATTCCATCATCTCGGTGTCCTATGCCAAAGAAAAAAGGACTATGCAACTTACCACTAACCAAAAACCCTTAGGTTGTATCTTCCAAGGTTCGCAAAAAGGAAAGTGTTCTTCCTTCCAAACGCTTTGGGAAAACCCCGGTCCAGGACAAAAAATACTGGGAAACCGTTTGGATAAAAGTATTCAAGCCTCAATTAATTTAGGTGATTTGATGCAAGAGAAACCTCTTCTAGATGAAAAGGGATTTCAATATATTGATGAACTCATCAAGGAAAACGCCAACGTTTTGCAAACCAAGAACCAACTAGTGGCAAGACTGGATGATCTTTACCAGAAAGAAGGTTTCAAAAATGTCACTCATGCTAAAAAAACCCAAAGTGTTTTAAGTCGATGGCAAAAAGTCACCCAAGAAGTGCTGACTAAGCTTGGAAAGAGTGTTCATTTTGATACCAATTATAGCGATCCCCTGGAAACTGATGCCATGGTGAGAAAAAACCAAACGAGCAATCCTCTTACATCAACCAGTGATGAAAAAAGTCCCGCTAAGCCACCAGTTGCAACTTATGAGGACATGAGAGACGCTACCGCTGATGATATCAATACGGTCAAAGATATTTCGATTTTTGAAACTATTTCCAAAAAGTATTTACAAAAACTCAACGGGTTTTAGAACTGCTCAAGCACCAAACTGATATTCATGGTAGCCGGATAGAGCTCCCCCTTATATGTCGAACCCAATTTTATTAACTCAGAAGAGCTAAAATAAGAGGGTGCTCGTTTTAGTTCTTTTAAAGCAATATTCACGGTAATGATTGCTAATTCATTTTGATCCAACATAGTTACTTTTAGGACGTGGGGAGTTTTAGCAAAAAAGGAAGAGCTACAACTCTTTTTTTGATTGGATATTAAAAATGATTCACGATACCCAGAAGAATTCGACTCCGACATACTCTCCAGCTCTTCTTTTTCCTCCCACTCCTGCGCATTAAACTGGTCAAATTCAAAATTCTTAAAAAAGTCAGTATCATTGATCAGTACTTTCTTGAGGTCTTTCACATAGATTTCATAGGTATTGTAACCAGAAAAAAGATTATATTGTTTGATAGTAGGAATGGAGGTTTTTTTGGTTTGTAACAAGCTGATACTGAAAAGTTCTTCATTATACTGGTTATAACGAACTATTTTAAAATCCAAAAAAATAGGGCCCTTTATATGTTTTTGGCTACCTTCCAGTTTTACCCAGTTCCACTTAATGAACAATTTTTCCAAATTTTGAATCCCCCAACAAGGGTTTTGGAACAAAAAGGTTTGGTCAGCTGTATCATTTTCTATCGTCCCTCTGGAATTCGTGGTGCAAGCACCTATACAAAACCAAAACGCTAGGATAATGACGATCATTTTCATAAAGCTTTTTCCTTCAAAAAAGTATTGTGGGATAAATCATAGCAAAAAAAACGTTATTACACACATTGAACATCATTTTTATTTACGAATCAAATTTTGAAAAATATGATTAGATTTTCCATCTTGGAGCAGTAAATGAATCAACCTTCCCCGATAGATCAATTGGATACCAAAAACACGCTTTTATTTGAATGTGCTTGGGAAGTTTGCAACCAAGTAGGCGGCATTTACACCGTCATTAGATCAAAATCTCAGGCCATTGTTGATAAATGGAATAAAAACTACACAGTTATTGGCCCATATTTATCGCCGGTGGTTTTAAATGAATTTGAGTTGTTGGATCTTCCGCGAGGACCAGTGGGTGAAGTGTTAAAAATTATGAGGGACTCGGGTTTTGAAGTACATTTTGGAAGGTGGCTAGTAGCAGGTAGCCCCTATGCCATACTATTTAACCCACACAGTATAATGAATCAACTCGGCAGTATTAAATACTTTCTGTGGGATCATCACCAAATTCCCACCAGAGATACTGATCTTATTAACAAGGTGATTTGTTTTGGTGAATTACTGCGGGTGTTTTTCTATCACTTAAATAAAAGAATACCACCTAAAGCAAATGTTATTGCGCATTTTCATGAATGGATGGCCGGCTCAGCTATTCCCGGGATGAGAAGAAATAACCTCAAGACCAGGATTGTATTCACCACTCATGCCACTATTCTTGGCCGTTATCTGGCCATGAACAAGCACCCCTTTTATGAAAGACTACCCTACTTTCGGTGGGAACAAGAAGCCAAAGAATATGACATTGAGACCGAAGTGCACATTGAACGAGCAGCTGCTCACGGCTGTCATTTGCTCTCCACCGTATCTGAAGTCACGGCTAGAGAATGTGCCAAATTACTGGATCGAGAGCCAGATATTATTTTGCCCAATGGTCTCAATATAGAAAAATTTAGCACCCCACATGAATTCCAAGTGGTGCACAACGAATATAAAAAGAAAATTCACCAATTTGTTATGGGACACTTTTTCTCCTCTTACTCCTTTGATTTAGATAACACGCTTTATTTTTTTACATCTGGAAGATATGAATATACCAACAAAGGTTTTGATTTAACCATTGAAGCCCTGGCCCGGCTTAACTACAAAATGCAGTATGATAATATTGATAAAACCGTAGTGATGTTTATCATCACTCCCAGACCTTATTATAATATCAACCCGACTGTTTATAAATCCCAGATGCTGCTAGATAAACTAGATAAAACCTGCGAGATGATTCAAGAGATAGTAGGCGATAGACTTTTCTTTGAAAGCATCAGTAACAAAAATACTAAAATACCAGACCTGAATGCCTTCATTCCTGAATATTGGAAACTTAGATTTCGCAGAACCATTTTATCCTGGCAAACCCAAGAGCTG
>Ga0208958_1003038_pt1 | contig 13526 bp, 9 predicted proteins | sample RifOxyB1_FD_184032 | JGI IMG/M metagenome (GOLD analysis project Ga0208958, IMG submission 184032) | Soil microbial communities from Rifle, Colorado - Rifle Oxygen_injection B1 (SPAdes) | ecosystem: Environmental > Terrestrial > Deep subsurface > Rock core/Sediment | place: Rifle, Colorado... | reverse complement strand
GGATAAATATCACAGAAAGCTTTCATCTGACCCAACCACTTTGTATAAGACGATAAATAACAGGTATCTTATCGTTTCACCAAGGCAATATTTAGATCAGTTTAGCACCTATGCTGATTATAAAAGAAGTCAGGGGTTTGAAGTTGATCTGGTTGCAAAAGAAACGCTTGGGAATAAATTTGATGAAATTAAAGCATCCCTTAAAAAAAGATATCTTAATCCACTAACTCGTTTTAGTTATGCTATGTTAGTGGGGCATGAAAATATGTTTCCTACCGAATACGTTAAAACGTCTTCCAGCGATCAAACTCCCAGCGATCATAATTATTTTACTCTTGGAGAAAATCAGGATGCCTGGGCGGATGTTATTTATTCTAGAATGACTATAAAAAATGAACAAGACATTGAAGGGCAGCTGGCAAAGTTTATGGCCTATGAAGCTGAAAATAATTTGCATAAGGATCTGTTGGCCTTGGCCTCAGATGAGGGCGAAAACCCTTCAGACAAAGAGCTGATGGAAACACTTTTACAACCATTGAGTGATCATTACCAGATCAACAAAATGTATCAAGAAGATAGTGAAACCACTGCTTTCAATGTTATCAAAGCATTTTCAAGTGACTTAAGGTGGATATATTATCTAGGTCATGGCACGGGCAACGCTTGGACTTCTTTGTTTGATAATAAAAGTTTTACAACTTTGGATATGCGAAAAATTCCACATCATCCAATTAAACCAGTTTTGATTGATATTTCCTGCAGTAATGGACGTTTTGCAATAAACAAATTTGGTGAGCGCTTTTTAAATACTCACAATCAATTAGGTGAGTCAGTGGGGGTGGCTTCATATTTTGGGGGATCGGTTAGTATCTCCTGGCAAGGACCGGCCATTATGGCCCAAGGAATATCCCAAAACTCACTCACTTCCCAAACTTTGGGAGAGGCAATTTTAAAAGGAAAATTTCATTTGTTGAACCATTATTCTGATTTAGCGGAAATCAAAGACACCTTTTTATGGATGCACTTACAGGGAGATCCGACCCTTTTATTGGATAGTGTTTTAGATTAGTACTTACCATATGCGTTGATCGAATTAAGGCGACATTTTTATGTAATTGTCTGGTCATGTGAATCACTGATAAGTGGATCAAGGGCAGAATCGGGAGGGAATATGCAAAATTGTTTAGACGTTTTAAAACAAGCTATTTCATTTGAGCGTAAAGGATATGAGTTCTATAAGCAAGTGGCTGACCAAACTTCCGGCAAGGCCGTAAAAAATTTATTTAATCACATGGCCAATGAAGAACTTTTACATGAGGAAATTTTAGCTAGGCAGTTTAAATCACTAAATGAGAATAATAAATTTGCTAAAGAGGATTTTACTAAATTTGAAAAATCCCATGAACCAATAGATGCATTTACTAGCGATTTGAAAGATGAGATTGTCTCGGCCAGTTACGAAGCCGCGGCTATTGCTGCCGCCATTAAATTGGAAAAAAACTCCCTCAACCTATACCTAAAAAGGTCGCAAACCGCCACGGACCAAGAAGAAATGAAGCTTTATAAATGGCTGGCGGAATTTGAACAAGGGCATTTAGATGATCTGGTTAACATTGACCAGGAAATTCGGGAAAAAATCTGGTATGACAATAGATTTTGGCCGATTTAATAATTGCATGGCATAGTCAATAATCTAAGCAGCTTTTTTGATGATATTATCAATTTCTTTTCTTTTTTCTGGCACAAACTGCATTGGTTTGGAAAAAAGAAATCCCTGAATGAGATTAACTCCAAGAGAAGTTATAATCTCAAGATCCTCTTTATTTTCTACACCTTCCGCAATAATTTTTGAGCCCAGATGATTTGCCCGCTCGATAATAACCTTGGCCTTGGTAAGTTTTTCATCACTTTGGGAAATCCCCAGCACCACCGCGATATCTATTTTTACAAAGTCGGGTTTTATCAGATTGAGAATTTGCAAATCAATTTGGGTTTCTCCAATATCATCTAACGCAATTTTAAAGTGATCTTTTTTTAAGTCGTGAATATTTTTTAGAAATTGATTGATATCAAAAAAGGTATGGTTTAAATCAAATTCAATGGTGGTTTTTTCTTTAAGCGATTGGGAAATTTGCATTTTTTTAAGATAATGTGCATTTGATAACATGCAATTGACGAAAAAATATGTTTTTTGATGATTGAGCTCATCAAAGTGTGAAAATTGTTCAATAGATTTAAAAATATGTTCTAAACAAATAAGATCCAACTTTTGATGATGCTGTTCACTTAAAATAGCAAACGGTGATTTATTTGCCAGTGGGGCATCTACCGAAGGCCTGGATAATGCTTCAAAGGCGTGAAAATTATGGGAGGATAGATCTACAATTGGTTGAAAAACAATATTGATGTTTTTGTTAATAAGAATTTCCTGATTGTAATCATAATCGATGTTATAAATACCTGACGAATTTTGGTGATGACCCTCTCTTAAAAAACTAAGGGGCCGTAGCAGGCGCTTTGGGCAATTATTATTTTTACCATTACTCATATTATTTCCACTTCAACTTCCAATATCTTCTCGTCAAAAATTCAAAAAATTTAATGACTACTTTTGTATTGTTTTAAGAAATAATTGATAAACATTTAATTTCAATCGTTTATTGAGCTCGTTTGATTTCTTCAATTTGCTCTTTTTTGAGTTCCGCTAGCTCTTTGATGGATTCGTTGAGTTTGTCGTAAAGGAGCTGTGAAGGATATTCCTTAGAGGTGAAGCTTTGGAGGGGGTAGGCTAAAATGCCATTTAGTTGGAATAAGTCATCATCACTTTGAATAAAGTATTTTTTTATAGCAAATGGAGAAGCCAGTCCTAAGGTGAATAGGAAGGCATATACCAGCGCCTTGCGCTGGTTTATCTTAGTTAAAAAGAGAATAAAAAATTGGTAAAGAATGAGAAAAATAAAACCAAAGTTTAGTGTGATGTTGAAATATTTCCAAAACAATTCATTAGTAATCAATGAGAAGGAGAAAAAGGGATAGAGTTTAAGTACACTAAAATAGACTGCCCATTTTAAAAAAAAGATAAGATAAGTATTATAGCGATATTGTTTGACATGTACTTTAGAAACTAGAGAGATGAGACCGGCCAGAGCATAAAGCACACCAATCCCAAGCACTACTTCCAGTAGTAATAGGCCAAAGGTTTTTTTATCAATCGGAGCAGAAATGTATTTCGACGTTAATGATAATAAAAAAAAGAGGCTAAAGAAAATTATAAAATTCTTATTGAAACGAAAATGTTGTTTGGAAAGGTTATAGGCGGGCAGATGAATAAATCTGGTTTTTTCAAGTGATTCATCATTGAGATCCAGAAACGCTTCACAGCGAAGGTCACCTATCCTAAAGCAGGTAGCGTGGGATATGTAAATTTTTTCTTGTTTGGCATTATCCTGGTCAAAAATTCCATTGGTACTACCTAGATCCATAAGGTAAGGGCCTTGGTTGTCAAAATTAAGGATGGCATGTTCTTTGGAAATACTTGGATCTTCTAAAATAATATTATTTTTCAAAGAACGGCCTATGCGGCAAGGGAAGGTATGGATGGATACGACCGTGGGAATTAAAGAATTTTCAGCTTTTATTTTGAGGGTAATCATCGCTTACCCTCGAAGTTCATATGATCAAGTTGGTAACGAATAAATTTTTCTATATTGTCCTTGGAGAAACCTTGCATGCTAAAGGCAAAAAAGAATGCCTCATCACCTTTTAAAAGGCTAATGCCTTTGACCATGATATTGTAAAGTCCAGTATATTTAATATAGGTATTTATACAAAAATTTATTTTAAAAGGAATCATCGCCTGGTTGACAATGATTTGATTGTCACATGAATACCTAGAAATAACTTCTTTGTTGGTGATAAAAGAAGATTCTTCCCGGAAATCATAAGTCGTAGAGTTATAGGAAGTTTCCAGCACATTATAAAATTGAATTTTGGTGCGTTTTAAGTTGTTGATAGAGATGAAATTTAGATTATAGGAGCCGCTGGATAGTTTATCGCTTATATAGGCATTGGCCAATAAATTGCAAGTCTGTTGTTTGTATTCATAAGTTTTATTTTTTTCTTTATCATTTCTTGACCAACATTTTAAAGAAGTGGAAGGAGGTGCGAACGTCCAATTATCTAGTTTAGAATTTTCTCCCTTGTTCTTTTGCATGTCGTCCATAAGATTTTGCTGAATTTCGAAGAGTTGGGACTGTAAAATTGAGTGAATATTTTCTTTAATTTTATTAAATTTATTTTGCTTATAGGAATCCATCAAAGTGTAAACATGTCTAATGGGCACACAAAAAGAAATATTTTGCGATTGCCTCAAAACTGAAACATTAACACCAATAACTTCTGATTTGGTGTTGAGAGTTGGTCCACCGCTCATACCAGCATTGATCGGACTCGACATCAGAATTTGTTCATAACGGCTATATTTTAAAATTCCATTAAAGGTACCTTTAATCAAAGACAACTTTAAATCTTTAGGTAGTCCCAGTGAAAAGATAGTTTCACCCACTGACGGTATGTTTTTAGTAAGTTTTAAAATTTTCTTAAATGTAGTATCGGTTTTTAGTAAGGCCAGGTCATGGATGATGTCCACGGCTACAATGTGCGCTAAAATTGGCTTTTCATCTACCAAAACGTAGATATTATATTTTTGCTCCTCTTCTTGTAAAGAGGTGGAGATCACATGATAATTAGTAACGATCAGTCCGGTTTTTTCAATCGCAAACCCGCTGCCATACGAAGCTTTAGAGGAAGCTTCGTCGGTAGAAGTTTTAATTTGAAAGATGGCCGGACTCACTTGATTAAACAAAGCCTGTTCGCTTTTGGCCACCAACTGCAAATTGGTAAAAAATACCAGAACCACTAAGAGATAAGCTTTTAGTATGGAACTTATTTTTATTGTACTTCCTCACGAAGATTTTTTTCGGTTGTTTTTAGGGCATTTAAAACACTATGGCCCTCTGAAGAGGAATTAACAATTTGTTCAACTGCCGCATCGACTTCATTAACTAGTTCTCCCAGATGCTGGGCAACCACTGCAAAAGCAGCACCATTTTTTCCGGCCTTGCATGCTTCAATATTGCCATTAATAGCAATCATTTGAATTTTGATTAAGATGGATTTGATATTGATAACCGTTTTATCCACAATATCCATGGCGTTTACCATTTGCTCGGTCAGGTTATGTAACTCATCAGCAATTCGAATAGTATTGTGTGTGATGGAATCTAAAATAGTACACATTAAGCGACCACCGCCTGCCGACATAACGTCTTGGTCATTTCTAAGTAAACCCAAGCAAATCTGTCTGACTTTCTCGTTACCAGTCAATTCAACCACGAGATTGACATTTGATCTGGTGACCATTTCTTTCATATCTTTATAAGTTGGTATGCCCAGCTTTTTAGCCTTCATGATTCCAGGTGCTGTATCAGAAAGGTCACAAATACCAACTATATGCAGATCCTTTTCCTTAGAAAAATGGTTGATCATAATTTCTGAAGCCTTACCGCCACCGACTATTGCAATATTCACATCCTCATCCTTGTAAAAAGTTAGTATTAACCCATTTTGGTGGTACGAAAATTATTTAATGTTTCTATACCAAGTACATCGTTAAGATTAATCAATGTTATCAAATCATCATTGAGTTTTCCAATACCCATTAAATATTTTTGCGGAAAATCTGAAGAGATATTGGGGTTGCGATCGATATTTTTTTCTTCAATGATTGATACTGATTCCACTTTATCAACTAGCGCAGCCATTGGGCCTACGGCTGTTTCAAATATAATCATGGCCATAAAAGGGGTTTTTTCAGCAGGGTGGCTGAGTCTGATTCTTAAATCAATAACCCCGATAATTTCACCGCGGATATTGATGACTCCTAAAAAATGTTTGGAGGTATTAGCAATAGGCTTTACCTTTTGTGGTTCGGTCACTTCACGCACTCCCATAAGCGGTACGCCAAAAATTTCTTTACCAATGGAAAAAAGCAGGTATTTGTTGTCGTTTTCATCCTTGGTAGCGTTGAGTTTTGCATCTGTCGGTTTGGGGGTTACTTCATTAGTAGTAGTATTCACATCAAAATTCCTTTTTTAATTGTTTGAATATTTCTCAAAATATTTTTGTGCCAAATATCTGAGGGTGACTATCATGCCCGCCTCACCATCTGCCATTATACTGCCTCCGCAATAACCAGGTAGGGTGGAGAGTTTGTCATTTAGAGGCTTTACCACCACTTGCTGTTGACTGACGATTTTATCGATTTCAAAAGCTACTTTGCTCTGATTCATTTCGATAATCAGTGCTGGACGGACGAAGTTATCTTTATTTTTTTCACTTAGATCGTCGTGACCATCTAAAACACCGGTGATACCAGGGTGAGGGAAATATTCAGATAGTTTTTGTACAGGGACTACTTTCCCTCTTAAGTTAAACATGGTTTCGCCAGTAGAGGTTCTTTCTAAATTATAGGAATTTAAATCAAGCACTTCCGATAATTCCAAAAGTGGGATGATGTATCTTTGCCCTTTCACCATAACCACTAATGCATCAATAATGGAGAGGGAAGTGGGCAGACTGATCGAGAAGGTGGTTCCTATATGTTTTTCCGTAAAAATATCGATGGAACCTCCCACTGAATCAAGCGTTCTTTTAACTACGTCCATCCCCACACCTCGACCGGACAGATCGGTTATTTTATCAGCGGTGGAAAATCCAGGTTCTAAAATAAGTAAATTTAATTCTTTCTCGGTTAAATGCGTATCCGCTTTGATAAGTCCTTCTTCAACGGCCTTTTGCTTGATTTTGTCTCGATCAAGTCCTTTGCCGTCATCTTCAATAATCAAGACCACTCCGGTAGCGTCTTGGATGGCGGCAATTTTTACTATAGCAACTGGATTTTTGTGTTGTTTAATTCTTTCTGGGGCAGATTCAATGCCATGATCAATGGCGTTTCTCACTATATGAATGAGCGGGTCCGTTACTTTTTCAATGATCGTTTTATCTAGTTCGACATTACTGCCTTCGATTTCGACTTCGACTTGCTTTTTTAAAGAACGGGCGAGATCTCTAATAATCCGTTCAAGTCGTTGAAATAAACCCTCTATGGGAAGCATGCGTAGGGAAAGAGCATTGGTTTGGATTTCACTATTAATTTTACTGGCCAGTGAAATAGCATTCCCGCAGGCGTGCGAATCAAGGGTTTTGGTTTTTTTGGCATGCGTGATGATAGATTGTTGGATAGAGAGTTCACCTATCAGTTGGATCAAACGGTCAATTTTAAGAGCAGATATGCGGATACTCTCATCAGTTTTTTGAACGCCAGCCTTCTTCTGCATAATTTTTTGTTTTTCTAAAATTTCGACTTTTTCTTTTTCACTGATGATACCTTCATCAACCATTATTTCGCCAATTTTACGGTTTTGCAGTTTAATGGCCTTTTCCACTTGATGTTGTTCGATCCCTACTTCTACCGCAATGGTCCCAAAATCCTTGGGAGTCATAAGCGCAGGTTCATCGCTAGAAGTTTTTTTCTTAGCAAAATCTTTGATTGCTAGCGCTTTCATTGAGTAAGATTTAGTATTGGGCACATAATTGACATCTTTATTTAATTCTTCGACCCATTTAGACAGGAGGGCCTGCGCATCCAATAAAAATTCTAAGATTTTAGGAATAAGCTTTATTTCATTATTACGAAGTAAATTAATCACATCTTCCACTTCATGCACAAATTGTCCCAAGCTTTCTAGGCCTACGGATTTAGCTGACCCTTTAATATTATGGGCGCAACGAAACAGACCGTTGAAATCCGGATGGTCCATGTTTTTTTCAAGTGTCAGACACTCTTTTTCCCAACTATGTAATATGTCTGTGGCTTCTTCTAAAAAAATTGCCACTATTTCAGGATCAATCATCTCTATTACCTTGGTTATTATATTTACTCTCAAATTATACAACAAACTTGTCTAATTTAACAACAGTTCGTGATTACATTTTTATAAAAGTGTTCATTTGATTTCTGATCTGAGTAAGATCTCCCACGAATCCATGGGCATTACGTTTTATGGCCTCTCTGGGCATTCCAAAAACTACACAGGAACTTTCACTTTGCACAAAAGTGATGGCCCCATTATTTCGTAGTTCAGCTAGTCCAGCCGCCCCATCGGCACCCATTCCTGTTAGCAAAATGCCTGCTACCTTGTCAGCAAAACCGGTGCAAGTTTTATAAAGGTAATCAACGCTGGGGCGATGGCGATTTATTGGATTACACTTGTCAGTTATTAGTGTGTAGTGGTTTTTCATTTTGGCCACCCCGATATGAAAGTCATGAGTGGCGGAATATAAATGACCAGGTTTTAAAGGAATACCATCGGCAATATTTTCTGGGGAGAGGGTGGATACTTTACAGAGTCTTTTATAAAAAGCATCCGCAAAACTGGGGGCAATATGTTGAACGATTAAAATGGGGGGAGAATTTTTATCAAAGTTTTCGAGTAATTTAGTAAGTGCTTCTGGGCCTCCAGTACTGGCACCAATTAAAATAACCTCCGGCCTAAAAAGAGTTTGGCGACTAGCGGCTTTGTTGGTGGGGGACTGGCGTGATGGGTTGACGTCTTCGTGAGATTCAATAATAGCTTTAACTTTTTCTACTGCCAGATTAGCATCCTGGTGCAGTTCGGCTTTATTTAAATAATCTTGTGCCCCGCTTTCCAAAGCACCCAAAACTTCCAGGGCCTCGTCGGCGTTGGCATCAGTAATGATAATTACCGGAATGGTTATTCCTTTACTGCGTATTTGTGATAACCATTCTTGACCGGACATTTCTGGCATATGCAAGTCCAGTGAGATTAATGAAATATCTTTAAAATGAGTGGTCAACAAATTATTCGCCTGTTTGGCATCTTGGGCCAGAAGAACCTTAAATCCATGTTGCTCGTATAGTTTTTGCAAAACTTTTCGAACGGTAATGGAATCGTCCACTACCAAAATAGTTTTGGGTTTGTTTTCGAGAGACGCAAGCATAGTGGGTGATGGGGTAATTTCGTGGGCAAGTGTTTCATACTTATTGGAGTCTTCTCGATAAGATTCAGGTGAAGACGGAGCAGAGGTCACTGGATTTAATTTTTTCTCTGGAAGTTTGGTTTCAGCATGGTTTTTAACGACGATGTAACTGCTATTCCAGATGATTTTGAGTCCAAAAGTTTCGGGGGCGTTTAAGGCTTCGCTATGACCGAGGCACAAAATGCCATTGGGCTGCAGGCGATTTATAAAGACGTTGATAATTTTTTTAATATTTTCATATTCAAAATAAATAAGCACATTTCGACAAAAAATAACATCAAATTTTACGGTCGCATCAAAATTGAGATGCAAAATATTTTCGTTGGTAAAGGTAATACGTTCGCGGATATTTTTGGAAACTGTAAAAAAATCCTCGAATTGATTTTTGCCAATTAGAATGTCAGAGTAATATTGTTTGGGAATCGTAGCTACCTCTTGCTTCGGATAAAGCGAACGTTTGGCGTGGGAGACACTCACTGGATCAATATCATTGGCAACGAGTCGATAGTCAAATTCGGGATGCTCCCTTCTAACTTTTTCCATCAACAGACCGAGTGAAAAAATTTCTTCTCCAGTAGAACAAGCTGCAGATAGAATCACAAAAGGCCTAATCATTATTTTGGGCATATTCTTTTTTAAATATTTTTCCAGTTCCATAAAATGTGGTGGCTCACGAAACCAGTTGGTGGTATGGATGGTTAGCGCAGAAATAAAGCGACAATATTCCATTTTGTCGCTATTTACTAAATTTAAATATTCTGAAAGGTTTTTTCTCTTGGTTTGAGAAATTCTCAGTTCAATATTTCTTACCAAAATGTTTTTTCTAAATTTACCCTTTTGGCTGATGCCAAGGATTTTTTCTGCGAGGCCGTAAATGGTTTCTTGCTCAGCTGGGCTTAACTGTATCATTTTTCAACTCTTTTAGCATTATTTCACAGGTTTACTACCTATTTATGTTAACCTGTTATTTCAAGATAAATAAATAAAAAAATAAAAATAACACTCGACTAGATAACTCAAATAATATTTTTTTCCATTAAGGATTACGGCTAATTTGATTTAAACCCTCAATTATTGCCAATGGTTTTTTTATGCTGCTAGCCTCTTAATTAAAATGCATGTAGAATTCCTTATATATTGATTATTCATAAGGAGTTAAAGATGGCACGTGAGACGATTGTTTCTAATTTTAGTTTAAAAGGTAGAGAGATTTTATCCTCGTATGCAGCCTTTACGCTTGAGGGCGTTATGACGGCTTCTGTAAAACGCGGTAAAGAATCTTTTAATATTGAAGAGAGAAACGGAATAGCCAAGGGAACCTCCGATGGTGAAAATGAAGCGATTTATATTCCCAATGATAAGGCAATCCAATCTATTACAAAAAATATCGGGCCATTGTTGCCCAAAAAAGTGGTAATAAAAAGCCCCAAAGATATATTGAAAGCTTGCTATGAGTTTGATCTTTTGCTGGTTAAAAAAGCCGGACCAAATAAGAAAAAGTGGGGTGGCAATGCCACTTTGGCCGCTTCTACGGTCTTTTTTCAAACTCTTCTTAAAGCTTCTGGTTATAAAGCATGGGAAGTCATGGCCTCTAAAGATATGAAAAAATTCTACTTCCCTAATATTGGTTTTAATATGGTGTGTGGCGGAGAACATGTTCCTGGTACGAAACAAGATATTCAGGAGATGTTTTTCTTTTCGATGAAAGATAAATCTATCAAAGATGTTTTTAAAACCGGCGTGAAGTTTTTTAAACAGTTTGAAAAAAATCTAGTTAGAGATGGCAAACCTACCGGCACGGCAAAAGAACGTGGGTTTGTTTTTCCGGTGGAAGATAATTTTGAAGGACTAAGAAGAATCAAAGAATGTGCTACGCAACTTGAATTGCAAGATAAGGATTACGCGGTAGGAACAGATAATGCTTTTAGCGAAATTCAAAAAACTGCAGAGCTTCGGTGTGAAGGAAAATACGATCTGCATTTTTCCAAAGGTGGGATTAAAACCAGAGAAGAAATGGTGGAATTTAACTGGTCGGTTGTTTCGTCTTCAAATAATTTTGTAACCATGGAAGATCCAGGCAGTGAAGTGGATTTTGAAACTCACCGAATGATGACCGAAAAATATGGAGATAAGGTTCAAATTGTTATCGATGATGCCGCCGTTACTCAAATGCGTTTTATCATTCCATTTCTTGCTGGTAAAAATCGATCACAAAGATGTGGGAATTCTATCCTTATAAAACTTAACCAGGCCGGGACTTTCACAGAAACCAGACTCGCCTCAGATATCGTTTTAGGTTTTGCCAATTTTGATGAAGTTAGTGAATACTTAAAAGCTAGAGGAGATTTAAAATATGTGATGAGTGAATTAGCTAAACTCAACATATCCTCCTTGCAAGAGGCTTTGGACAATATAAAAAAGGGAGGCTTTACTGCGTTCTTTTCACATCGCTCTACCGAAGGTTCCAGCGAATTTTTACCTTACATGCCTCTGATGTATGGAGCGGTTACAAATAAATTATGGTTTAAGGCCGGCGCACCCAATGGGGAGAGAAATTTACAAAACTATAATCCTTTGATTAGAGCAGAAGAAGAAATGAGAGAGAAAAAGATTAAAACATATGTGGCCGGTTTTGAGGGATTACCAAAGGAAGTTAAGCTTTCGTTATTTGCATAAAAAAAATGCCTCTCTTAGAGGCATTTTTTTTGTTAACCACCAAAGGTTACTTTTAAAACAAAAATAAATACTACAATTACAAACAACCACCTCGTCATATAACTAATCCTGATTTTTAAGTTATTAATCAGTTAGAGTATAATCAGGTTTTAATTGAGAAGCAATACTCGTTAGTGGTTTTGTAAAATTTTTACCCGGGCAGCATTGGGCCACCTGATCGCTAATCTGGTTATTGGAAAAAGATTTATCAAAATGAATTTGAAACTGCTTGGCCAGTTCATGGGCGGTGGTTAAAAAGAGAGTCTCATTTCCCCACATGTTTTTCGGGCTTAGGATTTCTTCGGGTACCTCTGGGCAAGTTTTGGGGATATTTACCTGGAAAATTTCATCAAAAGAATATTCAACCTGGTCTAGGTTTCCGCAGATTGCTGCTTCTAACATGCTTCTGGTGTAGGAGAGTTTGATTCTTTTTCCAACGCCATATTTGCCGCCTACCCAGCCGGTGTTAATGAGAAAAACGTTGGTTTTATATTTATCGATTTTATCTCCGAGCATCTTGGCATAGATGGCAGGATTGCTGGGCATAAAGGGAGCGCCGAAAAAGCGAGAAAAAGTGGCCTGCGGTTCCTTTACTCCTCGTTCAGTTCCGGCAAGCTTGCTGGTATAACCCATTAAAAACCATAACATGGCCTGATCATGATTAAGTTTGGAAATGGGAGGAATAACTCCGTAGGCATCAGCGGTTAAAAAAATGATAGTTTTCGGTGGCCCTCCAACGGACGAGGTTTTAATATTTTTCAAGTAGGTAAGAGGATATGAGGCCCTGGAGTTTTGAGTTAACCTGGAATCGGAAAAATCAAATTCGCCATTTGGGTACATAAAAGCGTTTTCAATTATGGCACCATGATTTTGGTACTCATCTTCATGCATAATAGCTTCCCAGATTTCTGGTTCCGCCTCTTTGGTCATGTCAAGCATCTTGGCATAGCATCCATTTTCAAAATTAAAGACGCCGTGCTCACACCAACCATGTTCATCATCTCCGAGTAGTTTGCGTTTGGGATCAGCGGAAAGTGTGGTTTTGCCAGTACCTGAAAGGCCTAGCATAATGGCAGTATCACCACTTTTGCCTTCATTAGCAGAACAGTGAAGGGGTAAAACCCCCTCTAAGGGGAGATAATAATTCATGACAGTAAAAATAGTTTTCTTCATGGTTCCTAAATAACTTGAACCGATAATAATTGCTATCTTGCGATCTAGGTCCATGGCAATAACCATACTGGAGGTTTGTCCGCTGGGAAGTTTTCTAAGACGATTTTGATATCTTTCTGGCGATAATTTATCAAAAGGTAGAGTTATCAGGGTAAAAGTTTTATTAAAAAAACAACTCTCTTGGATTTTGGTCGGGATTTCCCTAAACATATTTTCCGAAAACACTCCTCCTAAGGCCCGGTCGGTAATGATTTTTAGGGGAAGAGCAAAACGGTGATCAGCACCGATTGCCTTATCTTGAATATAGAGTTTATCTTTTTGTTTTAAAAAACCCATGGCATCTTCAAAAATCATATCAAACGTTTCTTCACTAATAGCGATATTGTTTTTACTGGTCCAGTCTATGCAGTCAGTAGCCGATGGTCTTTTGACAGTTACGGTATCTTCAGGACTTCTACCAGTAGAATCGGGGTGAGTCCAGGTTGCCAGATTGCCGGTTTTGGTAATGAAAGCTTCCT
>Ga0208958_1003034_pt1 | contig 13538 bp, 7 predicted proteins | sample RifOxyB1_FD_184032 | JGI IMG/M metagenome (GOLD analysis project Ga0208958, IMG submission 184032) | Soil microbial communities from Rifle, Colorado - Rifle Oxygen_injection B1 (SPAdes) | ecosystem: Environmental > Terrestrial > Deep subsurface > Rock core/Sediment | place: Rifle, Colorado... | reverse complement strand
GTAATAAATCGAAGCTGACCCCTTTAGTTCCATCCCTTGTAAAAACTACTGGAGGGCTGCATAAATGACCGGGCTCGTCGTCATCCCGGCAGTGCTGTTGTATCTGCTGCTAGCCATTGTGGTCGTGTATCTGGCGATTCGTTACGCACGAAGAAGCGGGCGCAGTGCAAAGCGGTGGGGTTGGGGGGCAGCGCTGGTGATGTACTTGATCCCTTTCTGGGACTGGTTGCCCACGGTGGCGACGCATCACTACTACTGCGCGAAGGATGCGGGGTTCTGGGTCTATAAGACGGTGGATCAGTGGAAGGCGGAAAATCCCGGGGTCGCAGATAGATTGCAGTTTAAGCTCCAAGCCTATCGTACTTCTTACGGAGAGTTGTACGTGTTGAACGAACGCTTCGTAGTTGAAATGCGGCGCAAAAAAGCGGTCTCCATTTTGCCGACAACCATAACAGAAGAGCGATTAGTGGATGTTGGAAACGGGAATGTTCTGGCAAAGGCGATCCGAGTCGGCTCGAACGTGAATCCTGCAGCTGATGGCTTACGTGGGTACAAATTCTGGTTGGGATCTAAGCCCTGCGTGACAGAAGGGATGGAAAAACTGACCGCTGAGATCGAACGCATGGGGGATAAGAAATGAGCACCATTCAAGACCTGTTTCAACAAGCCCAACTAGCGCAAGCTGCATATGCGGATCTAACCGGGACAGCAGAAAATCAGACAGCGCTGCTTGCGAGGTTAGATGTTGCCAACAAAGACACATATAACGGAACGTTTTCCCAAAGCCAAGCCGCCGAATTCGTCAAACACTGGCGAGTCGTAAGTCACCAGCCCGACACAAGCAGCGGATTTTCGGCGACGCTATTCGAGCGGCTCAACTCAGAGCCGCAGCCCACCGGGCAATACACGCTGGCGATCCGCGGTTCGTCCGAGCCGGCGGACTGGACGGCGGATTTCTTTGACCTCGCACTGGGCGGGGTCGCCTACGGTCAAGTGCAATCCATGGTGAATTACGTCCTGCGCTTACAGGCCGGAAGCCTGGGGACAACCCAGCAAGTGGAGCCAACCCTCGTTGCAGGCGCCCCAACCCTCTCCAGCGCATCCGTTAGCGGTGAGGGCCCCGGGATCAACCCGTCCATGCTGACAGTCAGCGGACACAGCCTCGGGGGTTATCTGGCACAAATCTATCAGCGGATTTTTGGCAGTGCCGGGGTGTACACATATAACTCGCTCGGCGTTCCCCAGCCGGATGCGCAAATCCTGAATTACTTTACAAGCTTGCTGGGTTTGCCTGCTGGCAACTTCAGTTCTGGCACTGGCGAGAATCTGATGGTGCCTGGCGAGCCTGCGCAGTTGGTCGGAACGATTCAGGGCAAGCCTCAGATAGCGATATTCACCGAGACAGAGAGTGCAACAATCAATCCGATCGATACGGCGCCTGCGCACTACAAGGAGCCAGTGGTTGATGCGCTCGCCCTCTACAGTCTCTTCGCCACGATCGACCCCGCGCTCAACACGGCCAACCCGGCAGGCGGCATCGCCACGATCACACGGATTCTCAAAGCCGCCAGCGCCGATCCGGCCCAGAGCCTCGAACTCACCCTCGACGCCCTGCGCACCCTGTTCCAGCAGAACTACCAGTATGGCCACCTCGACTACGACGCCGTGCCGACCATGGTCGGCAGCGACGCGACAGGCCGCAACGACTACTACACCAAGCTCCAGAGTCTGCAAACCTGGTGGGAAGCCAGTCCCTTCACCGCACTTACCGTCAAACCCCTCGCCGAATTGTCCGGCAACCAGATCGCCGATCTCGCCATGGCCGACACCGCAGACGGCCAGGCCTACCGCTATGCGATCTACAAACTCAATCCCTTCGCCATCACCGACAGCAGCGTCCTCTACGACGGCATCAATGCACACGGCGAACTCGACCTTTACGATCCTGCCACCGGCAGAGGCAACCTCACCGACCAGTACATCAAAGACCGCGCTGCGATGCAGTCGTGGAAGCAGCACTTTGCCTACGACGACATCCAGCCCGTCGGTGGCACCTTCGTCAAACCTCAAAGTGGCACGCCGTTCTATTTCGAAGATGAAACCACCGACACTCAAATACGCATCGGTGGGAGTCTTTCTGTGGGGGGCGTCCTGAGCCGACCTTTAAGCGCCTTCCGCATCGTGGTCTTCGGCTCTCAGAATGCCGACGCCATGACCGGGCAGGACAAGAGCGATTTCCTCTACGGCGGCGCGAGTGCGGACACCCTCACAGGCAACGGCGGCAACGACTACATGGAGGGCGGATCGGGTTTCGACACCTACGTGATTAGCGCTGGCGATGGTTTTGACACCATTCTCGACACCGATGGCACAGGCGTGATCAAACTGGTAGGTGTTCTAGCCAAGGGCAGTGCCACGGCTGGGCTTGATCCGGCAAAGTGGAAACAGCTGGGCGCCGACCTCTGGGTCGACACCCAGAATGGCATCACCTATAGAAAAGTTATTGTCGATGGCGAAAGCCAGCTTCTAATTCACAAAGGCGACAGCAATGTGCTGGTCAAAGGCTGGAGCGATAGTGAACTGGGGATCACCCTGGGCGCGGGCAGCGCGCCTGTTTCCCCCGTCACCACTCGAACCTACAGCGGCGATCAGCATGCACCGCTCAAGAGCGACGGAAGCTACGAGTGGAGCGCCACCGCCTGGCTGACGGATGGCACGCTGGCTGGTGGCGTGGCCGAAGCCAACTTCAATGATGTCATTTATGGTTCTGCGGGCGCGGATCGGATGGATGGCTTGGGCGGCAACGATGCGCTCGATGGTGGTGCGGGCACAGACCGCATTGACGGCGGCGATGGGGATGATCTGATCGGCGGCGGCGCGGGCTCTGATCTCATTTACGGCGGTATTGGAAATGACGTGATCCTTTCCGCTACCGGGCTTGCAGCGCCGGGGCGCAGCAAGCCTTCTGACGTCTGGACCCCGCCGGCTGGCACAACCGTCTGGACCAAGGGCAGTACGTGGGGCGTCTACCAAAATGCCGGCGGCTTCACTCTCAGTGGTGGTGGCTCATTGACCCAGGACGATGCGCCCGATGTCATATATGCGGGCGACGGCAACGACCATGCCACAGGTGGACGTGGCGACGATTTTATCGACGGCGGCATTGGCAACGACACCCTGTGGGGAAATGGTGGAAACGACATCATCGATGGCGGCGCTGGAGATGACCTCATCACTGGAGACGGCACGACTTCCTCGGGGTTCTACTCGACCACGCCTGAATCGCTGCACGGTGACGACATCCTGATTGGCGGTGCAGGCACGGACAAGATTTGGGGTGGCGGCGGACACGATCTGTTGCTGGGCGGGGCAGAAAACGACACATTGATGGGCGAGGCCGGCCACGACGTTCTGGATGGAGGCTTGGGCGCCGACTATCTCGCCGGCGGGGATGGCCATGACACGTACCTGAACGTCACCGGCGAAGACACCATCCTCGACAACAAAGGCAGCAACACGATCAGGATTGCAGCGGCCGGCATCGATACGGCTGGGCTCACGGCCAGCGTTGAAACAAATGAAGGTGGTCAGCAGTACATGCAAGTGCAGATTGACCTCGACAGTGGCGGCGCGCTCAAACTTGATAGCCCGTTTTGGGCTGTCGAAACGACGACTCTAGAGTTTTCGGGCGGCGAAGTCTTCGACCTGGAAGTGCTGATTGGCGAGCAGCTGTTCACGCCGCTGCACCTCATCCTGGGGGTTGAAGGCGGGAGGGTGTTCGGTGGGGCGGGTGATGACACCCTTGAGGGCCGCGCGGGCGATGACACGCTACTCGGATATGCCGGCGATGACACCCTTTCTGGCAACGATGGCGCAGACACCCTCGCAGGGGGCGCTGGCGTCGATTACCTGGAGGGTGGCGCCGGCGATGATGCGCTTGATGGGGGTGAGGGAGATGACACCCTCGATGGCGGGGTGGGCAATGACACCCTCCAGGCTGGCGCGGGCGATGACAGGCTCTATGGCGGCGAAGGCGCCGACACCCTGCTTGCCGATGATGGCAGCGATTGGCTTTCCGGCGGGGACGGAACGGACATCCTCGAGGGCGGCGCCGGCGACGATTACCTGGTTGGTGGCACAGGCGATGACGTGTACCGACTGAGCATGGGGGCTGGATGGGACACGATCGAGGACACCGAAGGGCGCAACCGTATCGAATTCGCAGCGGATATCGGCCTGGAAAGCCTGTCGCTTACGCGCAGCGTACACGGCTACGAGATCGCCTATGGCTACGGGTGGGACGCGGTCAATGTGTCCTCGACCTGGGCGCTGTCGCCCAATGAACTGAAGTTCGCGGATGCCACGTATGTGCTGAGCAACGAATTGTTCACGGGCGTTCCGGTTCCGGTGTGGGGTGACGAAGCGGACAACGTGCTGGTCGACCTTGGCCCGGGTGTTGAGTTCTCCGGGGGGTGGGGGGGGGACGATACGCTGATCGGAGGCGCGGGTGACAACGTCTACTACTTCGACCTTGGGGACGGCTCAGATGTGACCGTGGATCTGGGCGGTGTCGATACGATTAGCTTTGGCGAGGGCATCACGCCGGATGATGTGTTTGTCGAGTATGGTGATTTGGGCAACCAGCTACCCGGTTTGCGGGTATATGTCGGGTCGGATGGAGATGTGATCTCGATTCAGAACGGCGAATCGAGCATTCTGGAAAATTTCCAGTTCAGTGATGGCCTGACTCTGACGTTCGACGAGATGCTGGCGTGGCAGGGGGGCTTGCATACCGTGCCTGCGGGAACGACCGGTGAGCGGCATGGCGAGCGATTGCTGGCCGGCACGGATGGCGACGATGCACTGGACAGCCCCTTCTCATATTCGGAGGGCGGCTCTGGCGTCGCGTACGTCGGTGGGTTGGGAGACGACGCGATCGTGGCGTCCGTTCGAACGGGCTCCCTGTTCCTGCTGAATCAGGGTGACGGAAACGACACCATCCGCAGGGTGGAGATTGATGCGTACGGCGCGCCCGATGCGCTCGTGTTCGGTGCGGGGATTACGCCGGAGTCGCTGAGTTTCTCCTTCGTCGAACGCACCGTGACGGGCGACGGTGGCCCATTCATTGGGGTGACCACCTACACGGTCACGGATGCGGTTTTCCAGTATGGCAGCGCCGGCGACAGCGTAACAATGCTGGCCGATTCCCTTGCGGATCTGAATTTCATGTTCGCGGATGGCCGCGTGGGTACATACAGCGCGCTGACTTCGGGCCTATCGGTGGTTACCGGAGGGATAGGCCGTGGGCCGTTTGATCTGCCTCCCGGTGATGATGCGCACCCTGCCGTGTACTGGAGTGGCACGACGGACGACGACACCTATGCGGCACGTGACATGTTGTCCGTCAACGGGCAAACGGCAAAACCGCAGCGGGATGTTGTCGATGGCGGTGCTGGAAATGATCACATCGCTACGCGTGCGGGCAACGACTGGCTGACAGGCGGGCAGGGTAACGACCTGCTGGAGGGCGGGACTGGATCCGATGTCTATGTCTTCGCTGAAGGCGACGGCGCGGATACGATCCGGGAGACGACCGCGGCGGGCGAGAAAAACTACGTCCTGATCGAGGGGGAGGTGGCGCCCACGTTCGAGTACGACGGCAGCGACCTGCTCGTCCATTACAACAACGGCGCCGATGTCATTCGCGTCGAGCACTTTTTTTCGAGCGGGCTGGACGAACACGCGGCCATCAGCGGCGTGCTGCTGGATCGGAGTGCAGCCGGCGTCTACCCGCTGGAGATTTTCTATTCGCTGGACGATATCAAGGCGGCTGTTCACATTAAAAACGGAAGCCCGGACGACGACACGCTGGTCGGCAGCGCCGCCAACGATTTCCTGTTCGGCAACGCGGGCGCGGATACGCTCCAGGGCAGCAAGGGTGACGACACGCTGATCGGCGGGGCGGGAGACGATACCTACGTGATCAACCTGGGCGATGGCGTGGATACCATTCGCGACAGCTTCGCCGAAGGTGAGAACAACACGATCGTGTTTGGCGCGGGTGTCGATCCGGGCTTGGTCAAGCTCTTCAAGGGCTCGCTCGGCCTCGATCTGGGGGGCGGCAACACCGTGCATATCGAGGGCGTCGATTACGACGACCTTGCCAATACCAGCAGCATCAGGAATTTTATGTTTGCCGATGGCACGGCGTTGACTATCGAGCAATTGCTTGCCCGGGGCTTCGATCTGAACGGCAGCGATGAGGCCGATACCCTGTCTGGCACCAGTGCCTCGGACCGTATCGAGGGCGGGGCCGGTAACGACAACCTGAGCGGTCTGGCGGGCAACGATGTTCTTGACGGCAACGCCGGCAATGACACCCTTGCAGGTGGAGCAGGTGACGACACCTACATCGTTGACAGCACCGGCGATCACGTCATGGAGAATGCAGGCGAAGGCACAGACAGCATCCAATCCAGCGTCACCCTGACGCTGGCTGCCAACGTCGAGAATCTTGCCCTGACCGGCGCCGCGGCCATCAACGGCACCGGCAATGAGCTTGGCAACGTGCTCACGGGCAACAGTGCCAACAACAGGCTGGTGGGTGGACTGGGCAACGACACCCTCATAGGTGGTTCGGGACATGACCGTCTTGATGGTGGGGCGGGAGCCGACACCATGGCGGGTGGCCTGGGTAATGACGCCTATGTGGTGGATGACGCCGGAGATGTCGTTACAGAAAACGCCGGTGAAGGCAGTGACTCCGTGGAAATCTATGCGGCTGCCGACTTCATCTTGGACGCTAACCTGGAAAACGGTTACCGCCGCGGGACCGGGAGCTGGACGACCATGGGGAACGCAGAAAATAACTTTCTTTCGGGAAATTCCGGCAATGACACGCTGATCGGCCTTGGCGGTAACGATAGGCTGCTGGGTGGAGTGGGTGCCGATACCCTGATTGGTGGCATGGGCGACGACACTTATTTTGTTGATGATGCTAATGATGTGGTTACCGAATTGGCCAACGCAGGCGTCGACCATGTTCATGTCTGGAAATCAATGGCGTACACGCTGGCTGCCAACGTTGAGAACGGTTCGTTGGGGCAGGTAAGTGGTAGCTTGACGGGTAATGCGCTTGACAATTCGCTTAACGGTAGCTGGAGTGATGACGTACTGGATGGAGGGGGAGGGGCGGACACCTTGGCGGGCTCGGGCGGCAATGACACCTATGTAGTGGGACGCGACTACGGGACGGATACTGTGATCGAGAACGACACCACTGCAGGCAACACCGACGTTGCCCAGTTCCTGGCTGGCGTCGCTTCCGACCAGATCTGGTTCCTGCAAGTGGGCAATAATCTGGAGGCCAGCATCATCGGGACCAGCGACAAGCTGGTGATCCAGGACTGGTATCTCGGTAGCGCCAACCATGTCGAGCAGTTCAAGACCACTGACGGCGCCAGGACCCTGCTCGACAGCAACGTGCAGAATCTGGTGAACGCGATGGCCAGCTTTGCGCCACCAGCTGCGGGGCAGACCACCTTGCCGCCGAACTACCAAAATATGCTGGCGGATGTGATCGCGGCCAACTGGCAGTAAAAGCTGACATTGATTCCTCTGCGTCCTGCTGTCCTGAGCAAGACGAAGGGGGCGCTTTTGTGTTGAGTGGCCCATGACAGAACAAGAATCTCAGCGAGTTGCCGCGCCGGATGCCGGCCTTACCTGCTTGGTGATGCTGGCGCGCCTCCACCAGATCGCTGCCGACCCCGATCAGCTTGCGCATCAGTTCAAGGCATCCGGCGACGCGTTCGGAAAAACCGAAATCCTCCTCGCCGCCAAGCACCTGGGTTTGCAGGCCAGGCCGGTCAAAACCACAATCGACCGTCTGGATCGCACCCCGCTCCCCGCCATGGCCGTGGACGGCTCAGGCGGCTACTTCATCCTCGCCCGATTCGATGCCGACAAGGCGCTGATTCACGACCCCAAGGCCGAGCGGCCACAGGTGGTGTCGCGCGATGAACTGCTGACCCGCTGGAGCGGAGAGCTGATCCTCTTCACCTCGCGCGCCTCGATGATCGGCGAGATGGCGAAGTTCGACTTCTCCTGGTTCATCCCCGCCGTCGTCAAATATCGCAAGCTGCTCGGTGAAGTACTGCTGGTGTCGTTCGTGCTGAACCTGTTCGCGCTGGTCACGCCGCTGTTCTTCCAGGTGGTGATGGACAAGGTGCTGGTGCATCGAGGTCTGACCACGCTCGACGTGATCGCCGTCGGACTCTTGGTGGTGTCGATCTTCGAGGTGGCCCTGTCGGGCTTGCGCAGCTATGTGTTCGCCCACACCACCAGCCGCATCGATGTGGAACTCGGCGCGCGGCTGTTCCGCCATCTGCTGCACCTGCCGCTGGGATACTTCCAGGCACGCCGGGTAGGCGATTCGGTCGCCCGCGTGCGGGAGCTGGAAAGCATCCGCGCCTTCCTTACCGGCAATTCGATTACCGTGGTGCTCGACGTAATGTTTTCGGTGGTGTTCATCGGCGTGATGCTGTTCTACAGCGGCTGGCTCACGCTGGTGGTGCTCGCGTCCCTGCCGCTATATTTCGTGATCGCCCTGCTGGTCACCCCGCTGCTGCGCGCGCGGCTGCACGAGAAGTTCAACCGCGGTGCGGAGAACCAGGCTTTCCTGGTCGAGACTGTGTCGGGTATCGATACCCTGAAAAGCATGGCGGTGGAGCCGCAGATGCAGCGCCGCTGGGATACCCAGCTGGCGAGCTATGTGTCCGCAGGGTTCAAATCCGCCACGCTTTCGACTCTGGCGCACGAAAGCACCAATCTGGTCGGCAAGCTCGTGACCGTCGGCACGCTGTGGCTCGGCGCCAGGCTAGTGATCGAAGGGCAACTCACTGTGGGCCAGCTCATCGCCTTCAACATGCTGGCCAGCCGGGTGGCGCAGCCGATCATGCGGCTGGCGCAGTTGTGGACCGATTTCCAGCAAATCGGAATTTCGGTCCAGCGTCTGGGCGACATTCTCAACGCGCCCACCGAAGCGGCCGGCGCCAAGAGCAGCCTGCCGCCGATTGCCGGGCGCATCAGCTTCGATCAAGTTAACTTCCGCTACCGTCCCGACACCTCAGAAGTGCTGAAAGGCATCAGCTTGGACATTGCACCGGGTGAGGTCATCGGCATCGTCGGCCGCTCTGGTTCCGGAAAAAGCACGCTGACCAAACTGATTCAACGGCTGTACGTGCCCGAACGTGGCCGCGTGCTGATCGACGGAATGGACTTGACGCTCATCGATGCGGCCAGCCTGCGCCGTCAGATCGGCGTGGTATTGCAGGAGAACGTGCTGTTCAACCGGACCCTGCGCGAGAACATCGCGCTGGCCGACCCGGGTGCGCCGCTGGAGCAGGTCATCGCCGCGGCAAAGCTGGCCGGTGCGCACGAATTCATTCTGGAACTGCCCGAAGCCTACGACACCATGGTCGGCGAACACGGCTCGACGCTGTCCGGTGGCCAGCGTCAGCGCATTGCCATCGCACGCGCCCTGATGACGCAGCCGCGCATTCTGATCTTCGACGAGGCCACCAGTGCGCTGGATTACGAATCGGAACGCATCATTCAGAACAACATGCAGGCCATCTGCCAGGGCCGCACCGTCATCATCATCGCCCATCGCCTGTCGGCAGTGCGCCATGCCAACCGCATCCTGGTGATGGATCACGGCCAGATCGTCGAGGCCGGGACGCACGCGGAATTGCTGCAGCACGAAGCGGGGCATTACTCCCGCCTGCATCGGCTGCAAGCAGGGTGAGGGGGCTCAGGTGGGCGTGTGGGTTTTAAGCCAATCCTTCAGTGCCGCATCGAGCCGGGTCTGCCAGCCGTCGCCGGTGGCGCGAAATGGTTCCACCACCTCGGGCGAGAGACGGATCGTGATGCGTTCCTTGACGGGCGTTTTTTGCGGACCGCGTGTGCGTTTGGACAGCACGGACTGGAGAGTTTCCGGCAGTTCGTTGAAGCGTTTGGCGCGCTTGAACCATTCATCCGTTAATTCCGGATTGCCTTCGTCCACCAATTCAGGATCTGGCCGCTTGCTCATATCTTCGTACCTCGCGTTCATTTGCCTTACGGAAACTGATGACGCGCAATGCCTCACCGCGCATCGTGAAAATCAGCACATGCAAGACGCCGTTCAGTTTTCCAATGGCAGTCATCCGTGCCTCGCCATAATCGCGGCGGTCGTCGATTTCGATCAATGCAGTTTCGAAATTAAACTCCGCCACCCCATCGAACGACAGGCCACGCTCCCGGATGTTCCATTCATTCTTGGCCGTATCGTATTCGATGCGCATAATCTAATTGTATGTACAAATAAACCATCAGGCAAATGGTCGACGTCATGCTGAAACTGCACGCTTTCTCCGATTTGACCAAGCGCTACGCCAAAATCTTGCGCCACGCCTGGTCGCAGCGCCGCGAAACGGACAGTCCCAAACTGCAACCCCACGAATCTCAATTCCTGCCCGCTGCGCTCGCCTTGCGCGACACACCGGTACACCCCGCCCCCCGCATAACGCTGTGGCTGATCATTGCGTTCGCCCTGATTGCAGTCTTGTGGGCGACCTTCGGCCGCATCGATGTGGTCGCCACCGCAGTCGGCAAGATCATCCCCAGCGACCGCACCAAGGTCATCCAGCCGATGGAAACCGCCGTAGTCAAGGCGATCCATGTGCGCGACGGCCAAGCGGTCCAGGCAGGTCAGTTGCTGATCGAGTTGGATGCGACCGCTGCGGCTGCCGACAGCGAACGTCTGCGCAATGAAGCCCTGACCGCGCAACTGGAAGCACTGCGTGCCCAGGCGCTGCTGGCAGCACTGACACATGGCACCGCGCCCAGGTTGCAACCCCTGAAGGGTGTCGACGCAGTCCGAATGCTCGCCGAGCAAAGCCAGGCATCAGGTCAATATCAGGAGTTTCAGGCGCGGCGTTTGCAGCTTCAGGCGGAGATCACCCGCCGTCAGGCGGAACTCCAGGCAACGCAGGAACAGGTCACCAAGCTGGAACAAACCACACCCATCGCCCGCCAGCGCGCACAGGATTACCAGAAGCTGGTGAAAGAAAATTTCATGTCCCGACATGGCTATCTGGAACGCGAGCAGGCGCGTATCGAACAGGAACAGGATCTGGCCAGCAGTCGCTCCAGAGTCGCGGAAATCCGCGCTGCCCTGATGGAAGCCCGGCAGCAGCAAGCCACCCTTGCCGCCGAAACGCGTCGGCAATTGCTCGATCAGCTCAATCTGGCGTCACAAAAAGCCGCATCGCTCGGCCAGGAATGGGTCAAGGCCGACCAGCGTGGCCGGCTGATGCACATGACCTCCCCGGTGGCAGGCACCGTGCAGCAGCTTGCGGTTAGCACCGTAGGCGGCGTCGTCACGCCGGCCCAGCCCCTGATGGTGATCGTGCCTAAAGACAATGTGCTTGAAGTCGAGGCCATGCTGCCCAACAAGGACATCGGCTTTGTGAACCCGGGGCAGGACGCCGAGGTGAAAGTGGAAACCTTCCCGTTCACAAAATACGGCACCTTGCACGGCAAGATTACGCAAGTGTCGTCCGACGCCATCCAGGACGAGAAGCTGGGACTGATTTATTCGACCCGGGTGAAGCTCGCCAAGGATACGCTTCGTGTCGAAAACAAGATCGTGCGCCTGACTCCAGGCATGGCGGTGACGGTCGAGGTCAAGACCGGCACGCGAAGGGTCATCGAATATTTCCTGAGTCCGCTGACGCAGGTGACGAGCGAGAGCTTGCGAGAGCGCTAACTTCCAACCGCGTTGGACACCCTCTCGGAAGGCTGCGCAAGCCCCGGGTCCGGGGCCTTACCAGAACCGGTACCAGGCCTTCCCCTCGGTGTTCACGCCCTTGCTGTACTTGCTGTTGGGGAAATTCAGCGTCAGCACGCGCTGGGCGTCGTCGCGCAGGTCGGTGAGCTTCAGCTTGTCGTAGGCCACCACCATGATCGCCAGCGCTTCTTCCAGCGCGGGGGCTTCGGGGTAGGTCTTCAGCACTTCCTTGGCGCGGTTGGCGGCGGCCACCCAGGCTTCGCGCTTGATGTAATACTTGGCGACGTGGACTTCGTGGCTGGCCAGGGCGTTGACCAGATATTTCATGCGGGCGGTCGAGTCGGCGGCATACTTGCTTTCGGGGAAGCGGGTGACCAGTTCCTTGAATGCCAGAAACGCGTCGCGCGCGGCCTTGGGGTCGCGCTCGCTCAGGTCCTGATCGATCAGATTGCCCAGGTAGCCCAGATCGTCGTTAAAATTCGCCAGGCCCTTCAGGTAGTAGGCGTAATCGACGTTAGGGTGGTTGGGGTGCAGTTTGATGAAGCGGTCGCAGGCGGCAATGGCGGAAATCGGCTCGTTGTCCTTGTAGTAGGCGTAGGCGACTTCGAGTTGCGCCTGCTGGGCGTAGCGGCCGAAGGGGTAGCGCGCTTCCAGCGTTTCGAACAGCTTGACCGCCCGTTCGTAGTTGCCGTCGTTGAGATTGTCCTTGGCTTCGGCGTAGATTTTCTGCGCCGACCAGCCCGCGGTTTCATCCTTGACCTCGGGCAACAGGCCGCAGCCGCCCAGGGTGAGGGTGGCGGCCAGCAGCAGGCTGCCGAACACCCGATTGAGGCCAGGCGCCCGATTGAATGCGTTAAAACCGGATGAACGTTGCTTAAGCATGGGAAAAGACACAGAAAATTTGTCGGATGATTATAAGGGAAATACCGAAGGCGATATCCGCCAGCTGGTGATTCCCGGCGAGCAGGGCGGTCTGCGCCTGGATCAGGCGCTGTCGGCCATGCTGCCCGAATTCTCGCGCAACCGCATCCAGAACTGGATCCGCGCCCGCAAGATCTCGGTGGACGATGCCTGGGGCACCACCAAGATGAAGGTCTGCGGCGGCGAATCGGTGCGGGTCGAGGTCGAGCCCGACCCGAACGCGACGCCCGATGCGCCGGAAGCGATTCCGCTCGATGTGGTGTACGAGGATTCCATGCTGGTGGTGATCAATAAGCCGGTGGGCCTGGTCGTCCATCCCGGCAGCGGCAACCCGCGCGGCACGCTGCTGAACGCCTTGCTGCACCGGGTGCCGCAGGTGGCCGAGCTGCCGCGCGCCGGCATCGTCCACCGGCTGGACAAGGACACCTCCGGCCTGCTGGTCGTCGCCAAGACGCTCAGGGCACACACCGACCTGGTGCGCCAGCTGCAGGCGCGCACGGTCAAGCGCGAATACCTCGCCCTGGTGTACGGCGAGGTCGACAGCGCCGGAACCGTCAATGCGCCGCTGGCGCGCGATCCGCACAATCGCACCAAGCGCACGGTGCACAGCATGGGCAAGGAAGCGGTCACGCATTACGACGTGGTCGAGCGTTTTCCCGGGATCACGCTGCTGCGCTGCAAGCTGGAAACCGGGCGCACCCACCAGATCCGGGTCCACATGCAGCACATCGGCCACCCGCTGGTCGGCGATACGGTCTACAACGCCAGCCGCCGCACCCATCTCAAG
>Ga0208958_1003032_pt1 | contig 13541 bp, 25 predicted proteins | sample RifOxyB1_FD_184032 | JGI IMG/M metagenome (GOLD analysis project Ga0208958, IMG submission 184032) | Soil microbial communities from Rifle, Colorado - Rifle Oxygen_injection B1 (SPAdes) | ecosystem: Environmental > Terrestrial > Deep subsurface > Rock core/Sediment | place: Rifle, Colorado... | reverse complement strand
CGGATTCCCCGGCATCGGCAGGCAGATCCACAAACTGGCGCACCCATTTCTCGCCCGGTCGGATTGCCCCGGCAGTCATTAGCTGGGTCAGCCCGGACACTTTTGCAGTCAAATCCCCGCTCTTGAGCTCGTGCATTTTCAGTTTCGGCGGTCTCGGATTCGGGAAATTCGCCTTGATCCACGGCACCATACACTGCTCGTGGAATACATCCTCGACCGTCCGCGTCTCACCCCGGATAATGGTAGTGTAGGAATCGTAATGCCTGTCCGTTAGCGCGTAACTCCCGCCTTTGTCCGCTCCCTGATTTGCGAGCAGATACGGCATCAGCAGCCCGGTAGTTATCGCCCTGTCCATTGAGTCTATAATTTTGTTGTAGTCATCAATGTTTGCCGGGGAAACATTTGGAAATTCTATATTGTCCACAATGTCCTTCGGTGCTATGCCGACCGCTCCGTTTATGATCAGGTCAACGACATCCTTTATTTCCTTTGAGAACATGGACCCGGAATCCTTGACATAAATAATCGCCCTGCCGAGGGCTTTTATTTCACCGATGAGATTCCGGTACCGGAGCATGGCCTCCTTAGCCTTAACCGCACGGACGACTGTCCGGTATAACCCATTACCATACCAGTTGTTGTATTCCACACGGGGATAAACATTTATGATAAAATCTTTCTTATTATACGCCGGATTGGTAGGGCCGGAAAACATGCCGACCCGGACTCCATCGTCCTTAAGCTGCCCATATTCGTCTATGTCAAAATAGAACATCCGGGGATGGTAGTCCGTTATCCGCTTGAGACCGATCAGCCCTTTCCATTCCCCTTCTTCGATGTATTTATGGAACTTCGTGCAGCCTACGAATCCAACACGGTATGCGCCGAATATTGCCTTAAGCGCATTTTCAAAGTTGCCCTCGAAAAACTCGGTAAAGTTCCACTTTACAAATTCTGCCTGACGCAGGGATTCAGGGTCTTTTTCATCGAACGGTTCTATGTACCAGCCGGGAGCCACAAAAGAATTATCCCGGAGCATCGTGCAAAATTTTACTTGTTCATCTTTTCTATCGAGATCATCGTATTTATATATCCCCTGTCTCCCGGCGTAATCATCGGGATTGTAGTTATAGCCCAGGTAGGAGATATAGCTTTTTATGAAATCAATGACTTTTACATCATCGACATTCTTCTTCGTATTGATATTCGGAGCCGACTTTGTTATGGCCTTAGGCATAGTCACCTCTGCGGTCTATCGTCTGCCGGATGTGGTTCTTAAGTCCGACCATCGCCTCGTGGGAGAATGTTCCGCTCCCTATATATTTTCTCATCTGCCATGCTATGGCAAAAGATATTATGCAGTCATCATTATATCCAGACGCGGCGTTGGTGCTGCCTTTATCATCGTAATTGTAGGTGTTCATTTCGTTAAGGCATATTTCGCTGTGTATAATTGTTTTGTCTTTCCTTATGGCTTCTTCAAATTCGGTTATCATCATCGGTTTGCTTATGCTGTCCGTTTCCCAGTATTTTCCCTTCGTGTTTTTCCATACCTGCAGGCGGTGCGTCTTTTCCAGTTCGTTGATCACGCGTGCGCCGTACTTCTCCCACTCGACGGCTATTACATGACGATTATTTTTCAGCGTGGAAACATATCCGGCAATCTTCACCGCGAAAACATCCTCCGGCAGTTGCGCCCTTAACTCGGCAATCTGCTCATTGGTGTTGAGTGACACGGCCTGCATAACGGAGTAGTCGGAACCGCTCCCGGACGCGGTGTCTATGCCTATCATTATCGTTTCGCCGTATACGGGGTCGCGGAATATTGAAAGCTCATTCTCGCGCCGTATTGGTGCCTGTATATGCGCCCTCATCCTGTTTATGTCGTCAAGCGCAAAAACAGGACGGCCTGTCTGAACGAACGATTCCTCCGGGTTTGACGGGAATTCCTGCTGAAGCTGCCACAGGCGCATGTCCCGCCTCTTCTTTTCATACCATTCTGCGTCCCTGCCCGGATAAACACTCCACGGCAGGAAGGTCGTCTCAAAGTTATTATCCCCGGTTTTTGCCTCAGTCCAAAGCTTGTGAAACAAATTTCCCATGCCGTTTGCGGAGCTTAAATAAATAGCAGATCCACTATTTGAGAGGGTCGGGAATGCACTCGTATGTATATCTTCAGCCCAGCGAATGAAAGCGGCCTCGTCCATTATAAGGAGGGAGAGGGATTTTGAGCGGCCAGCCTCCTTTGATGTAGGGATTGACTTGATAATCGAGTTCAGTCCTTCTACTTTCCCATCGGGCCGTTCAATGCCAAACCATAATAGGGTTTCATTGCGCTTATATATTATGGGCTTCATCCAATCTGGCAGCTGGTCGAATAAAAATTTTACTTTGTCGAGAAGTTCGGAGGCCGTCTCTTCCCTAATGGAAATAAACAGAATTGATTTGCCTGCATGAAAAATAGCCAACCACAATGAATAAGCCGCGACCAGCCATGAGATTCCAAGCTGCCGGGCCTTTAGAATTATGTTAAATCTGTGTTTTAACATTTTTCCAATCAAGTCAGACTGATAATTATATAGACCAAATGGTATTTTGGCCTTGTCAGGGTCTAACAGAAAACAATAATTGTTAATGAAAAATAAGGGGTCATATGCCAATCGTATTTTGACCGCCTCAAGCGGATGCGCATACAGATATGCGCCGTAATCGACGCGCGGCTGTAAGACTGCGGTTTCTATCATTCCGTTATCCCCGCGAGCCGGTTTGTAAACTTTTCAAACTCGGCTTTTGCTTCCGGGTCTGCTTCTAATTTCGCCTGTATGTCAACATTGATTTTCGTTTCGGTGGTTTGTATGTCGGCCTTTAATTCGATGCTCTGCTTCGGGTCACCGTCTATATATTGCAAACACAGTTTTGTCGCCTGCATGTCCCCGGCAATGGCTTCTAATATAACGCGTTTGACAACAAGCTCTTTTGGATTTTTGTATATGTGGGTGATGCCGTTTTTGTCTGCTACTTTTAATTCTCTGCTTCTAAGGACGCGCTTTAATTCTGTCACGAGAGAGAGGGAATCTTTGGGTCTGCCCTTTGGATTGGCGCATACGCCGGGCATAAAGCCTTTGCCCGTTATGCCTCCGCGTTGTTTTCCCGTAGTTTCTTTTACGGTATCGTTCAATCTGCCTCCAAAATAAAAACAGGCGGGTCAACGCGTTATCGCGTCAACACCACCTGTTGGTTAATCGTGCTGTAGTATTCGGGACAGAATCAGACTACATACTTTGCCTGTCCATTAAGAATTATACGGCAAACTGTTTATTTTGTCAAGTATTGATTTTAATTTGACTGTAGCAGGGGTTCATTCGATAACCTCCGGGATATAATTATCTAAAATGTTTTCCTTAATATGCTTGGCTATATGATACATCATTTTCGGCATTACTGCATTTCCGAGACGGGCTTTTTGTTCTGAATAATTTCCTTTTAAACCATAAGTTTCTGGAAATGAACATACTTTTAATAATTCCTTAACCGATAACACCCTGTTTTCAAATGGATGTATTAAACTTCCAAATCCAACGCCACCTATCACTTTTGTTATGGTTGGACACACTCTGTTGTTAAAAATCCTTACTGTTTGAAAATGCTTGTTTTTTTTCATAATATCTGCAATGCTTTGACCTTCTTTCATTTTGGGCACCCATTTTAAAAAACACTTACTTAATCCAGGGGGCATAACATTATTTTCAATTCCTTTTGTGGCTTCCCTGAATGTTATAAATGTTTTTAATGGCATGGGAAAACTCGGTTCAATCTTTAAATCATTTCTAACACCTATGAAAAACATCCTTTCCCTGCTTTGCGGCACTTCATACCACATGGCATTCATAAGTTTTACTCGTATGTTATAACCAGTGGTTTTTAAGGTTTTTAATATTTCGTTAAATTTGCCCTTCATCGTTCCCTTAATCATCCCCGATACATTCTCCATAACAAATACTTTCGGTTGCAGTCCTTCGATTAATCTGACAAATTCCATAAATAAATCATTTCTTGAATCATTCAGATTTCTTTTTCCGGCAGTTGAAAATCCCTGACAGGGGGGGGAACCATCTAAAACATCAAGTTGGCCCTTTGTTATTTTACAGAAACTCAATATTTCATCCGCCGATACTTTCGTTATATCCCGTTGCCAAACCGGAAAATCAAAATTCGCCCTTAATGTTTCAACAGCATTTGATTCCCATTCTATCGCAAGTAATTCTTTAAAGCCTGCCCATTTATAGCCGAGAGAGCTTCCGCCTCCCCCGGCGAATGTTGATATAACGGTATATTCTTTTACCATTTATAACCACATTTGGGGCATGCGTTATCTGTCCCCAGTTCGCCTATTTCTTTTTCTTTGTTTTCGGGGGCGTATCCCTCCGCGAAATCAACATGCGCCAGTGCATCGAAACTGAAATGCTCCTCCACAAACTCGGCGGGGATATGCGCGGTCTCGCTGAACTCATACAACCCCTGTTCCGTTATCGTGTTGAACTGCGAGGATGCGGAGAGTATCAGCATTTTTGCCTCGGTCTCGTTCGCGGCCTGCACCGGACAGCAGGGAAACGCGTCCGGCAATGTTATTCCCTCCTGCTTCATCTGCAACAGCGTCAGCCGCCGCCCATGCCCGTCAAGAATATAGTTTTTGCCTGTCTCCGGATCATGCCAGTAGAAAAACGGGAATGAAAAGCCCTGCTTCAATATCAGCTTTTTCAGCTTGTTATAATTGGCCTTGCTCATTTCCTTGAGCGTGCCCTGAAACTCGGTCAGTTCATCCAGCCGCTTATTATTCGCGCCCTCGCATTTGACAATCACTTCATCCATGTTTCACCTCGCGCCTATTATAGATTATTTCGCCGATGCCGTCAAATTGTTTTTTATCACCGCCGCGCACCCGTCATAGAATCGGCAGTTATGACAGGACAAATTTAGCCGCGTCCGGGTCTCACATATATCGCGCTGATTCTCGGCCTCGCTTAATCTTATCTTCTTCCCGTTATTCCGCTTCACGCGCCGCCGCTCATGCTCGGCCTTGCACTCGTCAGAGCAGCACTTTTTATATTTCATCGACGGCAGATACATCTTCTCGCATACCGCGCATGGTTTCGGTTTGACTTTACTGGGCATTTTTCTTGCCTCGCTTTAGTATGCTTAATTCAATTTTGATGTCCCTGCCGAAAAAAGTCACTGTCGCATAGCCGCCATGCTTGAGCAGGTGCTCAATAATTTTCTCGGGCGGGGTATCGTTTAATACCTGCAACGCCTCATTAGGATCTATCATTCCGCTATGTCCTCCGCTTGATGTTTTGCGAGCGTGTTGTCTGGGGCCTTCTCCTTGTGCACCGGGTCGCGATGAAGATGGTGCCCCGGACAGAAATGCTTAATGAGCCACTTTGCCAGCCAGCGAATTAGTGCTTTCATTTATTTATCACCTCCAGCATAATTATCAGTGTAAAACTGACGGCGAGCGACAACACCGTCACCACTATCGCCTGCCTAACCGTTATACCATGCATTTCAATCTTCATGCTTCACCTACCTGTATTCGTAGTCGCCTTTGTATCGTTCCAGTCCACAGTTCTCACAGCGCGCGCCCTTTTTCAGTCCATCTCTGACCTTGATATATGTTTCGTTCCACGCATGTTTCAGTCCCAGCCGTTCGCACATGCCGTGTTCAATGATTATCGTGCCTGATTTGATGTAGTAAATCATCTCGTCTTGTATCGCCATCTTGTCGGCAGGAACAATCCAAAAGCCGAGTAATGGCGTTGTGTCCATCCGCATTGCTTTGAGTATGTCAATTTTCATCTGTGATATGGCTTCATAGGGTATGGATTCACACAGCGTATAATCCCCCGCCCACGCAGGGGCCGCAAGGAACAGAATAAAAATAGCCAGTAGATACTTCATCGTGTCGCCTCCTTAATCTTCAAGGATATAGAAAAATGCAATTACACTCAGGGTGATAATTGCAAAAAACAGTATAAGTTGAGCTATTGCAAGAAGATTTGCCTGAGGAGTAAGCATACAAAATATTATAGCAAGCACGAATATTTCAATTACCAGTCCTGTAAATTTTAGTAGTTTCATACAACCTCCTTAATAATAAATATACCAGCCGGTATTATTGCCGGATTCAAAATCACAGTAGCAGGGGCCGTTTGTTATCGCATACTCCCAACTGTTGTTGAGTTTAAACCACTTTATCACTTCACGACCTCCTTGAATATTTTGTCAAACTCTTCAAAACTGCGCACCACATGATAGTCATACCCCAGCGTTTTTATCAGCCGTTCAAAAGCAATCTGATTTGCAGTCTGCTCGTTGCGTTCCGTTTTCGCTTCTATAAATATCACCTTCCCGCCCTTGAGGTAGATAATGATATCACTACTGCCTTTTTTCCCGAACCTGACAAACCGCTTTTTCCCCTTGTACTCGCCGACAAATGCGCCTGAATTATTGCGCACGAAATATAGTCGGCCCATGTTCTCCAGATATTGCAGATAGTCTGTTATACTTTTCAGCAGTGCCGATTCCTTCATACAACACTGCCTAAAATAGCGTTTCCACAAGTTATTTTACTTTCATCTTCTTCTTTAGATGGAACAAATACTATAACATCATATCCAATTGCTTTTAATCTCTCTTCAGTTTCTTTGTAAGGATAATAATTGTTATACCCGTTTTCGGTTATTAAGCCATTTTCTTTACAGGCCGCCGTTGCGTGCATTGGAGTTATTTTAATTAAATAATCATCTGGGTCAAAATATTGTTTTAGTATTTTCTCGTTGATAGTATACCCTGCAAGTGCAAAATTAAGTGTTATCTTTCTTCCGTTTGGTATTATGCCTGTCATAATTTGCCGTATCTCGTAAAGTGGAAGTGCATTACCGTTAAACATTATGGCTCTTTCATTTTCATCTGTCGAGTTGATAGATAACTGCAATCCGGCGTTTCCATTATACAATCTGTTTTTTATCCTCATCCATGTATGTATGAATGTTCTAAGCCATTCATTTTTTCGGGGCATCATTGTTGAAAGTACGGGATGTAATTTATATTCGCTGTCGAGGTGGTCTTTCATCCAGCGCGTGGCATCTAATACATTTGGATTCCATGTTGGTTCGCCCATTCTGGCAAAATGAATGTTGAGCCGTTTTGTTGTTCCAATTTCAGGATGAAGTTCTATCCCTGTTAAAACTTGTTTACATAAATCTTTATAAGTGGCATTTTTGCCCGGCCCCACTTTGGGCACATCACAAAAAGTGCACCCCATCGAACAGCCATATTGAGTGCTTATTGTTATCACCCATTTTTCCGTCAGGGGCAATAGTCTACTAGGAGGAACCCCGTTTATTTCCTTTTTAAGGCCAAGGAAATCTGCTTTTAAATTTTTCTCTTTACCGTAATCCCCAAGCGATAACATTTCAAGTTTTCCGTTATCGCCTTGAACAATCAGAATATTTCCTGTTGGTGTTTTAATGTTATTTAGAACCTTCACCGTTTCGCCCTCCCTATTTTCAGGCACTCGGCGCAACGCTTGAAGTACCAGCGCTTCTTGCCGCGCTCGACACGGGCAAGGCGGGATTTCAACGCCACATTTTCTTTCACAGATTCAAACAGTTCCATGCTTTTTTCATCATTCCGCTTATAGGCGTTTTCAAGCTCGGCCTTCAACGTCTCATTTTCAGCCAGTTTAATTGCAAAACATTCAGCACATACACCTACATTTAAGTGACCACATGCAAATACCTTTTTTTCGCCTGCATGTTTTTCAAGCTCAACAGTAAGAGCTGCAATCTTCTCGTTTAATTCGTCTTTGTCATGTTCGCTTAATAATTTGATTGCTGCAGCATTGACATTGCCATCTACACTATTTAACAGTTTATTCGTCTTTTCTTCTATTTCATTTTTATGTACCCTTTTCCAGTTTATTCTTGTTGATGTAGCTCCTTTTCTTATCTTCGTCATCTTACTCACCTGCCTTTATTTCGCTTTTTACAAAGCACAATCTTGTCGCTTCCAGTTCCTTTTTCAGCCGCTCAATCTCTGCGTTTACCTGATTGTTCAGCTCACACAAATGGAGATAATCAGCAAAAGTTATTTTATCGCTGATAGTCAACACCTTAAGTCGCTCGTTCTCCCTTATCATGTCGTCAACCTGTCCAGGCGTGAGCGAGTATAGTGACAGCTGGTTTTTAAGTTCCGCCACATCTGCGGCGTGGGCCAGCAGACAGGCGTCAATGGCTTCGTTCCTATAGACCTTTGCCACCGCTGTAAATGTTTTGCTTGTTTCATCTGCCTTAACTATTTCGTTCTTTCTGGGCCAGCCCTTGCAGTCAAGCGCGGCCTTTGCAAATGACAGCAGTTCACCTACCGCTTCCGCGCCTTTGTAACTCAACTCGCCTGTTTCGTAGCGGATGTCCTTGCTCTCGATTAGTTCTACTGCGTCCTTGATGTTCATTTTGCACCTGCCTTTAATATCTAACATTCCAGCCGGCAATGGCTCTCTTGGCTGATTGTAGGTGCTCCGTTAATGTGTCCTTTTTATAACTCTGTGTGTCGTCCTTTTCTGCGCCGCATACACTGCAGACAACAGTATAACAAGGTGTATGTGTGTTTTCTATCTCTGCATCACCACCGCAAAACGGGCACGGTTCCAATAACAGTAAAGGAAAATCGTCCATTTTTAGATTGATTATACCATTAATTCTTTTTCTCATTTCATTCACCTGCCTTGTTTATTCTGCGCATCAGTGCCCACAGGCGCATGTTATGTGCACACAGTCCGGGCTGACTCATCTCTACCCACGCCATTCTTATTTCATGCCAGTTCATTTTCCCTCACGCTCCTTTAGCATCGCGTCTGCATAAGAATATGCACACTCGGCAATTGTTTCGGTGTTTGCGGATTCGCTTGCATTCGGAAGTTGTCTGGATAATACAAGTCCTATTAGTGCCTTTGCCGCAAAATAATCACGCAGAGTCATACCCTCTATATGCTCTCGCGGTATTATCTGTCCGAGTGAATCTCTGTCATAGTATGTCCACGGAAATGCACTGCCACCTGTGTCTTTCATTTTGTTGCACACTCCTTTAACAGTTTGTTCACCGCCTCGACTATCATCTTTGCCGTCTCTCCCGCGTCATCGGCAAAACAGGTCGCAACATTTCTGCCCTCGCCGTCCATAACATACCAGTATCCGTTTGACTCCGGTGGTTTATGCGCCGTCCATTCTTTCATCTCACTTCACCTCCAGCTTTTGTAATCTCGATACCCTTTCTGCTTCTTGCATTTTTTTGTCATACTGTTCTGTGTAGCATCCGCTAAAGCAAAATACCACGGCGTTTTTACTATAATGGTGTTGTCGTAATTTTAACATAATCATTGCTTCTTCTCGGCTGAAATATGGCCCCGTTATCATGGACGCTATATTATATACCCCTTCACTACCTGTTTTAAAATTCTGGCCGGGGTCAATAATACACCACCATGGTGCCCTTGTTGCCTCGTTCAATTCGCTTACTTCTATTTCTATTTTCACTGTTTCACCTCCAGCTTTGCCAGTATATCGTTTATCGCGGTTTCGAGCTTGCGCATGTTTTCGGAATATGTAAATGGTCTATGATCCAGTTCAAACCTCGGCACGGGCACGGGGACGAACCAGTCGGGGCTATTCGTCAGTAACGAATGAAACGCACCCCTTTCCTTGAACCATTCCTCCTCTGTTTTTACCGTGCCCGCCTCGGTGACAGACCACGGCGTTTTCCATTGTTGTTTCAATTCGTATTTAATACGGCCTCCTATATTAATCAATGCTTTACAATCTTCAAAGCCGATGATATCGCGTGTTCAATTTTATTCGCGGTCGGCATGATCAGCCCTGCTTTTTTCATTAAGTCTAGGGAGCAGAGTGCCCTTTCTTCAATCTCGGTGTATTCGTGTTCTTCGATCGGCGTATTCTGGATCACCCGGTCGAGCGTCTCTGAGTCGGTAAAAATGCCATAACCCTGCGCGAGCACCATCGACACCGTGACATATGCCCTATTCTCAGTCGGGTCAACAAGTCGGACTTTTATGAAATATTTTACTCCGTTTTGGTCCGTATAAAAAAAATACTTCTGCCGTTCGAGAATAAAACGATTAAAGTCGTCCGATATTTTCGCCTTCTGAACATTCACCGGAGCCACACTTTCATTCAGTTCTTTTAATTTTTTCTCGACCTTGACCTTCTCAGCTAGGATTATTTCGTTGTTTTCTTTCAGTCCCACAATTATTCACCTGTCCTTTTTTGAGTTTTTTTCTTGAAGTCCGTCATAAACATTTCATATTCCATCATACTTCCTCCTATATTCCTATCATTTCCGCTATGACGCGGATGTATTTCTCACTTTCCACGCAAACTATCCTCTTTGCTTTCATACACCCACCCCCATTCCTTTATACGGTCGGTGATCCTGCCGCCGTATCTGTTTCGAAAATCTACAATTGACAGGTTGGTTGAGATAATTGTTGATCTTCCGAGTTCATATCTTACATCAATTATTTCATCTATAATGCTTTGAAAGAAGCCGCTGTCAGGACAATATTCCGCACCCAGATCATCTATCACAAGCATGGCAGCATATTTATAGGAATCTACATAGCCGTCCTGCTTGTCGAAATTCTTAATATTCCGATACATTTCATTAGCCTTTATAAATTCAACTTCATAACTGTAAAAAGTAGATTTATTCATATCATCCCATGATACGGTTTTATTCTTATATCCCTCCATCAAGTCATCATGTTTTTTCTGTCTATCTCTGCGGAGCTTGTGCAGCAAGGCGTGTATGGCATAAGTCTTTCCACAACCATATTTGCCGGATAATATTATTCCCTGTCCCTCAATAAAGTCCTTAAGCTTCCGTATTACCTCCGTCTGGTCATTCATTTCTGCATTGTCATATTTTCCCATGTTTCACCTCAATATTCATCAGGGTTTAATGTTCTGCCCTTAAATGTCTCTGGTGCGCTTCCCTGCCGCGCCTGATTGCCTGTTTGCTTTGACTTGTTTCCCTGTCTCTTATTATATTCATTGATAACCCAGTTATTTATAGCACGATAATCAGATTTATATTTATATCCCTTTGCGCCCTTTGCATTATCAAGAATGGTTATAAGTCCTTTTGTCATTTCTTCTCCGTGTTCTTCTGTTAATTTACTATATTCTGTCAATGTCATAGTAACAAATTCTGCATAACTAATCTTTTCTTCTTCTTTAACCACGTCCTTTTCTTTTACTTTAACCTTATCTTTATCTTCTTCTTCTTCTTGCAGAGTATCAATACTCTGTTTATAGTCTATCGATAGAGTATCAGGAGAAAACTTCTTAAGTTCCATGATAATTCTTTTATGAACCGGCTTGGAATCGTTCAACTCATTATATTTACAAGCATATTGAAATTCAAGAAATTTGGGGATAAATAATTTTGAATGACTGACCTTTGTATATTTTCCCCTGAATAACTCAATAAAATCTTTCTCGTTAAATTTTGCTTCAATAAATATTTCTGCAAGTTCAAGATCATATTCCCATATGCCTGCCACATTACACTTATCAAGGATGTATATCCATAATAGTTTATATTTCAAGGGCAATCTTCTAAACCACCTGTCTTCCCATTTTTCTGTTGCCGTGAATCTTTTAGGCATTTTTTATTTCTCCCGAGGTTATATGTTTTAAGGGTATTTTAACCTCACATAATATTATTGTTTTAAAATTGTCCTTTTTTATCTGTTCTTCATTTTCGTGATATCCTCCCTGATATTCATACGCAAGATATGGAACACCCTCCCTGTTAGTAATAACAAAATCTATTCTGCAATTTAAAAAATACCCTTCGTGCCATGATTCAGTAAACAAATGAGCAATAATATCTTTATTGATAAAAGCACACAACGGTATTTCTGGAAATACAAACAAATATTTTGCTTTTAATATTCTATAAAGTTCTTCCGCTTTTGGTGAACCAAATATTGATTTAACGCTATTTTCTTCAGGCAATGATTCAAATAATAGACCAATTTCTTTAGGCACAAACCAACCTGTTCCCTCAACATAATCAATAAGATGAAATTGATAAAATTTTTCAAACATTATATTGCAGGATGAATTATTAAATCCCATTTCATGTCCCGAACTGTAGGCAGACTTACCGTTGTCTTTTAAATATTCTGTTATGACTTTTTTCAGATAATTAAATTCTATTTTATTAAGTCTTTCATAATTTCCATTTTTCCATGATTCCCTTAATATTATCATTTTTTCTTCTCGTTCTAATAACTGTTTTTTTGTTGGCTTTAACTTTCTCACATTATCCTCCAAAAATGAACAAAGCTAACGGCAAAACATACAGGGATATGACAGTCTGGGGGTTGCGAGGCCCTCCACCCTGTTGCCTTACCGTTAGCTTTCTTGATTTTTGTCATAAAAAACACTGTCATAATTCGGCCTCGCTTAAATTCAATCTACCCAAATAATATCAGAAATTTCCAGAAAGTCAAGAGAATAATTAATTATTTTTTCCTCGTCATATCATCCTGCATATTGATAATATACCTCGCCGCCACTTTGCCGCATTTAGGGCAGACATGTTTTTCCGAGTTGATAAATGTCATTCCCCAGGGCGAACACGCCGCGCATAATATCCCATATTTTGCAACGTTCTCTTTTATTTTTTTGATAAGCAGGGCGCGGTATAATTCAAGTCTGTTTCGCAGTTTGTCTGCTATTTCCGGGCAGTCCTTTTTCGTGTCAACAATTTTCAACGCGAGAGAAAACATTTTATGTTTAATTCTCCATGCCTGTATCATGCGCCCTCCCTCACATGAAATTCCTTCTGTTTGCCCTTGTATGGCCGCCTGTCAATGCGGATGCGCCTGCCGTCCATTATCAGGTTGACCGTGCAGAGTCCCCTTGCTATTCTGTCCCCGTCACCGATTCCACACTCCAAACACTTGTGCTTTAGCGCACAGGCCGGCAATGCCCCGTTTGTGATCAGCATCGTCAATACCGTCCGCTGCTGCGGGGATAGGTCGCCGGAGAAAAACGGTCGTTGCTCAACGATATAGTCTGCCCGTAAGTAGTTCATCACTTCACCTCCAGATTTATTCCCGTTATCTCCTCAAAAATAACAGCGTCAAAATTTGGTAACGCCTGTATGCGCTCAATCATTTTCGGCGTATTGTTTTTCTGCCACCATTCTGCCCACACATCCTTATATGGTTTGCCTATTGGGTCTATGTCAAAATTTATCCATTTATCAGAATTAATAAAGTCTGACATTTTGATTTTTGTAGGCTTGTTAAAGCTCCTCATACACGGCTCATCCGTGTTAAATATGCCGCTGTTCATGTCGCCGCTGTTCATGTAGCCGCTGTTCATGTCGCCGCTGTTCATGTAGCCGCTGTTCATGTTGCCGCTGTTCATGTAGCCGCTGTTCCTGTAGCCGCT
>Ga0208958_1003027_pt1 | contig 13547 bp, 16 predicted proteins | sample RifOxyB1_FD_184032 | JGI IMG/M metagenome (GOLD analysis project Ga0208958, IMG submission 184032) | Soil microbial communities from Rifle, Colorado - Rifle Oxygen_injection B1 (SPAdes) | ecosystem: Environmental > Terrestrial > Deep subsurface > Rock core/Sediment | place: Rifle, Colorado... | reverse complement strand
AAAAGAAAAGAACAGCAAACAGGTTGAGACCGAGGTTCAAATCCTCGTGGGGGCGTTGAACCTAAAGGTTCATACTTGCAAAAGGCTTAAAAACTAGCTTCCGCTGTATTTCTTATGATATTCAAAGAAAGTTTCCTGAAGATGAAAGAGAAGCTGCTGAATGACTCTTCTATATGCAAAGAAAACAGAAAGTTATTCAGAGAATTTTTTGACTGGGAAGAAAACAAACTGAAAAGAATTAATGGATTAACTGCTCTTGATGAATCTACATATAAAACTCTCTGCACTTATGTAACAAAATTCAGGAATGTAAATAATTGGTTTGCTAATAAGCCCTGGGTAAATCTAGATAAAAAAGATATTAAGAAAGTTTATGATGATCTTGAAGACTGGGCAAACTATGATTATTATGAAGTTCAAACACCCTGGCTCAAATCAGAAGTAACACAACAAATAAGAGATTTCAATTTAAATCACTGCCCGTATGTATTATAAAATAAACTTTTCTATTATCTTTATCTTTCTCTTATCAGCATCCATTTTAATAACTGCACCTACTGGAAGAACTGTGTTTGGAGTATTATGCCCAAAATCATTTATCTTTAAAATCGGAAAATCGTAATCCTTTGTAATTTCGAGTAAAACTTCTTCCATTTGTTTTGAACCAGTATTTATTGCCTGTAAACCATAAATATATCCAATTATAATTCCTTTAATTTTGTAAAAAACACCTATTTTTTTTAATTTTTCTAGCTGAGATTTACAATCTTCTTTTTCAAAGTCATAGTCTTCTAAAAATAGTATGGACTCTTCAAAATCTGGGCAATATTCAGTATCTATTAATTTTAACAAACAATAAAGATTTCCTCCAATTAACTTTCCTTCAGCTTTTCCACTTCTTATTGTTTTTCTCTCTTTATTTGCAGGAATTTCTCCCTTTGAACCAGTCATCAAAATTCTACGAAATTCTGTTTTATCATATTCTGTAGGATTTCTGCCAAAACCATATTTTACATCATTTCCGTGGAATGTAATTAAACCCGTCTTGGTATTAATTGCATTTAACAAAACAGTTATGTCGCTTATCCCAAGGAAGATCTTAGGATTTTTCCTTATGGTCTCAAAATCTACAAAAGGAAGTAATTTCTCTGAAGTATCTCCTCCCTGAGATGCAATTATCGCTTTAATTTTTTTATCCATGAAAAAATTGTTAATATCCTTTGCTCGCTTTTCTGGTTCATTAGAACTTAGGTTTTTTCCCAAGATTGTATGAAATCCCATATTTTCTAGGAATTTTATTCCTGAATCAAATTGTTTATCCTTTTCTATATCTTTCAAGGGATCAGATGCTGAAACAACTCCAATAAAGTCTCCTTCTTTCAATCTTTCGGGGAGTATCATTTTTGCCATATAAACTCAATGTAGAAGTACTTTAAAAATATTGGTTGTTCGCATCTGTTCATTCACCACAAACTATATTCTGGTTCTTTCTCAGGTTCCTGTTCAATCTCTTCTTGTTCAACAGGAGTACTCCAGAAGCCTGTTTCCTGTACTTCTTCATTATTTACTTCTTCTTGATCTTCCCCTTGTTCTATTTCAATCTCTTCATTACCTTCCCATCCTTCAATTTGATGTGATCGATATCTTGGATGCAGACTTTGCAAAATTGGAAAAGGTCCTTGAGCATGACCTGCTCTATCTATTTTCCTTTGAATATTCTGCAGTTCATCCCAATTGAATTCACTTTTTGATTCTTGATAATCAAATTTTGCTCTTGCATACTCTGTTTCCAAATTCTCTTTTCTCTTATTCTTATAAACTCCTGCTTTAACTTGTTGAAAATAACCATCAGATTTAACAATAAAATGCATAAAACTTCTGAATCCTTTTCTTCCTTTTTTACAATCAAGAATAGAGTACTCTCCTGGTCCAAAATCTTGAAGAATTAAAGCTGCAAACTGTGCATCTGTTTTTATTGGACCGCCACCAATTTCAAAAAATATTTCAGCAGATTGTTCATAACTAACTTTCCATGCTAGCTTCCAATCATTCCTATATTGGTGTTTAATCTGCTTCTTAGTTAGAACTAATGTTTTCTTACGGATTAATAGCAGTATGGGGTTGTGCATTTGAAGGAGCTCCGAAATTTAATTTCTTTCTGTCTCCTACTCCTTCATCCTTCTCCTGCATAAACCAATTTTTACAGTAAATATTCATAAATTATCTATGTATCTGAACTTTATAAAGTTTTCTAACAGCGACGGCAAAATGACATAAAATGTGTAACAAAAAGTATGTCACCAAAATTTCTGTTAAAGATGTCAAAAATCAGTTAAAGATTAGCATAATAAGTTATACATACAACTCTGATTTTTTGTGTTGTACATACAAAAAAGGGTCATTTCCAGCCCCAATATGAATTAGGAGAGATGAGGGATAGGGCTAGGAAGGAAACAGGATCACGCTAGCAAAATAGAGAAAGTACTTAGGGAAGATGTGGTTAAAGATTAACAAAGATATCAAATATATCAAATAAGAGAAAGAAAAGTCACACTATAGAAAAACTTAATAAGCTTAGGAAACCTAATAAAATACACATAAAAAAGAGAAAATGGCAGATAATATTTTAAGGGCAATACTGAACATAGTAGCTTTTGGAAATAATGACTTGAAGAGCTATGCATCTACTTATTTGAACAGGATAAATGCTGTTGGAGAGCAATTAGAGTTTTATATCAAAGATGCAATAGCTACATCTTTCAAGATGCCACAAGCACAAAAACAAGCAGCTTATTCTAAAGTTTTTTCTTACTTAGGAAACCAAAATAACCCCCCAGATGTAATTATTAAGAATAGTGATGCTTTTGAAATTAAGAAAATAGAAAGCCCTTTTGCAGCCCTTGCCTTAAATAGCTCCCCACCAAAAGACAAGCTTCGTGCAGAAGACATAAGAATTACAGGTGCTTGCAGAAGTTGTGAGCCTTTAGCCTGGAAAGAAAAAGACTTGTTTTATGTTGTTGGAAATGCAAAAGGTGGAATTGTAAAGTCACTATTTTTTGTACATGGGACCTGTTATGCTGCAAACCATGAGGTTTATGATAAAGTCCACGAGCCAATAAAAAAAGAAATTGATTCTATCTTAGATACTCTCGGGCTAGAAAAAGGAGAAACAGTAGAGCTAGGAAAAGTCAAAAAAGTTGATCCTTTGGGAATAACTGAATTAAGAATTAGGGGAATGTGGAGCATTGAAAATCCATTAAGTGTATTTGAAGATTTATGCAAGCTTGAAGATGGAAACAAGCTTAATTTATTTGCATTAATGAGAAAAGAAAAATATCTTTCATTTTCAAAAGAAGACATTAAAGAATTAGAAGCTAACAAAAATATTTCTGTAAAAGATGTTAAAGTTAGAGACCCAAATAATCCTGCTAAATTAATTGAATCTAAACTCATAACATACAGACAAAAATGAAAATAGCATCTTTCTTTTCAGGAGCGGGGGGTCTTGACTTAGGCTTCACAAATGCAGGTTTCAAGCTAGCTTTTGCTAATGATAACTGGGAAGGATGTTGGGAAACATTTGAAAAAAACCACGGAATAGAAATTAACAAGAAGTCTATAGCCGACATAGATCCTAATGAAATTCCGGAAGTGATTGGATTTGTTGGCGGTCCACCGTGCCAATCTTGGAGCTTGGCTGGAAAAATGGAAGGAATAAAAGATCCTCGGGGACAGCTGTTCTATAATTATATTAAGCTAATTAAAGAAAAACAACCATTGTTTTTTCTTGCTGAAAATGTTGCAGGAATTCTCTCTCCAAAACATTATCCAGAATTCATAAAAATTGTAAAAGCATTTGAAGAGATTGGATATAATGTTTCTTACAAACTTTTAGATGTTAAATACTATGGGGTTCCACAAGAAAGACAAAGAGTGATTGTTATTGGTTACCACAAAAGTTTAGGAAAAAGGTTTGAGTTTCCGCATGCAAGCTTAAGATTAGTTACATTGAAAGAATCTATAGGAGACTTGCCTGAAGCGAAGGCTGCAAGTGAGAAAAATAAAACGAATGGAAAATTAAAAATTACTAACCATGAATATATGAATGGCGGGTTTTCAACAATTTATATGTCAAGAAATAGGGTTAGAAATTGGGATGAGCAGTCATTTACTATTCAAGCAGGGGGAAGACATGCACCAATTCATCCTCAAGCCCCTAAAATGAAATTCATAGAGCAAAATAAAAGAGAATTTGTAAAAGGAAAAGAGAATTTGTACAGAAGACTGTCTGTTCGTGAGTGTGCAAGAATACAGACTTTTCCAGATGATTTTGTTTTTTATTATAATGATGTTGCAGACGGCTATAAGATGATTGGAAATGCAGTTCCTGTAAAGTTTGCAGAAGCTATTGCAGATAAAATAATGGAAGACTTAAAAGCAGTTCCTCTTAATAAGGAGAGTACAGCAACATGGCAGACAGAATTACCAAGAAAAAAAGAAGCAAACTTATGTCAAGCATAAGGTCAAAGAATACTCGCCCAGAATTAAAATTAAAAAAACTTTTGCGAGGCAAAGGATTCTTTTATCAGCCAAAAGTTTATGGAAATCCAGATTTTATAAATTTCAAGAAAAGGCTAGTTATTTTTGTTGATGGTTGCTTTTGGCATAAATGTAAAAAACATTTTATTAGACCACAAACAAACAAAAAATTTTGGATGAGAAAAATAAATTCAAATGTAAAAAGAGATAGGATAGTTACAAAAAACTTAAAAAAAGAAGGATGGAAAATTTTGAGAATCTGGGAACATGATATAAAAAACTTAAAATCATAGAATTTCAATATTATTACGTTACTTAGAATCATACTTTGTATGACATTTTGAACATAAAAATCTGAAATATTTATCAATCGGTTTATGGGCGAGGATTATTTCCTTTTCTATTCTGTCGGGATCTATCTCAATCAGATTATTTTTGAGATCGATTATATGTTCTTTCAAAATTCTTTCAATAATATCTTTTCTGGAATTTCCTTTAACATGAGCTGCCTCCAGTTCCTTAGTCTGTTTACATTCTTGGCAAATATGATTCAGTTCTTTTTTCCTCTTTTTAGTCATAGCCTGAACAATATTTCTTATCCGAGGTCCGAGATACTTATGAAATTCTAAGACTGTACAAACTATTTTTGCCATAAGATACATCTACTTTAAGAAATTATAAATCTTCCTGAATAAACTTATTTACATAAAAGATCTCTTCTTTTTTGAACATATATGACAATAATCGCAGTTTTTACATATCCCTGAAGGTTTTGCCGGAAATTTTTTGGTCAAAATATTTTTAACATCCCCAGAAATCTGCTCCTTAGTTTCTTCCAGATATTTCGGAGAGATATCAACATATTCTTTTTTGCCCAAACTCTTATCTAAATGATGCACACATGCTTTCTTAGGATTAAGACCCAGAGATTTCAGACATGCAATTGCATAAAAACGAAGCTGTTTCACATGATCCAGATCATAAATCTTATCTTTTTTATCGCTCTCTGTTTTAAAATCAATTATTTCTACTTCAGTAACATTACCTGACTCATCCATCTTTTTTAAAAGATCTATCTGCCCTGAAACAATTGCTTCATTCATAACAAATTCAAATTTTTTTTCCGTCTCCAATATGTACCTAAACTCATTATTATGTATCGAAACATATGTTTTAACAATTTTCTTGGCTGCTTTTTCCATATTTTTCTTAATTTTTTCTGTGGCATATCTTAATTTAAACATATTATTGAACATTCTGTCAATTTCGATTTCAGCAGGAACTTTTTGCTTTTCAATATAACCATTATGTATCACATTAAGAATATTATGTATGTTGGTTCCGAACCCGAATGCTGCAGGAACTCCCGCATTATACCCAAAAACGTTTCTTAGTTTAAAATCATGCGGACATCTGTCATAAGTAGTAAGTTCACTAAAAGATGTAGGATATATAGCAGTTTTAAGAATTCTTGCAGGATGTCCCGAGCTAGATCTTTTTAGCGCAATATTTTCTGAAATAAATTTTTTATCAATTTCACTGATAAATTCGTGCGGATCATAATCTCCCTTTCTGTTTTCTCTCTTTACTGCACCAGTTATAAAAAGATACTTTTCTGAACGGGTTATTGCAGTATAAAAAATTCTTCTCTCATCTTCAAGTGTTCCATTATACCTTTCTTCATTGTAAAGGTTAGTATCAACAAAATTAGGATAGGGATTGGGTTTCCTTTTGTCTACGCATCCTGGAACGAATACCACGGGAAACTCAAGTCCCTTTGCTTTGTGAATAGTTAAAACCTTAACAGTATTAATAAGAGAAGGATCGCTATGCTGTATCTCGACATAATGACTCTCCCCATATGCACGGGCAAAATGGAAAAAATCCTGAATCTCTTTTGCTCTTAATCTTATCCAGACAGATTCGTAATCCGATATGGTCTGACTAAGAACTGCCAAATTGTAATTGTAACTTTCACTGAAATCAAATTTGTCTGCGCCCATAGAATTAAGAATTTTATGATAAACTGCCTGAAGACCAAGATCGCCCAGATAATCTTTTGGAGATTTCTTTTTTATTTTTTCTATTTCCTTTTTTACTTTTTTTATTAAAACAGAGAATCTTTCAGGGTCTGATTTGGGAAATCGAATCTTATCAAAGATTATCTCGTAATTTGCTTTAAGATTATCCGTATTGGGAACTATCAAACGACTTTCCCTTTTGTACCCTTCACACCCAAAAACATAAGCCATACAATCCATAGCAAAAAGAACTTCTAAGCTTTGAAAAATACTGTTTCCATTATAAGCTATACATTCTACTCCTTTTTCCTGAAAATAATTAATTATTTTTGTAGCATCTTCATTTGTCCTTACAAGAACAGCAAAATCTCCAGGAGATAATGAAAAGAATTTATTTTTTTTGTCTATGAAATCTGTTCCAAGAAGTTCATTTATCTTCTTATAAATAAATTCGAATTCCTCTCTTTCATTATTAAAATGTTGGTGTATGATATCTCCTTTTTCATATTTTCTTTCCAATTCTGGATTTGGCTGCATTTTTTTTATAGCCAGTCTATATTTATTACGTTGAATAAACTTTTCTGCGGTGTGAATAATCGCTTCAGTACTTCTAAAATTAGTATTTAGTGAAACATCTGTAACCTCATATTTTTTGGAATATTTCTCCTTAAATCCAATAATATTATCGACATGAGAGCCCCTCCACTGATAAATACATTGATCATCATCACCCACAACACAGACTGAATCCGCTCCAAGAGATATGAGTTCTACTAGATCTTCTTGTATTTTATTTACATCTTGGTATTCATCAAGTATCAGATGTTTTACTCGTAAATTAAATTTTTTTAGTTTTTCTTTATCTTCCCTTAGCATATGGATTAACTCATGAATCATGGATGAAAAATCCATATACTTATCCTCTTCCAACATTTTTCTGTATTCAATATAGGCGTGTCTAAAATTGTCATTTGACAACTTTGTAGGATCAATATCTTCCATCATAATTATATCTGAACTATAAATAAATCTGTCAATGACAGTATAATATGCAAGCGGTTTACCACTTTTTGAAGTATTCCTCAAGGACCATAAATTCATCCTGCTAAAGTTTCTGTTTTTAGAGATGTATGCAACTCTTTTTGCTTCGTCAAGAACTTCATAAGATCTATATCTCGGCTCAAGTTCCTGCAGCATATAAAAACAGAAAGAATGAATGGTTCCAACATACATTTCTCCAAAATCTGCTCTTTCAGGGCATTTTTCATCAAGTATCTTTCTTATTCTGGATTTTAATTCATCTGCAGCCTTTTCAGTAAATGTAAAAGCAACAATATTTTTTGGGCTTACTCCATTTTGTATAAGATTGGTTATTCTCTGGGAAACAACCTCTGTTTTTCCAGAACCCGCACAGGCTATTATTCTCAGATGTCCTTTATTATGGGCTATTGCTTTTTTCTGTTCTTCAGTGAATTCAAATTTTTGTTTCATCATGGGGTTATTGGAGGACCTTTTTTATAGATTTCGCTATAACTTCTGCCATTTTTGGAGGTACCGCATTGCCTATCTGCGTATAAATTTCTCTTTCATTTCCAGAAAAATTGAAGGAATGTGGAAAAGACTGAATAACTGCACATTCTTTCGGAGTCAGCATTCTGATATCTTGTTCATTATATTTAATCAGCGCTTCTGCTCCATCCTTCCAGTACCTTGCTGAAATGGTATAAGAGGGTTCGTTCATTTTAAGAAACTGCCATCCATAACCTACTTTTTTTATTTTGTTTTCTTTCTCTCTTCTTTTAAAACCCTTTATAAGTTTTTTGGAATAGAAATATTTTTTATTAATTTCATTTTTACTAAGAAGTAATCCTTTTACAGTATTCCATTTTTTAAGTCTGGCGACTCCATATTTATGGTGAGTTGGTTCAGTAAATATAAAATCATTTATTCTACGAGTGCCAATTATAAAAATTCTTTGTCTTCTCTGAGGCACCCCATAATCTGCAGTATTGACTTTGTAACATTTTGTTTTATATTTTATTTTTGTAAATTCTTGGATTATCACATCTATAACTTTTTCCCCGTTATTATTCTTCATTGAAAGAAGTCCTCTTACATTTTCCATTACAAATATTTTTGGTTTTAGTTCTCTTACAATTCTTAGATACTCCCTAAAAAGAGAATTTCGAGGATCATTGGGAACTCTTCTTCCTGCCATACTAAAGCCCTGGCAGGGTGGACCTCCGATTATTATATCAACTTTTTTCGAACCTATCATTTTCTTTATTTCAGAAGCAGAAATGCCTCTAATATCTCCACAAAGAACATTTGAATTTTTATGATTTAATTCAAAGGTTTTTATTGACGTTTTATTAGAATCCACACCCAATAGAATATTAAATCCTGCTTTTTCAAAACCATAACTCATTCCCCCTGCACCGCAGAATAAGTCTATTACATTAAGTTTATTCTCCTCTTTTTTTATCATTTTTCCTTCCAAGATATTAATGCATACCCAGATATATACCGAAAAGCCAATATAAAAATTTAATCATAGCATCAAATAAAGGTATAAAAAGAATATATTTAAACCCGCTTCCAATTACTTTAAATATCGAAATACCTTCGAAAAAGAGACATAAAATGGGTAATCTTGACATTAAAAGTAAAACTGTATATTTTAGTACCTCTGCTCAAATAGTTAAAAGATTTGGGAGAGAGTCAGTTTCGGATCCAATTATTGCTATCTTAGAACTAGTTAAAAATTCTTATGATGCAGATGCAAATTATTGTAAGATTCTATTTGAAAACATCAGAACAAAAGAAAAAGGAAAAATCATAATAAGAGACGATGGAACGGGAATGTCTGAAGAAGATATTAATAAAAAATGGTTAAGGGCAGCAACAAATAATAAGTCAATTGAAAAAATTACAAGAAAATTCAAGCGAAGAAAGATAGGAGAAAAAGGAATTGGCAGATTTGCTACAGAAAGACTGGGTAGCAAAGTTAGTTTAATATCAAAACCGAATAAGTCAGATACAGGGTGTATTTTGGAGTTAAATTGGTCTGATTATGATGACCCCGATGCAGACTTTGAAAAGATTCCTTTAAAATTAAATTTTTTTAAAAAGGAAAAAGAAGATCATGGATTAGAAATTATTATTGAAAATCTTGATGGAGTCTGGAATGAAGACAAAATAGAAAACTTAAAGACCGAATTATCATTAATTCTTCCACCCAATCTTGGGAAGGGCAAATTCACTGCTGAAATTGAGACAAATGAATTCCCAAAAGCAAGTGGTAAAATTAAGAGTTCATTTTTGAATGATGCTGACTTCATTTTTAATGGTTGTTTAGAAAGAAACGGGACTATTACTTATAAACTAAAAACCAGATATGGCAAAAAAATACAAAAAGGAGATAAATTAAAAGAGTTTTTATGCGGACCGGTTGAATTTCAGCTTTTCTTTTTTTATTTAGGTAAAACAGAGTTCTTATCAAAAAAAGACAATGAAAAGATTGATTTTAGTTTAAGAAAGAAGATTTTAACTCAGTTCTCAGGTATTAAACTGTACAGGGACGGTTTTAGAGTAAAGCCTTTTGGAGATCCAAGTAATGACTGGTTAGATATAAACCGAGAGAGAATTAATAATCCAAGTTTATATCCCGGAAATAAGCAACTTTTTGGAATCGTTAAAATAACCAAAGACCAGAATCCATCTATAGAAGATACAACAAGTAGAGAGAACATTGTAGTTAATATGGCTTGGGAGGATTTAAAAAAATTTATAAAAGGATCTATTAGATTTTTTATTTTGGAGAGACAAAAATTAGAGAAAAAATATAAAGGTAAGAAAGGTACTGTAAAAAGGGAAAGAAATAATCTTATAAAACAATCATTCAAAGACATAAAAAAAGAATCGATTGAGGAACCAAAGATGGAATCAATTAAGGTTCCTACAATTCCTCAAGATATTATTCTTGAATGCCCAAAGCCAGTCAGAAGAACATTAGAAGAGTTTAATGGGTGTTTGAACTTTGATTATTATAATGCTGCTGCAGTTCTTGCCAGAAAAGCATTAGAGATATCTTCTGTTCTAAAGTTCAAACAGGAGAATAAGGAAAATCTAATTATTAAAGATTCAGAATATATAGAACTTAATAAAAGAATAGAAATGCTAAAGAATAACAAAATGATTAGTTCGCATCTTGCCAAAAAACTTATAGAAGACAATAAAATAAAACTATTTGGAGATTCGGCAGCACATAGTTTTATGATAAACGTCCGACCTGAAGATATAAGCCCTATAAGAGATATGTTAAGATTGTGTATGGAAGAATTATTTTCAAACAAAGAATAGCCAGATTTCTTTAAGGAACATGTACCTTTTCGCTCTGCTCCTCGTGGGGGCATGAATCCATAACAGATATTGTATTACTCTTCTTATCATATATTTTATCATACTTTGTGTAACAATTTTAGCAGATAGAAACATTTAAATATACATATGTATACAAGTGTATATGGAAACAACAATAAGATTAAACCATGAAACAAAAATAAAACTTGATGAGTTTAGGCAATATAAAAATGAAAGCTATGATGAACTAGTTAGAAAATTAATCGTTGTTGCAAAAACTTGTGAAAAAGAACCAAAATTATCACAGAAAACTATTAAAGAAATCAAAGAAGCTAGAGAAAGAGTTAAGAAAGGAGAATTCTATACAGAAGCAGAGGCAAAGAAAATACTCGGCTTATAAAATGTACAAACTTGTCCTTGAAAAGAAAGCAATTCATGACTTGAATAAGTTAGAAACAAAAGTTAAAGACAGAATTTGGAATAAACTTCAAGAATGTAAAGAAGATCCATTTAGATTTTTTGAAAAATTAGTTGAAATGCCAGGGTTTAAACTAAGAATTGGTGATTGGAGAGTTATAGCAGATATTATCAGAGAGAAAGAAGCAATTATAGTTTTGAAAGTTGGACACCGAAAGAACATTTATGAAAAATAAGCATAAAATAATTATCACAAAACGTTATTTCTTTATATCGCAGACGAAAATGGTGGGAAGTTAATCCTTAGAATTAAATCTCCTACATAAACTGAATAAATAGCGAGGTTTATGGTTCAACGCTTTTTCGGAGCGTTAGCTGTTCGGGTTTAAGATGCGAGTGAGGCGTTGAACTAAATGGCAAGGCTTCTAAATAAAAAATTAGTCTAACCAAAACATAATATTTATATATTAGAATATTCTAATATGTTAATGAAAGAACTATATAATCTACATGCAGAAATGTGTAAAGTATTTTCTAATCCAATTAGATTAGAGATTCTTAACCTTCTTAGAGACAAAGAGATGTCTGTAACAGAACTAATCAATATATCTAAATTAAGACAAGCGAATATTTCCCAGCATTTATCAATAATGAAATCTAAAGGGATTGTTGTCTCAAAAAGAGATGGCAAAATGATTTATTATAGATTATCAAATCCAAAGATACTCAAGGCATTTGATATTATTAAAGAAGTTTTAACTGAAAGATTAGAAAAACATAAAAAAATATTAGTGGAGGTAAAAACATGAAAGTAAGAGATAGTGGTATGCCCAACGAAGAAATGTGGAGCGAGTTCTTTAATCCAAAAAGAATTCTTAAAACATTGGGAATTGATAACTCAATTAGAGATATAGTTGATTTCGGTTGTGGTTATGGAACGTTTACTATTCCAGTTGCCCAGACAGTTAGAGGAAAGGTATATGCTCTCGATATTGAACCAGATATGATTGAAGAGACAAAAAGAAAAACAAAAGAAGAGAAATTAGGAAATGTTGAAGTTATTCTTAGAGATTTTGTATCTAAAGGCAGTGGTCTTGAAAAGGAGAGTGTAGATTATGTTATGTTGTTTAATATTCTTCACTTAAATAAGCCAGAAACTCTTTTAAAAGAGGCTTATAGAATTCTAAGAAAAGGTGGAAAACTCGGAATTATTCATTGGAACTATGATTCAAAAACTCCACGTGGACCTCCAATGGAAATTAGACCCAAACCAGAACAATGTATTGAATGGGCAAGAAATTCTGGATTTAACCATCCAATAGAACACAAATTGAAACCTTATCACTACGGAATTGTTTTAACAAAGGGAGGTAAAAAATGAAAGACAATAATAACCTAATAATTGCAATAGTAATTGCTGTAGCCGCATTCTTAGTTTTAGGAATGTTTGGTTTTGGTGGAATGATGGGAGGATATGGCATGATGGGAAATTGGAACTATGGTTTTGGAGGTATGTGGATATTTGGATTTTTATTTATGGCATTAATCTTAATAGCCTTAGTCCTTTTCATTCTATGGTTAGTTAAACAATTGCAAAACGATAATAAAAGAAAATGAATCTTGGAATAATAATTAGTACAGATGAGCCTGAAACAGTTTGGAATGTTTATAGATTAGCTAATTTTGCTTTAAATGAAGGAGATAAAGTAAAAGTCTTCTTATTAGCTAAGGGAGTTGAATCTGAATCTGGAAGTGAAAAATATAATGTCAGAGAACAAATTGACCAGTTTACTTCTAAGGGAGGGGAAATATATGCCTGTGGAACATGTCTTAAATCAAGAAACATGGAAAGCAAAGATACTTGCCCTCTTTCTTCAATGAAGGATTTATATCAAATCGTCAAAGAGTCAGATAAAGTTTTAACATTTTAATCTCATTTATAAATTTTAATTAATACTAAATAAAAATTTAAAATCCCAAAAGAAACGAAAAATATATAAAATGTTAACACTTCTACTTTTATATAAAATTAAATCCCAATGCCTATGCTTGGGACAAAAATATATTTCTGCCTCGTGGGAGGGCATTTAACTGATTACAATTCAAATTCATCAATAAAATTGATTATAGTTTTGTATTTTTCAATAAATCTAACCCCTTTTTCAGTTAAAGAAATGAATTTTTCTCCTTTATGGTTTACTTCAGTTA
>Ga0208958_1003021_pt1 | contig 13572 bp, 16 predicted proteins | sample RifOxyB1_FD_184032 | JGI IMG/M metagenome (GOLD analysis project Ga0208958, IMG submission 184032) | Soil microbial communities from Rifle, Colorado - Rifle Oxygen_injection B1 (SPAdes) | ecosystem: Environmental > Terrestrial > Deep subsurface > Rock core/Sediment | place: Rifle, Colorado... | reverse complement strand
CCGCTTAGGTCAGCTACAGAGATCTCGTCAGCTCCACCATTCTGATGGGAGGCAGCATGAGCGGCAGCAGTCTGAGCATCTGCAAGCAGACCGCTTAGGCCAGCTACAGAGATCTCATCAACCCCACCATTCTGATGGTCGGTATTATGGGCACGGACTACACCAGGCAGATAATCCTGATGAACTAAAAGGGCCCAAGCCTTCAAATAAGTACTCCCACCAACATTTACAGGGTCAAAACCAATCTTCTGTGCCACCCAACCGGTGGCCTCCTGGGCCTCAATAAGGGAATTCAAATCAGTGTCCCAAGTGGATGCGCTTGTGACAGTCATATCAATAATTTTTGACTTTGCGTTAGCCATTTTTATCCTTCAAAACTAGTACTAGTCTCGGTGTTCACCAATATACATCCCAGATGATACCTAGAAAGGAATGGCAATGCAAAAAAACTTGAATTCTTGGTAGGCTTACTAAAGGGTTAGTACTAAAGGATTATTACTAAGAAGTTAGCTATGACTGCATTTTGAATGGATCAAACTCATCTTGAAGGGCGACCTCACGGTCAAACTTAGTAAATTCAGATTCGGGAAGATTTTCAGGCAGAACTCTATGGGGAACAAGCTCAGTTCTAATAATCCCATACTCTTCACGAATACGATAAGCAACCCCAGCCTCACAGTCAGAAACGTCTTTACTGCCATTTGGCCTACACCGGACCCTGCCCTCAACGGCATCCCACTCTAAAGATGTCAAATCCTCAACAGATGGGGGATATTCATAACAAGATGCACGTCTATCTTCATATGCTTCTTTCAATTCAAGATAAGCTTCAACATTGCTATCAATACTGAACCAATCTGCCTGATAATTTTCATCCCGTAAAGCAATAATGCTCTCCTGGGATTGATATCCGTCATACGTTACATACTCATAATGCCAGCCAGCCACCCTCTCCAGTGAATATAGAAGCCCTCTTACAGCCCTTGGACTAATCAAACCACCTGGAGGGGCCTTATACCTCAGCTTGAAATCAAAAATAATGATGGGACGCTGTTCAATATATTCAGTCCTTTTCTGTAAAGGGCCATGAGGGCCGGAGAGAGGCAGGCCATCAGGGCCTTTTATAATATCAATGATAGAGACTGGGATAGACTTTCTCCCAGCAAAATGCCCTATAACAACCCCACAGGCGCACTGATTTTTAGCCAAGTCAACATGAACAAATCTACCCTGATCAGGATGAAGGATAGGCTTCACCCTACCCTCTCTATCCACAATTCTAGGGATAAGGTCTGCTCTAAGCAAGTGAGGAGTAACCAATTCAGCAGTTTCAAACTCATAAGGATGTTTTCTGTCAATATCCCCCAGGGATTTGACACAGATGGCATCCTGAAGAGAACCAGGGTCAGTAATAAATGGATTGGATGCCAGCACAGCTAGCCCAGCAAGGTCTCTAAGGGCCCCATTTATATCTTTTATGAACTCTTTTCTGTGCTCAACGGGAACCTTTATCCACTTACACCCATTCTTTTCCCCAAAACCATTGGTTTCCAAGTTGAAATCTTCAGCCACTGGGGGACGTATATCTACATAACTCTTAGTCGTAGAGTTTCCCACAAAAACTAAGAAAAACTTCTTGGAATAAACAGCCTGGTCAGGCTTAGATAATGTGGGCTCCCAAGTTGCGTGATCCATTATAGCAACTGTGCCATCATTACCCTGCCTTGCATCCTCAATTCTTCTTTCTAGAAAGTCGTTTGGGAACTGCCTAGAAGATGCTAGCCACAATCTGGCGGGACAACGGGAAACGAACCTGGATTGTCGCCTTCTAGAGATACCGTCATATAGAATTTGAGCCTGATCTAACTCCCCAGCAGCAATAGCTCGCTTGGAACGACGGACACCAATCATAAAATTGGCCTCATCCAGTGCGCCACCACCTAAGTTTTCACCAATTGCAGCAAACTCTGTAGAGCCCCCCACTTTGAAAAAGATATTCTTTTCATCAAATTCAAGTGGATGCTTCTCTCTCCTCCTGGTATCTCCTTTATACCAGCGTTGATTGAACCAAGGGGACCGCTGTGCAAGGGTTCTGACGTAGCTCCCCAGGATCCCTTCAGCATTAGAGGCAGTAACTGAGAGATTCATAAGGACAAGAGGGGTCCCAGTAGCCAACCCGTAATAAGTTTGAGGCTCTCTCAAGCAAAGTAGACGGTAAAGTTCATAGATTAAACCACCTGACAGTATGTAAGAATTGTGTAAGACAATTCCGTTGCCAACAAAATTGTGGGTGACAGGCACTGAGAGGTCATAAACCTCCTTCCCTCCAACGGGAGTGAGTGAATAAACAGGCTCCCAAACTAATTTTGTGTTTGGATAAATCCCAGATGTAGTTGCTATATAATCTGGTTTAGGGTTTGAATATAGTTCAGCACTCCGACGGACTCTAGGCCTGAGCTGACTAGCTTGGATCCAGGTGGGCTTGCCATTTCTAAATGTTAGAACAGGATGATCAAGACTGAGAGTGACAGAATGGCCTTTTAGATAGTCTGGAGAGACTACTTCTTGGGAAGAAGGTGGGATTTCAGGCTTTGTTCTAAGAATGAGGCATTCTTTGTAGCCAGAAAGCCTAGCCTCAGCCCTCATTGGGACAATTTTACCTGTTGAAAGGTCGAGGGTTTCTGTATAAATACTAGTGAGTTTGCCCACTTCCCTATAGGACTTGGTTTCATAATCGAAGCAAGTGGTTGATTTATCTACGCATTTTCCCCAGCCCAAAGATCCAGATGCAATTACTTCTATAATCCTATGATCAGAAAGAATTCCAACTAACTCCCTCTTCAACAACGGAAACAGTGTTTTCCCATAAACCCCAGCATAGAAAGGGTCTTCAAAGAATCTCACTGGGGGAACAGGTATTTCCTCCCAATCTACCATAAGAAGGTCTGTATGAGTTGGGGACCAGCCCTTTTCCAAATACTCTTGGGCAATCTGCATAAATTGGCCTATCTCGAAATCAGACATAGCCAGTAGAGTTTTAGTGTTTATACCAAATTTCTGCTTGAGGATGCGGAAAAGGCCTTGGTCGGTTACTTTCATATATTCTCTATTGGTTATTTAGTTGACTGAAAGGAGGGGCAAGGGGCATAATGTCCTATTACTGGGAGGCCTTAGTCAGTTCAGTCGTCAAAGCTTCATAGGCATCCCCCTCTGTTGCACCTTTGCCAACTACCCCTGGGAAGTCAAAATGCTTAGCTAGATAGACTTGTTCTTCTTCAGACCAGCCAATGTATGGGCCAGTTTCGGCAGTTAGTGGCTCAATCCCTGAAGAAACTACAGCATCTAGCTGTTTTGCATACAAAGTATTATGGTTGTAATTACTTTCCAAGGTAACAGTGTGCTTTACTGGTCTGGGGAATGCCCTACTAAAGGCCCCAAGGAGTCTCTGATAAGTGTTTGGATTGGTCTTGTGGTCTACAATCTCCACCTCTCCGTCTTCATCGTCTACTTCTTCATCATCTTCCTCAGCCTCGTCTGGCCCTTCGTCCCCCTCTTCAATTGTAAAGTATTCGTAAACCGCAAGCATCAAATCATCAGGGCTCAACAAGTCTCTGCCAAGCACCATATCCCTCTTGCCCATAGCTGCAGCAGCCAACACTCCATTATCCCTCCCCAACTCTTCCTCAATTGGCTCAGTTAGACCAATATAGCCCCTTAGATATGCTCTGACTACTTCATCATACCTAAATTCCATAACTTCATTCTCTGTTACTTCATTTTCCATTTGACTCCTTTGCATAACCTAAACTGGAGAAAATATTGCCAACAGCCTGTTTATCTATTTCTTTTTGAACTTCCTCATCCATAATTTCCAATGGGGATTTACTTTTCCAAGCCCCGTCATGCAAAGGTTGAACTGCAACCAGCGGGATTATCATATTTTCTTTCATATTCTTCATTATCATATCAATAATTGGATTTTGCCAAGCGTCAATCCTCTTCTGTACCTTCTTTGTAAGTCGCTTATTTCTTTTCTTGCCTCCCAGCTTGAAGTACCTCTCCTTCAACGGCCTCACTTTGCCTGTTTTGTTCTGTATTGCTCTCATTCCCAGATTCCAATATATTAGACTTGCTTCCGTCTTCATCTTCTCCTTGCATAGCAATCAAAGCTGTCCTAAACTTTTCTCCTAGCCTTACTAAGTTCTCCCTAACTCCAACCGGTATGGGGTTCTCAGCGGTTCCATCTGCCTTACCAGACAGCATACTAGCTAAACCACCTTGCCCTGTCAAGTTGTCGATAATACTAGCGTCTGGAGCCATCTTAGCTAGATGCCTATATATATCCGTAGCCCTAGCATCACGCAATCTCATCAATTCAGCCGTAGACATATTAGCTATACGCCTATTCAACTCATCTTCTACTGAGGAAGCCCCAAATGACAACTCTTGTAGACGTTGAATCCTTCCAGTAATCCCTAAAGCTGAGTAAACAAGGGCCCTTCCAGCATGCCCACGGAAGAGCTTGGCTATCTCTTCTGGGGAAATCTCCTGATTTCCCAGTGCCCAGTTAGTCAATCTGGTCAAATCCTGGGAAGTCAATTCGGGGGCAGGCTCCCTAGATAGTGGACTAGTTGGAATTCGGACAGGCTTATCCATAGATGTGTTGAATTTCCCAGATGCAACAGGGGTAATTTCAACATCTGTGTCCTCTTCTAAGTTAGGCTTGCCATCCTGTAATTCTTTTCTCAGTTCTGCTAGCCTAGCCTGTTTGGCTTCCTCACTTTCAGGGTTTTTCTTAGTCTTTTTGCTCATTTCTCCCACAATCTAAAACAACAGCCCCGCTATAACCTACAATAGAACTACAGAATATACAAATTTTACACTCTTCAAAGTAGAATACACCTTGAATCTCGGATACTATTACCCAAACAGACCTTGTGGCAGGATGGGGACAATAAAGTTGTGAAAGATTGACACTGTCCACTAGTCCTCCCCATATTCTGGATCCAACTCTGTCCCCACCAGCTCTCCATATAACCTATTTAGCCCATCCTCCTCTAATTGTCTAATCCTTTCCCTAGTTAAATTCATTATAACCCCTACATCTTCTAATGTTTGGGGCCCTAATTCTTCCACAACATCTAAAGCACAAGTTTGTTTCATATCCCAGACTTCCTGCCCTGGGAAGTTAAGGATAATTGAGCCAGTCCTGTCGCTGGCATCAATGGCTAAATGATATCTGCACCCTACCCAGGGGCATGGTCGGGGGTCATTAATGCATTCAGCCCTGTTTTTTGGCCTTGGAATGTTATACCAACCTTCCTCTTTGAGGGTGGCTATCTCTCGTTTATCTTTTTTTGAGATGGATTTACATGGAAGATATTTGTTACCGGTAGTCACAGACTCAGATATATTACCAGTCCTTACATTCTTGACAAGGGTAGCTCTCCACAAGCCCCCCCTCTTGGAAAACACACTTGCTTCATTTAGAAAGATAGCTATCTCAGGGTCACTATATCCAGCATCTGATAGCTTTTGAAGGTGGGGGGCTATTTCTTCATATGAAAGGCCTTGAAGGGGTGCTAGATTGGGCTTTTCTTTCTTCTGCCGCTTTCTTCTAACTACCACAGGTTCCTACTATAAAGATTAGTTATTATATACATGACTCATTTGATGCAAAAAAGCAATAACTTTTTTCTGGCATTCCTAATTATTTTACTCTTCTTGAATAAATTTATAAGTTTGGTACTGCCGTTTTAGTGGGGGCCGTTGTTAGCTCAGATAACAGTTGATGGCAATCAAGAAGTCTCTACAGAAAGGATCGAGTATGAATCCCAACACACCCTACACCAGAATAGAAGCCGCTAGCTTTCTCTCTATGACTAAAACTGAGCTTTCTCGCCTAGCTTCCCAGCTTCGACTGGGAAAGAAAAGCAAGGCAGGCCAGTGGAGTTTCAAGCGGGCAGACCTGGACAAGCTGGGAACTTGGAAAGCTTATCACAAAGGTAGGCCCAATGAGCAGATAAAAAGAAATTTCAACGAATTATTCCCTGGAAAGCTCCCTGCCCGGAAGCCTGTAAAGAGCAGGCAAGCTACCCAGGCTGATAATAGGGAATCTAATGAAGCCCAGAAAAGGGAAGCAGCAAGGCAAGAATACAGGACCGCCATCTACAAGGCCGTGCAGAACGGGGGAGTAAAGTCCACCTCATATAAAGGTGCAATTGGCACCCACGGAAAGTTTCATAAAGAAAACAATATCTAAAAGCTTCTGACACCAACCTTTGACAACTCGCCAACTTTGAAACCTCACCCGCCTTACCCCTTTCAAACTTTGATTATATTCAAACTTTGACTATATTCAAACTTTACCTACACTCTTCCACAGGCAGCCTATTTTCCCCTATCCCTACCCACCAACCCATATAAGGATCTCTAGGGGTATTATCTTCATATACACCAAAATGTAAATGTGGCCAGGCAGACTCCCCAGAGCTCCCAACCTCAGCTATAATTTGACCACATTTTACTTCTTCACCAGGTGAAACCCTAGCGGAATGTTTTCTGATGTGAAGATAACTTGTGTAAATATTATTGCTATGTTGAATAGTAATAAAGTTAGACACAATTTCATTCCCATTACAAGAGATTTGAAAGGACAAATCCAGAGAACATCTGTCATAATTGCTATCATCCACAGCAATCACAACCCCATCGGCAGTAGCATAAACTGGGACCCCCTTATCCATCCCGTCCCAACCATTGACTAAAATAAAATCTGTCCCAGAATGCCCACTATAACAATAAGGAAAATTTACCCCCAAAGAAGATGTGCAAGACCAGTCTGGGGTGTTTTCAGCATTATTATTCAAATCCATCCCAATTATAAAATCTTGCATAATACTCTCCCCAGGAATAGGAAGCCTAAACCTTACTGGGGAAGTAGGAGGTAAAAGATCTGGAAGCCCACCGTCTTGGGACGGAACAGAATAAGAAAAACAGCTAGAAATACAGAAAACCATTATCGATAGGGCAAAATATAATTTATTCATCGTGTCCCCAGTAATGTAAGGAAGTCTCTGACATACTTCCTATTTTCCAGCCAAGTACTTGACCAATATCTAACCTCTTTTATATTATTATCAATTGCTACTTGGAACTCTACTTCCATAGCTTCCTGGGGAGTATGATTATCAAATTCCTGAGCCCAGGCAGGCAAACCCAAAATGCATTGGGGGGTGTGCCTTTTCCAATCTAGAGTTTGGCCTTTGTCCAGTTCTTTTACTTTTTTTATTCCCAATTTTTGTAAATTCCCAGGTCCATAAGGCTGACCCCATTGGTAAGAATCACCTCTGTCAGAATTGGAATAACATTGGACAGCTACAACCTGGGCCAGGGAAGTAATAGAGGGAGATATCCGGCCAGTATGGACTGTTACCCCCACTCCACCCATATACGCCTCATTTACTTTACCTCCGGTTTCACTCCATATATCTCGATAAAGGGCTAGCCCGTCATGTAGGTCTTTCCCAGCTAATGTGTGGTTGGGATAGCCGTTACCGTTGGTCTCAACCTTAGTCCCTTCCCAATTTTCTTCAGCATCAAACTCTATCCCAGCTCCCCATTCACAAGCCAAAGGAGGAAGTATGTCTAGGATACCATCTATATATGCTTTGGAAGGACGAATCCAACAGCATATAACTAATCCTATCTTTTTAGGCCTAATAAGAAGCTCCAACCTATAAATATCTTTTTCTGACCACCTCGAAAATGAAAAAGTTTTGTCCTCCTGGGCATTTACCATTACAGAGAGACGAGAGATATTACACTGGGAAAATATATTTAGAAGTTTGTCTTGCTTAGAAAAAAAGTGGTCGGGGGAATGATCGACCCAAAAAGAAATAATAGGGGAAGACATATAAATCCTGGAAGGTATATGAATCCGAGGGTTGCTTGTTTCCAGAAGGATAAGGTATCATAATTTATAATAGAAAGGCAAAATAAATATAAGAGGTGGTTGCACCATCTGTGGCTGGGCTGTTGTTTATATCCAATAACAATGACTGCAAACGGGAGAAAGAAATGAAAATAATAATTGATGGCCAACCTGTATAGGGCCAACCTGTATAGGGCCAACCTGTATAGGGCCAACCTGTATAGGGCCAACCTGTATAGGGCCAACCTGGAAGAGGCCAACCTGAAAGGGGCCAACCTGGAAGAGGCCAACCTGGAAGAGGCCAACCTGGAAGAGGCCAACCTGTATAGGGCCAACCTGAAAGGGGCCAACCTGAGAAGTGTGAAACTGCCATCCCCTGGCATAGTACTTCTTGCATCCTGGGGAGCTTTATCTTCAGAAACCACACTGGCCCTGATGCGGTTGGATGCCCACAACCACCCAGATGGTCAAGCCGCTTTTGACAGATGGGCCACTGAGGAACTCCATCCCTGCCCCTATACCGGCTGCCACGTTCAAAGAGTAGCAAATTTCAATGAAAATTACTCTCTTTGGTCTTGGGGCCCAGCCCCTACACTTTATGAAGCAATGATGATGGTGCTGAAAGAGAAATGTATAATTGAATAAACCGGCACAAACAGGAGAAATTATGACCAAAATAAACCGTGCTAAACTGCTACAAGGCCTCCAGGACAACGGGTCTTTAGGATTGTGTGTAGTTGACTTTATTGTTGCTTTCTACTTCTCAGATATAGATATTTCAGTAGATGAAGAACTGGATACTGCATGGACAGATTTGAAAGCAGAAATGAAAAGCGTATCCTGTATTGAACATAAGTAATACACCTAAGTAATACGTGGCACGGTACTGGCAGCTACAAAATATAAAATCCAGGACTGGGGAAATCCCAGGAACGAGATTTTATTACCGGGGGCCTAATGGGGATGATTTATATATTTATATTCCTATCTCAATTAAGTCCCCAAAAAAGAAAGCCCCCTGGAAAATTTCTTTAGTCAATTATTTAGGTGTAAAGAAACACACGTTTAGATCTGCCAGAAAAAAAGAAACCACACTAAAAAATTTAGTTGCATTCTGTGAAATACATAATGTACCAGTTCCTCCACTAAAAGAATTATTAGAAGTGTGGAAACTAAATGAAGGACGAGACTCTAGAATAGAACAAGACTGGGAAGGATTGGAACAGGCTGAGAGAAATTTAGAATGGAAAAAAGAACGGGGAGGAAGGTTGAGTATGATTATAGAAAGGGGAGAATATATAAAGGAAAAGATGGGGGAGAATAAAACTGTGCAAGTAGTTGTCAACAAACTGAGAGAGATGAAAAATGAAGGACTAGAACTGCCAACTAGAAAAGATATAAAAGAAAGACGACCAAGAGGCCAGGCACTCTATTCAAAGTTAGACATAACCTGGAGGGAGCTAGATAAGATAATAAAGGAAGCCCTTGATAAAAAGCTCATAGAAGAAGGTCAGATGCCTGGGCAAAAAGGTAAACGCCTCATCCCCACTTATTGAGTATAAAGATTGATGTATATATAATGATGACATATATAGTGATGACATATATAGTGATGACATATATAGTGGCGACCATTGTGCCGCAAAACTGAAAGGGGACCCCTATTTTTTGACAAAATATTTGTGTCTGCATGTAAAAGGGTGTTATAAAATCCTCAATGAAATCAAGGGGTTCCAGAGGGGCATTTTTTTTATTTGACAAGGGAAAAAAAATTGCCCTATAATATAAGAGCATTCAGTCCTTGGAAAGGAAAAAAACTTTGGATGACTAAAAAAAATTCTCCCTTTATACCTTTCTCCTAATCTCCCTCGTCCAGTTTGACTAGTTGTACTTTCCAGAAAAAAGATTTTTTCTCCGAAAAAACTTTTTCCAATACATCTACAACTCACCCACTCTGAAAACACTATTACTCAAACTGCTCTGTAATTCTCCCTTCTCTCCAACTAAAAACAACTCACCAAGAAGAACAAAAAGACCACTATGAAGACAGCTAAAGTTTCCTGGGGAGTAAAGGCTGACAAAAGTGTAGACGGCTAAATAAAATGACGAGTTGTTAGAATCTTTCGAGGATAGCAAAGAAAAAAAGATAGGGGACAAAAGGTTGGTTAAACTAGTTAGCCTGAATAGACTTTGCCTTATTTTGGTGAGGAGTCTATTTATATAGATATAGTCTTATTTATATACTCTCCCAGGGAAGATGGGCTTATAGAGCTGGGAAAGAAGAGAAATAAACTTTCCCAGTCTGAAGAAAGTTTTCTTTTTGTTTTGGGTATTTAGAGTTACAGAGAATTTAGAGTTATAGAGTTTGCCTTATACTTTCTCCAGTCTAAAGAAAGTTTTCTTTTTGTTTTGGGTATTTAGAGTTACAGAGAATTTAGAGCTATAGAGTTTGCCTTATAATTCCCCAGGACAAATATAAGTTTCCCAGTCTGAAGAAAGATTTCTTCCTGTCTGAGAATTTAGAGTTGGACATCTCCCTTCCCCAGGACAAGAATGCTACTTGCCCCAGGGGGAGAGAATTTATCCCCGCGACATGCAATCATAGCTATACATACATATAAACGGACCCCTCGATTTTTTGCTTGTTTCCTTGAAACCCACTTTCCTAAATATTTGTTTCGTTTTCAGCCTATATTTCTCTCTCAATTCTCTACCAGAAGCCAATTACAGCCCCTCTGATAAAAAGTTCCTTACTGGGAATAGCAGGGGTCCAGTTGCTCCTGGAATTTATAACCTTGCCCCCTGGGCGAGAGGTGTTGTTTTGGGGGTCCTAGGGGAATAGTTTGAATTGGTCAAAGTTGGGGTGGGTTTATAGCTGGGAAGAGTCAAATATTCAAAGCTGGGAAGGAGTCAAATATTCAAAGCTGGGAAGGAGTCAAATATTCAAAGCTGGGAAGGAGTCAAATATTCAAAGCTGGGAAGGAGTCAATGCAGGCAGAGCTGACGAGCTGACGAGCTGACGAGCTGACGAGTATTCAAATTTTGTCATATCCAACATAGTCTTTACTATTTACGTAATCTGTCAACTCCTTCTTTTCTTTCACCCGTTTGGCTACCTTCTTTTCCCAGGTTTTGAATCCTGTTTTAGCTTTGGGAAGTATTTTTTTCAGTGTGTCTCTCATAGAATCTGGGACACTTCCCCCAGGGCGATAGAATCCTTCTTTGTTTTGGAGGTTTAGGCAGGCTTCAAATATCCCACCGTTTAGTCTATCTAGCAGGTAGAGGGATGGATAGTTATCCCAGTGAGTTGCCCAGTTGACTCTTTCCATCTTATTCTTTTTGACAAACTGGGTCAGGGCCTTTTCAGACACTCCTGAGCCTCTCAATTCTGGGATAAGGGCCAGCTGGATAAAGTCACTCCTACCTCGACTAAGCACTCCAATCCTTTTCCCAGTCTTATCTAGGATTGTGTACTGGGTATTAGCATTCATATGCTGTCTCATAAGGAACGGGTGGTAGAGCTTATAAAGTAATTCATATAGCTTTTTATCTCTCCCAGGTACAAGGGCGAATGAACCCCCTGTTGCCTCTAGAATAGAAATAGCTATGTGGTCTAATACATACATAAAATCCTTTTTATATTTGAATAGGTGATTTCCTCAAAGGCCCCACTGGACAACCTGGCAGAGTCTATCCAGGAAAGAGATGTGCCTGGGAGAATACTGTCTTGTGGGTAATCAGAACCCCAGATAATCTTTTGAGCACCAAATATTTGGATAAAGTTTCTCAGGAGTACTCGCTCAGAGTCTGTGTAGAAGTTTGCCAAATCAAAATAAATATTTTCATATATTTTGAGGGGTTGTATTGTTATATCCCAATCCACAGGTGGCCTTTCTCCAGCTATGAATGCCCAACCACAATGAGCCAGAATGAGGATTATATCTGGGGCAACTTCTAAAATAGATTTGACCTGGGAGACCGGGTTAGGTCCTAAGTGAATAATTAGGGGAACTTTGGCTGCTTCAATAGCCTGGTACTGGGGGGCCCATTTCTGGATATTGGCTTGGGTCCCTTTCTGTCCATTTTCCCAGAGTCGTCTTTGCATCCAGACATGTTCTTTGAATCCCTTGACTCCTAGAGATAGCCAATGCTCTATTTCATTATCAATACAAGCAATGGGGATAAGGGAGGAATACTTTTTGGATTCTTCTAGGACATAACTGTTTGCCTGGTAAGTAGATAGCAGTGAGGTGTCAGGAAGCGGGAGTGCTAAGGCCTGGGAGACCTTGGCTTCTTGGAGGACTAGGTCTGTTGCTCTCCCAGAAGGCCTGAGGCAGGTGTTTAGGATAAGGCAATTTATCTCTGGGGGGTAAACATGTAAATGGCCGTCTATTACTTTGTTCATTCTATCCCTAGTCAATTTTGTTTTGATTATACTTGAGGTGGGGAAGAGGGCACAAATCTTTTATCAGAATTGAATCTGGGGGGTGTGGCTATAAACGGGGGCTGGGAAGGTAGGAGAGTAAGGACTGGGGAGAAGGTGAAAGAAAAAGGTCCTCCAGTAAGGCTTCCCAGTAAGGCTGTTGGCTAATAGTACATTTAGCTGTTCATATATAAACGTCAACGCATCCTTAAATTTTTTGTGAGCACCCCACCACCCCCCTTTTCGGGAATCGAAAAGGCTTGAGGTTTCTGACCCCGGCCCGGCAGCAACCTCTCACCACTGCCGCCTTCCTGCCTGCCAGCAACCTCTCACCACTGCCGCCTTCCTGGTCCACCCGCTCTGAGCAACTTCTCACCACTGCTGCTTTCCCTGCTTGGACTCCTCTCCTCGGGCCTCAAGCAACCTCTCACCACTGCCGACTTCCAGCTTTCCTGGCAGTTACTAGCTCGCAGCTCACCAACTTGCCAAGTCGCATAGGTCTGATAATAGCCTAGTATGACAACCTGGGCCCTCAATAAAATCAGGTGTTTACCCTTTTGACGAGGATGCCAGGAGACCTTCGGAGTTGCCCTCAATCCGACCTGTAAGCAATCCTGTATGTACAGGCTTGAAATCATTGATGTTTTCTATAGCTGTGGTGCAGTATCACTTATGCAAAAGGAACATTGTCTGGTGCCTATGAACTCAGTGCAACCTGGTACAGGAGGAATGTTGTGGAGAAGGAGACTGGTAGGAAAGCACCAGGAAGGGGTGGGGCAGTGGTGAGATGTCAGAGTTGGAAGGAAGTGGGGAGTGCAACGGTGTCAGAGTTGGGGCAACTTGGCAGTGCAACGGTGTCAGAGTTGGAAGGGGTGTGGAGGTGGCACGATGTCAGAGCCGGGGAGATAGCATGCCACCTATACACAGCATGTTGCATAACTGAGCGGACAGGCCCTCTTGAGGAGGGGCATTGCTATCTGAACTGACGCCCTGAGGCATCGATCAAAAACTGTTGCATCACCTTTATCTCCAACTTTGAATGCTTCAAATTTTGAATCCAAGGGGACGGGCATCCAAGGGGACGGGCATGCAAGGGGCAAGGGGACGGGCATGCAAGGGGCAGGGGTGACGAGCTGGTGAGGGGACGGGCATGCAAGGGGCAGGGGTGACGAGCTGGTGAGGGGACGGGCATGCAAGGGGCAGGGGTGACGAGCTG
>Ga0208958_1003020_pt1 | contig 13576 bp, 19 predicted proteins | sample RifOxyB1_FD_184032 | JGI IMG/M metagenome (GOLD analysis project Ga0208958, IMG submission 184032) | Soil microbial communities from Rifle, Colorado - Rifle Oxygen_injection B1 (SPAdes) | ecosystem: Environmental > Terrestrial > Deep subsurface > Rock core/Sediment | place: Rifle, Colorado... | reverse complement strand
ATTGAAGAAGAATGGAAAAAAAGAGGGGACTTAGGATTAGTTGCTGAAGCTTTAGTTGAAAATAAAAAACAAGTCACATTATTTAGAAAAGATCTAACCGTAAAAAAAGTATTTGAAAATATTTCTAAGTTAGCAGAGCTCGAAGGAGAAGGAATTGTACAAAAAAAAATTGCGTTAATTTCTGAATTGCTTGGAAGTGCTTCAATCTTAGAAGCAAAATATATTGTTCGTACAATTGCTGAAGATATGAGAGCAGGTATTGGAGATTCTATGATTAGAGATTCGTTATTCTGGGCTTTTTATGAACCGATGATTGGGATTATGATTAAATGTGATAAATGTGAGCAATGGAATCCGATTGTTAAAGAATGTTTGAATTGTAAAACACCATTAGATAAAGATTTTGTAAAAAATAAAGAAAAGAAATACAAAGAGAAGGTAATGATTTTCGAAAATGAAAAAGAAGCAAGAGAGTATTATAATAATTGTATAGAGGAATTACAAGATACTTTCAATGTAACTAATGACTTTGGATTAATGGCTGAAATGTTGATGGTGCATGGGAAGAAAGCATTAGAGCATTTAGAATTAGTCGTCGGGAAACCAATAAAAGTAATGTTGTATCCGAAAGCAAAGAATATTGAAGAAGGGTTTGAGATTGTTGGAAAACCAGCGATGCTCGAACCGAAGTTAGATGGGTTTAGGGTGCAGATACATAGGAAAAAGGATGAGATTAAACTTTATACTCGGAATTTAGAGGAAGTTACAAAACAGTTTCCGGATGTTGTTAAAGCTATTAGAGATAATGTTAGATCAAAAGAGTTTATTTTGGATAGTGAAGTTGTGGGTATTGATCCGAAAACAAAAAAGGTGATTCCATTCCAAAACATTTCACAGAGAATTAAAAGAAAATATGATGTCGAGGCTTTAATCAAAAGTTTGCCAGTTGTGATTAATATATTTGATGTTATTGAATTGAATGGAGAAAATCTATTGAATCTTAGTTTTGAAGATAGAAGAAAAAGATTGAAGGCGATCATTCATGATGAAAAGGGAAAGATTGAATTGATTGAACAAGTCATCACTAGCGATATTGAGAAAGCAAAAAAATATTATCAGGAGTGCTTAGAAAAAGGACACGAAGGAATAATGATGAAAAGCATTCAAGGGACATACAAGCCAGGAAAAAGAGTTGGACAAGGTGTTAAAATAAAACCTGTGATGGAGTCTTTGGATTTAATTATTGTTGGTGCAGAATGGGGTGAAGGTAAGCGTACAAAGTGGTTAAGTAGTTTTATTGTTGCATGCAGAGATGGAGATCAATTAAAAGAAATTGGAAAAGTTGGAAGTGGACTAAAAGAAAAAGCTGAAGATGGAGTCTCCTATGAAGAACTAACTGAAGAATTAAAAAAGAATATTATTCAAGAGAAAGGAAGAGAAGTAAAATTAAAACCAAAAGTAATTGTTGAAATAGTATTTGAAGAAATTCAACAATCTCCAAGCTATTCCTCAGGTTATGCATTGAGATTTCCGAGGATAATTAGATTAAGAAATGATAAAGGTATCAGGGATATATCTACTTTAAAAGAGATCGAGAAATTTTACCAGGAACAAAAGTGACAGTTTTGTCGTCTGTAACATGAGTGAATTTTAAAATTAAAGTGAAAAGTTACAGATAAGTTTAAATAGTAGTTTAGATTAATGTTGTTCAGTGATAGTAGCTAATGGTTACTATAACTCAATAATCAAAAAAAAGAGGGGTGGGTCCCTGAGGAGGGAAAAAAATGATTGTCAAAGAAGAATTTTTAAATCAGTTGAGGCAACTGTTTTGTTTGAATTTATACGAAGTCAAAATCTGGACAGCTTTGTTGTCAAGAGGAGTTTCTACCGCAGGGGAATTATCCGAAATTAGTGATGTTCCAAGAAGTAGAACTTATGATGTTCTAGAAAGTTTAGAAAAGAAAGGTTTCATTGTAATGAAATTAGGGAAACCATTAAATTATGTTGCAGTTGAACCTGGCGAAGTTGTTGAAAGATCAAAAAAGTTAGTTAATAGAGATGCAAAAGAACAAGTTAAAAAATTAGAAGGATTAAGAGGAGGAGATGTTCTTGGAGAATTGGAATCATTATTCAAACAAGGGATTGAATTTGTTGAACCTTCAGATTTGTCTGGTGCATTAAGAGGAAGACATAATATTTATACCCATATGGAAACAATGATTAAGAATGCAAAGAAATCAGTTTACTTGATGACATCTTCAAAAGGTTTGATCAGAAAATCTGAAGCATTGAAATCAACTATGCAAGCTCTTGCTAAAAAAGGTGTTGATATTAGAATTGCAGCACCATTAGACAAGGATAGTTTAGAAGTTGCCAAAGAGTTTGGTGAATTTGCAAAGGTCAAAGCTGTTGATAAGATGGATGCAAGGTTTTGTATTGTTGATGAGCAAGAACTTGTGTTCATGGTTATGGACGATAAAGATGTACATCCAACCTATGATGTAGGTATATGGGTAAACACACCATACTTTTCTGCTGCTATGGGGAATTTGTTTAACATGGCTTGGAAAAATATGAAAGATGTTAGTGTTGCTTCTAAAAGCCTTTAATTTTTAATTATTTTTGTTAATATTTTACTTCTTTCTTTTATTGCTTCTTGAGAAATGGGTTTTAATTGAGATGCTAAAGTTTTTGGTCTTGAAGCAAACTTTGAAAGATTGACGATTTCTAATTTTAATTCTTTAAGTAATTTTTTTGTTCCTAAGAAATCTTCTTCTGTTTCAGTTGGATAGCCAACAATTATATCCGTAGAAATACAAATATCTGGGATAGCTTTTCTGAATCCATTTACAATTTTTTTGAATTGTTCAATAGTATATTTGCGATTCATTTCTTTTAGAACTTTATTTGAACCGGATTGCACTGGGATATGGATGAATTTTATTACTCTAGGATCTTTATAGATTTCAATTAACTCTGGAAGCATTTTAATTACATGCTCTGGGTTCATCATCCCAATTCTTAATTTGAAGTCTTGTTTTAATTCTAATATTTTATTTAATAGTTCTATTAGATTAGTATTAATATCCAAACCATAACAACCATTATCTTGGGAAGTTAAAAGGATCTTTTTTGCATGAATAGAATTCACAATCTCATCAATAGTATATGATTTTAAGTTTCCACGAGCGAACTTGACTGAACAATAAGTGCAGTTACCCAAGCAACCTTCTGCGATAGGGATTATTTGGATATCATTAGTTTCTATTACAGGGAGTTTTAGATGGTTCTCTTTTACATTAGAAATATTTTCTTTGAGATTATTTTTTATTTGGTGCGGTAATTGGGAAATAGTATTAGTATCAAAAATATGGACGTTTAGTTTTGAGAAATCAACCATTTTAGTTAGACAACCACCGACTAAAGTGGGTTTTTTTAAAGATTTGATATAATTAATGATTTTATTTTGGGTTACTTCTTTGACACCGCAAGTATTGACCACGATTATATCTGCGCTCTCTTCGTTTTCTACCAGAATAAATCCAGCTTTCGCTAAAACACCCTCAATTGCTTGGCCGTCTCTTTGGTTAAATGTACAACCATAAGTTTTTACGAAGACTTTCATAGGTTTTGATAATAAATTATCCTTTAAAATCCTAATGTTTTTAGAATCTCTTTTTTATCAGGAACTTTTAAGTCATCATATTTTTGGCCCATACCTAAGAATAGAATAGGTTTTTTTGTCATGTATGAAAAGGAGATTATTGTTCCGCCTTTTTCGTCGATATCACTCTTTGTTAAAATTACTGCATCTAAGCCAATAGCTTCATTAAATTGTAAAGCTTGTTCTACAGCATCGTTACCAGTAATACTTTCTGAGACTAAAATCTTTAAGTTAGGTTTTGCGATTCGGATTATTTTTTCTAATTCACGCATTAAATCTTTGTTACTGTGCAAACGGCCAGAGGTATCAATCAATACACAATCAATATGTTGACTCTTTGCATGACTAACTGCATCAAAACAAACCGCTGCAGGATCAGCACCATAATCTTGTTTGATTACTTTTAATGAAAGTTTTTTCCCGTGCTCTTCTAATTGTTGGATTGCTGCGGCCCTAAATGTATCAGCAGCTGCGAGGATACAAGTGATATTATTATTTTTGAGATAATGAGCAACCTTTGCTATAGTTGTGGTTTTACCAGAACCATTTGTTCCTAGGAATACAATAACATAAGGTTTTTCTTTGTTTGATTTTATTTCTTTGATTAAATCAATATTTTCAAAACTTAATAGTTCACTAATACTCTCTCTTAAAGATCCTTCAATAGTTTCTTCAACCTTGGACCTGTTAATTGGAACATCAACTAATCTTGGTTTTAGATCATTTTTGATTTTTTCTATGACTCCAAAAGCAACATTATTTTCTAATAATTCAACTTCTAACTCCCAGAATAATTCGTCATATTGGGATTCGGATATTTTCTTAGTTGTGATAGCTTGAGAGATTTTTCCAAAAAAATTAGGCTTTTCTTTAGCTACTTCTTTGACAAGATCTCTGGGTTTTTCTTTTACCTTTGGTTCTTCTTTAGGCTTTTCTTTAGCTACTTCTTTTTTGGTTTCCTTAACTTTTTCTTTAGGTTTTTCTTTAATCTTTGGCTCCTCAGGAAGCTTAGTTTCCACTACTTCTGCTTCTTTATCGAACCGGTCTGTAACGTTCTTTATTGCACCTTTTATCTTATCTTTTAGGAAGCCAAGCATGATAAAAATAAGGCAAATAAGGTTATATAAAGCTTTAGGAAAGGAAAATTTATAAAATTGAATTAGTTAGTTAGTTAGGAATATGGAATTCACTAGGATATATATGGCAATATTTTTGTGGGTTATTGGAGTAGTTTTGCTGATAATTAGTTTTCATAAATTAAAAAGAAAAAGATTGATTGAAGGACTAGCAACTTCAAAGATTAGATCATTAGCAATGGGTTTAGTTGAAATATTTGGGAAAGTAGAATTAATTAAGAAATTTTCTAGTCCATTTTCAAAAACTGATTGTGTTTATTGTAGATATACGATTGAAGAATATAGGCAACAGGGAAAATCTAGTTCTTGGGTAATGATTAAAAATGGGATTCTCAAAGAAAACTTTTATTTGAAAGATGCAACCGGAAAAGTTTTAGTGGACCCTACAAAAGCAGAATTTGATATCCCTATGAACTATGAAACAAGAGCGTTATCACCCGGGATACAAAAATTCTTAGAAGCAAATAGTATCAAACATACAACATTTTTTGGACTAGGGAGAAAAAGTTTAAGATTTAGAGAATATTTAATTAAACCTAATCAAGACTTATTCATAATTGGAACTGCTGGGGATAATCCATATGTAGAAGAAGGTACTGGGATTAAAAATGAGCATGATATTATGATACAAAAAGGGAATGATGTATATTTAATATCAGATAAAGATGAGAAAGCATTATTAAAGTCCTATGGTTGGGTAGTTGGTATTACTTTAGTATTAGGGGTATTATTAACAGTTATAGGATTTGCATTAGGGTTAATACAAATAATCTAGGAGGAAAAAATGATAGGAATGGTAATTGGATTTGTGATCCTTATTGGAGCATTATTAGCAATAGGATATGTTGTTGTAATGTACAATGGATTTGTAAAACTAAAAAATGATATAGAAAAAGCTTGGGCAAACATTAATGTGTTGTTGAAGCAAAGAAGCGATGAGCTACCCAAATTGATTGAATCAGTAAAAGGGTACATGAAACATGAAAAAGGTTTGCTAACGGAATTAACTAAAGCTAGAACAGACTTTATGAAAGCTAAGACTATCTCACAGAAAGCAGAAGCTGATATGGAGATTTCTAAGGGTTTGAAGAGTTTGTTTGCTGTGGCTGAAAATTATCCAAACTTAAAGGCAAATGAAAATTTCATGCAACTTCAGCATAGAATTAGCGGACTAGAGAATGAATTATCAGATAGAAGAGAATTCTACAACGAGTCTGTAAACAACTATAATATCAAGAGAGAATCTTTCCCTGATAGTGTAATTGCTGGTTTTATGAAGTTACCAAATAAAACTATGTTTGAAGTTACCGAAGAAGAAAAGAAAGATGTAAAAGTTAAATTTTAATTTTTTAAATTTTTTATTACTATAGTTGCGTATGAACCCTTTGAGATCATAAATGAGACAATTTGTTTTTTCTTGCTTTCATTAAGTTCATCATCAGTAAACTCTAAAGTTTTGAAATTCTTTATTGGAATAACTCGTTGCCTTTCTGCGCCTTCAGAGCTAATCTCTGGAATGCTTCTCACAATGAAATCCTTTTTTGTGATTCCTTCATTTTTGAGGATATTATCATAATCTTTGCCTTCAGTTAAAAAGCCAATTATTGGAACTAATTTTTTCTTGGATTTTTCAGCTAGTTTGTTCCATAAAAGACTTTGATAGGCATGAATATAGAATCTTAATTCTTTCAAACCCAAAGAACGAAGAGATTTAACATAATCATTATTTTCTACGTCAAGATTTAACTCTGAGCAAGCTTCTTTGAATTTTTTTTGGATTAATAACTTACCAACCAAAGCATTCTTTTCGCTAAACCTTTGTTCACCAAAATAATTAACCATTTCTTTGGGGGCTTTTAGTTGTTTATCTAAATCACGAATAGTAATTATGAATTCGTTACCCTCTAGAGCGCCTATATAAATCCTTTCCTTACCTGTACCTTGGTATTCGAATTCAACATCCTTGATTTTAAAATCGATCTTTTTAGTGGTAGAAATATACTGGGTAGTTAATGCATTACGATCTTTGATTCCTGCAAAACCGATGTCTTTGGTTTTTAATCTTGAAGAAATCTCTTTAATGATATCCAGAGTATTCCAATTCTTTTTCTTTAATTTGTAATAAAAATATTTTCCAGGTTCTTTTTTTAATTGAATGACTTCATTTACAATAAAATCTTCAGGTATTTGTTTGATTTTCATTTTATGTCATATACAAAATATTTGTCATAAGGAATAGTCCATTTAACAGTTTCTGAAACTGAAGCTTTCTCCATGATCTTTCTGAACAAACGAATAGAATTACCATGCGCAGAGATTGCAACATTAATATTTTCGGATTTCATGAATTTGATTAAGTCTTTGATGAAAGGTTTAACTCTTTTCTCAACCATTGCGAAACTTTCACCTTTAGGTGGAGGAGAATTAAAACCTCTGTGCCATAAATCAAACTTTTCTTGGCCGTACTTTTTGATAATCGTGGAGTGAGAATGGCCATTCAAATTTCCATAATTACGTTCTAGCATTCTATCATCTTCAATAATAAGCAAACATTCAGGATGAAACTTTAATACTTCTTTTAAGGTATCCTTAGACCTGGATAAATGGGTTTGGAATGCAACATCAATCTTTTTAGTTTTTAGTTGTTTTGCAATAATTTTAGCTTGCTTAATACCTAATTTAGTAAGCTTTGCATCATTCCAACCGGTAAACCGCTTATCGCGATTATATGTGCTTTGGCCGTGTCTAAAAAGGTATATTTTAAGAGGCATTTTTTAGATTAAGCCCCAGAAATTTAAAAAGGTATCTCAAATTATAGAAATCCATTTAAATCTAGTAAAATAAGTCAAATTATGGGAGATGTAGTAATAACTTATGAAATTCTTTATGAGATTTTAAGGAAGGAAAAGTATAGAGCTGAACTACAAAAAGTAGAAGAAAACTACTATGCGAGTGTTATTAAATATCTCCAAGAGAAATCTGCGATCCTAGAATCACAAGCAAAAAAGAGTAGTGTATTCGCATCAACAGAACTTGAGAAAACACAAACTCAAATGAGGAATGTAATTAAAATTTTGAAAGAATTATATGAGAAAAGGGAGAGTAAGATCGTACAATTCGCATTGTTTGCCTCAAGGAGCCAAAATTTACAAGATACATCGACAATGTTACCTGAGGAGTATGCTTTTTATTGTGGATTAAAAGAGACTTTCGACTCATATAGGCAAGGAATTATAACAAATCTTCTGGAAAATAAAATGCCAGATATCAAATTAGTTGAACAGAAAGATTTAAAAACAGAGGAGAAAACTGATAGCAAGTTAGTATTAGTGCTTAATGATGTGCCAGAGTTTGTGGGACCTGATTTGAACAATTATGGGCCATATAAAGCTGGAGAAACGCAGGAATTACCGCCAATGGTTGCGGGAATGTTGATAAGCACAGGACAAGCAAAAGATGAAAATCCCAAAGAAGATTAAAAGATATTGCCCAAAGTGTAAAACGCATACTGAAACTCAAGTTGCTGATGCTAAAAAAAGAACAAGAAGTACAGCAAGACCTATGTCAAGAGGTTCTAAAAGTAGAATTAAAGGAAGAGGATTAGGAACAGGATTTGGGAACTTAGGAAAGTATGGATCAAAGCCAGCTGCTTCAAAATGGAAAAGAACTGGTGCTAAAACTTCTAAAAAAACAGATTTGCGATACAAGTGTGGTGTTTGTGGAAGAACACAAGTTCAAGCATATGGAATTAGAGCTAAAAAATTGGAGTTTGTATAAAAATGGAATCAAGTGGAAATTTTGTTAAGATCAAGTGTAAGTGTAAAAATGAGCAAGTAGTGTTTGATAGAGCTTCAAGCGAAATCAAATGTTTAGTTTGTGGTGAATTAATCGCTAAACCTACTGGCGGAAAGATTTCATTGGTTGCAAGGCCTTTAGAAAGTTTAGAATGATTGAAGATACTTTTATTTTTTCTGCGAATACAAATGATGATGTTTTTGGAGAAATCGAGAAAAGAGTTCAGTGGACATTAGGAATTTCTAACACAATATTAAGAAGAACTGGTTCAAATTTTAAATTATTCTATAAAGATTGTTCCAAATGTGAATTAAAAATTACTGGACCAGAAGATGCAATACTAGTTCAAATTCGATATGATCCTAGAAATTTAGAATTTAAGAAAAGAGCATATGAAGCTCTCCAGGATCTAGTTCGCGAAAAAACTGATACTCAAACAAAATATGTTTAAAGTAAACATTTTTAAAGACTTAATTTTATTCTAATTTTATGTTTTATAAGAAGAAAGGATTACCAGAAGAAAATAGTATTGTCTTATGTACAGTTAAGAAAATTTTATTCCATTCAATTTTTGTAGACCTTGATGAATACCAAAATCAGGACGGTATGATCCATATTTCTGAGATTGCACCAGGTCGGATTAGAAACATTAGAGATTATGTTGCTGAGGAGAAAAAATTAGTTTGTTTAGTTTTAAGAGTTGATACAGAAAAAAAACAAGTTGATTTATCCTTAAGAAGAGTACCTATGTCCTTACGAAACAGAAAAAATGAAGAGTATAAACAAGAAGCAAAATCGGAGAAATTACTTGAATATATAGGAAAAGAATTAAAAACAGATTTGAAAGGTGCTTATGATAGAATGGGGCTAAAATTAATTGACAATTTTGGATTATTACAAATTGCATTCAATGAAATTTCTGCACATGGGTATGAATCAATCAAAGAATTGAAGTTTCCAAAGAATGAAGCTGATGTTTTGGTTAAAATTGTTCAAGATAAAATCAAACCTTTAGAAGTGAATGTTGATTCAATATTAACCATTGAAAGTTTTTCTGAAAAGGGTGTTGAGGATGTTAAAGAATCTTTGAAAGCAGGAGAAGAGTTTGCTAAAAAGAATAAAATCAAGATTGTAATTAGATATATCTCAGCACCAAAGTATGAGATTGAAGTTTGGTCAAATGATTATAAAATTGCTGAAGAACAAATGGAAAAGATTAATGCGGTTATTTCTGTTGAGATTAAAAAAAGAAAGGGGATCTTCGAAGCAACAAGAAAAAAATGAGTAAAGAAATTCTGTTTTGTAATAAATGTAAAAAATATACTATGAAAGAAAGTTGTTGTGGTGAGAAAACTATTACCTTGAAGCCTGCAAAGTATTCTCCGGAAGATAAATGGGGAAAATATAGACGGGAATTTAAAGAATCTATAAGAGAAAAGAATATAAACTAATTTGAGATTAAATTTATTAGAGGTGATTTAATGAAAAAAATAATTTTTATAATATTAATAGTAAGTTTATTTTTATTAGGTGCTTGTTCTGTAAGTGAAGAAACAAGTGAAAATGGAATACAATATGCTCCAACTGCAAGTTCAGGAGTATTAAGTTCGATAAAAAGTGCCTTAGGTGGCTCAAGTTCTACGACTACTATTCCAAGTCTGACTTCAAAGGAAAAGGAAATATTAAATAGTGGATATTTATATGAAACAAAATATGTAGTTGATGGAAATAAACTGAATGTTTTTGTATATTATAATATACAAGAATTTGCTCAAATGGAAGAGTTTTCTCAATTATCAACAAAAATTCAAACCCAATCTGATATTGCAATACAGATTCAAACTGAAGTAAATGGAGCTATGCAACAATTAGATGAATTGATTAGCCAAATGATGATGGGATATGATAGTTCATTTTCTATGCCTATTGAAGCAGGATCTGCACAATCCGGAGCTGTATATGGAGTAACTTATGGATCTGAAGGGGATTATTCTGAACAAACCCAAGATAGAGATACTGATAATGATGGAATCCAAAATAAAGATGATCCTGATGCTGATAATGATGATATTCCAAATTCTGATGATGATGATGATGATAATGATGATGTTAGTGATGATGAGGATAATTATCCATTAGATGGTAGTCGATCTATTACTGCTGAAAGTGAAGGTGGATATATGCTAAGTTCTGGTAGAATAGATACCAATGGAGATGGTGATACAGACGATCCTGGTGAATCCGATGGTGGTAGTAGTGGTAGTGGTAGTGGAAATGATGATGGTAGTAATATTTATTTTGAAACAATGGATGCATTAATAGAAAGTATTACTAGTCAAATAGAAACAACACAATTTGTATCTTATGCTGTTGCAAATAATTTTAAAAGTGGAACTAGTTACTTAAACACAGCAGCTATAAAAAGTTTCAATAGTGTAGAATCTCAAGGAGAAATTGCTCAGGGATATGTAAAAAGTATAAAAGTGGTTGAAATTAAAACCATTTAATTTTTTTATTTTTATATTCAAAACCCTTATAAACACAACTTAATTCTTAAGTGCTATGAAGTTTGAAGTTGTTCATATAGCAAAGCCAGAGATTAAAGAGCCTATATTGATTGAAGGTTTACCTGGTATTGGGAATGTTGGTAAGATTGCTATGGATTTTTTGATAGAGAATGTCAAAGCAAAGAAGGTTATTGAGATTTATTCAAACTATTTCCCGCATTCTGTTTTTATTAATGAAAAGAATTTGATTGATATTCCGTGTATTAGTATTTATTATGCTAAAGTAAATAAGCAAGATTTTTTGTTGTTAACAGGGGATGTACAACCCGTTGATGAGCCATCATGTTATGAATTTTGTGAATTAGTAGTAGATTTATTCAAACATTATAATGGGAAGGAAATTATTACTCTTGGTGGAATTGGATTACAGAAGATTCCAAAGAAACCGAAAGTGTATATTACTGGAACAAATAAGGTATTTGTCAAAACATTCCCGCACGCAAATAATAATATTTTTAGTGTTGTTGGGCCTATTATTGGTGTAACTGGAGTACTGATAGGTGTTGCACAGCGTAAGAAATTACAAGCAGTATCATTGTTAGCACAAACTTTTGCACATCCAGCATACTTAGGTATCAAAGGTGCTAAGGAAACATTGCATATTCTAAATGAGAAATATGGATTCAAAATGAATCTGAATAAGTTAACAGAAGAGATTGATGAGATGGAAAAGGAGCTTTTAATGAGAACTAAGAGTATTCAAGAGGCATCTGAGAAAACTTCTGGACCAAATTATTTTGGATAGACTTATATATGATTAGTTAAAAAGTTTTATTATGGGTTATGTAATTTATTTTGGAACGAATATTCATAATGTTGATCCGGAGTTGTTAGATCCAAGGACTAAATCAATTAAAGGTGAAAGAGTAGTTCTTCGTGAATACCCTGAACAAAGTTTAGATCTTCGTACAGGTGAATTAAAATTAGTAAGAGATGGCCCTGAGTATGATGCCCATGCAGTTTTAAAAACTCTTGCGGGAGACTATAGATTTGATGGGACTGTGTATAAACCTCATGAACATCCAAGAGCATTTAAAGAAGTACCTTTATTGTTTGACCTCCTCCCCGACCTAAAGGTTCTCGCTCCGCTCGACCTCTACGCTTCGCTCCGAGGCGGGGATTCCGAAGTTAGATAATATTTGGCGTGATGAACCTCTTGGTTTTTTACATATTCTTTTGCTTTCTCAAGCGTTATATATCCGACTGAGACCATAAATTTTCCTGAACTCCAAAGATGCCCTTTAGGATATCTTAAACGAAGTTTGGGTCTAAGTACAAAAATTATTTTTGCACTCAATCCCTTCATTTTTCCAATTGCATTTGTTGGAGCAATTGTCAAAGGAAGTTCAATCACCAAATGGATATGGTCTGGTTGTACTTCTTTTTCAAGAAGTATAATCCCAATTTTCTTTGCAGCTTCATCAAGAGCAATCATACAAATATTTTTATGATAAAGACTCTTGAATAATTTGTAGCGATATTTCGTACACCATTCAACGTGCCAAGTACTCTTACCAGTACTATGCTGATGGTCGAAGTTGTTGCTATAACTCATGAGACCTCACCTCCTTTTTGGTGAGGCTCACCACTTTACCAATAAAAAGAAGTGGTGAGAAAAAGATATAAAACGCGTCATTCATCCCCGCCCTGAAGGGACGGCTGCTCGCTTAATATTCAAAAATTTATTCTACAAGCTCGCTGGATTTCTGACGAGTACCACTTAAATTGGAAAGAATAGCCCGTTTACCAATCAGAATTTATGGAATAACTAAGATTCTATTGGAAGGAACTACACCAATGGATTTAGAGAGTACTTTTTATCTTGCACAAAATAGAGTATTTGGTAAGTTTTTAACAGAATATAATGCTGCTGTGGAGAATTGTCTTTTTGAAGGTAAACCTGTTGTTAAAGGATTCTATGACAAAATGCATATCCAACTAGGTCCATTTTTAGAAACAATATTTGGAAGAAAATTATATGAACGATTAGAAGAAAATTATTGGAATAATGATTTTAATAATTAAAATAATTAATTAATAAAGCTTTCAATAACTCTTTCAAGTTGTGAAACATCAATCTCTCTATCAGATAAACCAGTTCCATCACGAATATTATCTGGCTCTACTATATAAGCTCTGATTACACCATAACAAGTGTTAAACAAATCAGTATCAAAAACACTCCTCCCAAATTTATCAGCCATAACCATTGAAAGATCATAGCTATTAATAGTACCATCTCTTAATAATGTCGCAAGAACAAATCCTTTATATCTTGAATTTAAAGCTATACTAGTCCAGTTTTATAATTTCGAACTTTTGAGTCATAATATTTGTTAATTCAGGTTTATATTGGGCCATATTTTTAAAGTAGTTATCAACTTTATTAACAAACAAATCAAATTGTTCATAGT
>Ga0208958_1003018_pt1 | contig 13580 bp, 13 predicted proteins | sample RifOxyB1_FD_184032 | JGI IMG/M metagenome (GOLD analysis project Ga0208958, IMG submission 184032) | Soil microbial communities from Rifle, Colorado - Rifle Oxygen_injection B1 (SPAdes) | ecosystem: Environmental > Terrestrial > Deep subsurface > Rock core/Sediment | place: Rifle, Colorado... | reverse complement strand
TAATTTATTTAGATATGAAAAAAAAGAGCGGGCAGATGGAATTGTCATTTGGAATGATTTTTTCAATAATTTTAATAATCGTTTTCATTATGTTTGCTTTTTATGTGATAAAAATTTTATTGCAAAACCAGAGTAGAAGCGAAGTTCTGATGTTCAAAGAAGATTTGCAAAATGACGTCGATAAAGTTTGGAAAGGCTCGGGTTCAATATCAAATCCCAACGGATATAATCTTCCAAAAAAAATTGAATTAATCTGCTTTGCGGATTTTTCTTCTCCTGCAGAAGGAAATAATCAGGAACTTTACAAGGATTTAAAAAAAACATATAATGAATTTGAAAATTTAGTTTTTTATCCAGTTGGCTCTGCGCAAGGACTTGACTCAACAGAAATTAAACACATTGACATTGATAAGATTACTTCATTAGGAAATCCGTTTTGCGTTGAAAACTCCGACGGAAAAATAAAATTAACAATAAAAAGAGATTATGGTGAAGAATTGGTTTTCATTGAAAAGCAAAATTAAGATGAACAGAAAAGCATATTTACAATTTTCATTCGCATGGTTATTTGCTATAATCGTCGGCGCATTTATTTTATTTCTTGCGATTTTTTTCTCTGCAAAATTAATTAACACAGAACAGACAATTCAAGACGCGAAAACGGGAAAAGAAATTGGCATTTTACTAAATCCGTTGGAGATTGGTTTTGAATCGGGGAAATCCAATTCAATTACCTTTCCTGTTGAAACGAGAATTTACAACAAATGCAACAACAACGGGGAATTTGGAAGGCAAATAATCCAGGTTTCACAAAAAAGTTTTAACAAATGGAGTGAAACAGAGATTGATGTTGGTTTCTCAAACAAATATATTTTTTCTAATGGATTTGCGGAAGGAAAAAAGTTTTATGTCTTTTCAAAACCTTTTGAATTCCCATTTAAAATCGCGGATTTGATTTACATAACTTCAGCGTCGGAGAAATATTGTTTTGTTAATCCCCCCGAAGAAATTGAAAAAGAATTATTATTTTTGGATCAGGAAAATCTTATTGTAAAAAATTGCTCTGAGGACGATGTAAAAGTTTGCTTCTCTGGAACTTGCGATATTCGGATAAATCTTAATACAAAACAAGTCATTAAAGAAGAGAGTTCTGTTTCTTTTAACGACGACGCTTTAATGTACGCGGCGATATTTTCCGACGAGAATGTTTATGAGTGCCATGTAAAAAGGCTTATGAAGCGGTTAGAGAATCTTGCAATATTATATAATGAAAAAGCAATTTTCCTTTCCTTAAAAGGGTGTAATTCAAATTTAGATTTATTGACATTAATCAATCTTGCGCAAGACTTTGACAATTCGCAAGAACTCAATTTAATCAGTGAAATTGCAGAAGAAATTCAAGAACAGAATAATCTTGGGGAATGCAAATTATGGTAAAAAAAGGGCAATTAAAAATTCAACAGATGACATTCATGTTAATAGCCGTGACGCTTTTTTTTATTTTAGTTGGTTTATTTTTATTATCAATTTCATTTTCAGGAATAAAAGAATCTGCGACAGAACTTTGCGAAGAAAATGCACTTCTGCTTGCTTCAAAAATTGCGAACTCCCCGGAATTCTCGTGCGGAGAATCATTTGGAACAACAAAAACAAATTGCATCGACGCAGATAAGGTGATTGCTTTAATAGAAAATTCAGATGAATATAAAAATTTCTGGGGGGTTTCAAACATAGAAATAAGAAAAATTTATCCGGAATTTTCCACAGAAGTTCTTTGCAAAAGAGAAAATTATCCAAATTGCAATGTGATGAGAATTTTCCCTGAAGAAGAAATAGAAGGTGTTTATGTTTCAAACTATGCATTATTATGTCGAAAAGAATATTTTAAGGGGCTCGTCGGAGGAGGATGCGATTCAGAAGAAATAGAAACAGTTGAAGAAATAATTTATGATGAATGCGAGTTGGCAAAGATAATGATTAATTATGAATATGGCAAAGAATGTTAAAATAAAAAAATCCGGGCAAGAAGAAATGGTTGGATTTGCATTGATAATTATAGTCGTTGCTGTAATTCTTTTGATCTTCCTAGGAATATGGTTGCGAGAAGATAAAACAGACTCTGTGGAAAGTTACGAGTTGAACAGTTTTATGCAAGTTCTTTTAGAATACACAGTTGATTGTTTAGAAAACTATGAAACAGATGCTTGCGTGAAATGTTCCAAGAGATACTATTCCTTAAAAGAATTGATTATTGCGTGTAACGAAGGGGAAAAATGCATAGAAGAGGTTGACACTTGCGATGTGTTGGAACCAAAATTAAAGAGCATCATTGACTCAATTTGGAAGGTTTCGGAAAATACCCCGTTGAAAGGTTATAATCTAAAAATTGACACAAAAGAAGAGTCTATTCTGGAAATAAAAAAAGGCAATACAACAAATAATTATAAAACCTCTGTTCAAAGATTAGGAAGAGATAATTTGCAGGTTGAATTCAATATTTATTATTAAATTTTCAAGTGAATAGTGATTGTGTCAACAATTATTTCTGGGCGATGTCTTAAACGATTTTTTGTTTTTTCTTCAATCAATTCCACAAATCCGAATCGTTCTAAAAGTTTGATATCGTCATTCACCGATTTAAATCCCCTGCCCAATTTCTTCGCCAAATCATAGATTGATTGTGGCTTTTGGCTTTTTATGACATGCAAAATTCTCGCTTTTTCGTTGCTCAAAAGCTGTCTTAATGCTAAAACCCCAGAAAAATCATAGTCTGATTTGGACGCGCCGGATTTTTTGAATAAAGAGAATGCTCCCTTGGATTCTGTTAAAGTTATCTCCCTTGTTTTTGTTTTTGTCATTTTCCGTCGAGGAATTATAAAATTTTATTTTATTATATATTTTTTATATATCTGTATTATCTGGATATATATTATATTTAATAACTATATGTTAATAAATGTTTTGTTTAAATCTTTTTTCTATTCCCTCAAAAAGGTGTTTTAATATCCTAGTGACAACGAAGACTTTATAAGCAAAACCATAGAAAACCATACATTTTAGAGGGGGTTTAGAAAATCCGACACGAAGCTTTTTAAAGAAAAACGTATTTTCCATAATACACCTTCGGGTGTTCTATAGGGATTCAGATTCGCTCAACAGATGGTTTACCCTATGACTATGAAGTTGAGTTGTTGTCATAGACAGCATATGTTATAGAGTTGAAAGGAGGTTAAAAAAATGAAAATAAATTTTAGAAAAATAACTTCGGTATTAAGTTGTGGAATAATGGCTGTATCCACTATCGGATTCGCTGCTGCGGCAAGTTATCCTGCGCCTTTCGTGTCAGGAGGAAGTGCTGATGTAGCAATTGTTTACGGTACTGGTTCAGGAGTTTCTCGGTTGGATATTATCCAAGCTGGAAATGTTCAATCTAATTTGCAATCTTACCTTGGCGGAACTACTACAACAGGTGGAGGCACTACAGGCGGAGATAGTGTTAAGTTAGAAAAAGCTTCAACAAAATTTCAATTAGGTAAAGGTATTACGGATATTATCGGTACTGCAATTACAGATGATAGTCCAGGAGATGGGCTTCAGGTACTTTTAGCTGATGGAGAATATGTTGATGACGACAACGATGAAAACTCTTACACACAAAAAATCGACTTATTGAATGCAACCTTAACTCAATTCGATGATGATGACTATAAGGCAGATTCGCCTACAATAGGAATTCGATATGCTAGTGCGGCTAATGTATTAAATTATACATTGGATTTCACTGACACACCTCTTTGGGAGGATATTGATTCAACAAACATTGAAATAATGGGTAAAGATTATTTCATATTAAGTCACACAGCTAACACAACAATCAACTTACTTGACGCTGCTCAAACAACTACATTGACAGAAGGTGAAACAACTACTGTAAATGGACATGAAGTTTCTATTTCATTTATCGGTGGAACAGGAACAAGCGCAGAGGTTAAGTTAAATGTTGACGGAGAAGTTACAAATAGCTTGAATGAAGGAGAAACCCAAAAATTAACTAGCGGAGATTATGTTGGAATTAAAGATATCAGTGTTCAAGATTATGCTGGAGGAACAAAAACTGTAGAATTCAGCATTGGAACTGGTAAATTAGTTCTTAAGCATAATACAGATGTAGAGATTAATGATGCTTCTATATCAAATATGAAGACTTACATCACTACAACATCTACAGATTCCAAGATTGACCAAATAGTTATTGCATGGCAATCTGACGACGAGGTATTCCTTGCTAAAGATAGCGAGATAACAATGCCGGGTTTTGAAGCAGTTAAATTATCTTTTGCGGGTATGCTATACCCTGCTATGGAAAATATAAGAGTTCGAGGTGGAAGTACCACTTATATAACTCTTGAAGATTTCCCATTAAAGGATTCAACAGAAGACATAAATGTCCTTTACGGAGATAGTCTTAATTTTACTGCAATAGGTAAGGATTCAACTCATTTGTTCAGAACATCAGGAGATGCGAATGGAATGAGGTTTGATAAGGATACTGATGATTGGTTCTTGGTATCTTACAATGATGGTTCAGATGCAGAATCTTATTTAATGAGAGCAACTGACTTTGGGCAAATCGGAACAACTACTGCTAATGAAACCACAATCCAATACAGAAAAGATGGTGCGTGGGTTGATTTAAAAACAGATGCAAAGCTCAATGATGTTATTTCAGTTGGAAACGTGGAAGTGACAATTGACTCTATTGAAAGGTCTCCAGTAAATGCAATTAATGTTACTACAACTAGTACAAGCATTGAGTTTGATAGAATGTATTCTAAAGAAGGTATGCAAGTGTATGTGCCTTTTGATGATACAACAAACACAAGTACTACTGGTGGGGTCTGGGCTAGCGATAACCAATCAACATTCAACCTTATCTTCTCAGAAGAAGATAACAATGGAAACATTGGTGCTGGAAAAAATATTACAGCGGTTCTTGGATGGAACTCTGCTACAACTGCAGAAGCCTATGTTAGTGATATAACTGGAGAATCAGTTACATTTGCAGAAAATGGCGACAACACTAAATTGTGGTTAAGCCAAGTATTCTCTGCTCTTGCAACAACAGTTGTTTGGGACAAATCTGGTGACCAATATGAAGCTACATTAACTTATCATGGTGATGAGTCTTATGGAGAGGTTTACCTAAATGCTCCAAGTGTAACTGTTACACCTGGAACAAGCACAACATCAAGCACACAACTTGGAAATGTTGTTGTTATGGATTCTGAAGTCAGCAAAGTAAGTTCAAAGAACTTAGTTATAGTCGGTGGAAGTTGTATTAATTCAGCTGCTGCAACTGTTTTGGGTGTAGCACAAGGAACTTGCGGAAGCGCTTTCACAGACGCAACTGGTGTAGGATCAGGACAATTCTTGATTAAGAGTGTAAGCGGAGCTTATGCTACTGGAAAAATCGCATTAGTTGTTGCTGGTTATGATGCTGAAGACACTGTGAATGCTGCTACATACTTGACTACTCAAACTGTTGATACAGGTAAAGAGTACAAAGGAACTTCATCAACAAGCGCAACACTTGTAACTACAACTGCATAAATCGTTTAATTTTTTATTTTTCTTTTTCTTTTATTTTTTAGGGATTAGTGAAAACTCTGTTAGAATAAAAAAAGTTAAAGGGTTATTTTTGTGTTTGGAATGCAATTATCTTCTTCATCTGATTCTTGAACTTCATTGTCTGAATCAATAATAAAATTTTCTAAAGTCAATATCTGATAGAGGTCTTTGATTCGAGGTAGATATCCTTTTTTTAAACGAAATGTTTCTTTTTCACCAACTTTCAATCCGTCTGTATCTCTTATGCTTGTATTATAATCGCTCCCACCAGGGGAGATATTAATATTCCCTCTAATTGAATAAGGCGGAGAATCTGCTTCCCCAACATTAGCGACCTCCACACGGGTAGTTACATGATAATAGGATGCCCCACTCTCTATACTAATGTAATACCATGTGCCAAAATCAGTTATGACTAAATTTGGAAGTTTGATAGGTTCTTCAGAATCAGAAATATAATTTATCAACATATTTGAAATAGAATTGTTATCTTCTTTTGATTCCAGAATTTCATTATTTGAATCCAAAACAAAACTCTCAAGCACAAAAGATTTACAGGTCTTATTTCCCAATGACAATTCATCTCCTAAAGTTATTGAACTCTTTCCTTTTAATCCTTCTTCAACTCGGCCATTAAAAGCCCACGAATTTGGGAGATTAAGACATTCGTTGCGAATAATAATCTTGAAATCAAAAGGTCCAGAATCTCCCTCGCCATTATTCCTAAAACCAAATTGGATGTAGGGTGCTGAAGTCCCCCCATAAGGTCCGTATGCTGAAACAAATTCTGGCTCAAGGTCAGGTAATTTCCCTCCGGTGCATTCTTTCCATATTGCGATATAATCCATCATCTCCCCGATTGTGATTTCATTATTTTTCCACATTCTTTCTGCATTTTTTAATTCTTCCTTATCAATACATTTATCACAGTTTGTATTAATCACATCCTCGCAAACAGGAACTTCTGGTTTGCAATCTTCCACATCAAAAAAAGACGCTTCTTGATTTAAAATAATATTATTATTCTTTCTCCATTCTAAAATATCATTCTCTGAATCAATAACCAATCTTTCTAAATTAATTGAATCGCAATTTTCCTGACTGAATCCATTTAGGGAAGGAAGGGGTATCCAGACATTTTTTGTCTCTCCGGAATTTATTTTTTCTCTGAATGTTTCCTTGGAGTTAAATATTCTGGATTCCTCTAAACAAGAAGCATTAAGAATAAACTCATAATTAAAAGGAATTGATTTCTCATTGCCAATATTTTTAAAACCAATTTTTAAATAAGGAAATTCCGAGCAATTGAGAGATTTATGAAATTCAACAGAATCAAATGCCAAGTCAGGAAGTTTTATATTATTACCCTCTGCCCACTGCTTAACCAAAGATGAAAAATCCTCTTCGCTAATCTTTCCATTTTCCCACAAAACCATTGCATCGTCTAATTCCATTTGGTCAATGCTTCCGTCGCAGTTCGTGTCGAATCTGTCATCGCATCCGGCAGGTTTTGTTTGATTATAATGTTCTTTTGGTGTTAAGACTGGAGGATTGCCTTCTTCCTCTTGTTCATAATCAGTTAAACCGATGCCCCCATTAACCCCAACATATTCATAAGCAGATTCTGCAAGCCCGACGCAATTAAATTTATCCGGACCTTTTACTTCATCTCCAGATAACATCCCAAAAAATACTCCCCCTGTTTGATCCCAAACATAGGGTTTTCCAATCTGCGCTTCTGCAAATTCAACAATTTTTTTTCTTTGTGCATCTGTTAGTGAATCTGTTTTTGGTTCTCTTGCTCCCATATAAATATCTCTTTTTTCAAATTTCTCTAATTCATTTTCATAAGTTTCAGTAACATTTGGGAGATTATAATAAGAATATTGAACTCCATTCCCCAAAGCCTCAACAACATTATACAACTCATATTTAATTACATCCTCCGACGCTAATCCTTCTCCGGAATATTTTTTTTCCCCAGTATAAATCCCCACATGCCCAGGCATCCACATATTTGAAGGATTGACTACATTATCCGGAAATTTAACACCAAAAGCACCTGTTTTATATAATAAATCCCCTAGTTTTGGAGTTCCTAAATTTTTATCAGGGATGTTAAGCTCATCAAGCAGGACATAGTAGCTAAAATGATCTATCTCTGATGCGATTAAATTATTTTCCAATTCTCTTGATTTTATCTGGAGTTCATTCCATAATTTATTTTGTGTGTCATATTGAAAAAGTTTTAATTTTGATTCATCGCTTACTCCTGCATCGCTTAGTTCTGCGTCACTATAATTAATTTTAAGTGTTGCAAGTTTATCAAAAGTTGTTCCATTTGGTTCAAGGTCAACGGGGGTTCCAACATAGGTCAGAACTAAATCTTGTTCAACAAAAAAACCCGGGGGATTATCAACCTGATTCATTGAGATTATTGTATCTTCTTTTAATGACTTAGAAGGAATTTCTAAACTTCTTCCGTCAATTAATGACTTTGAATTATAAGTGTCAACAACACCTCCCTTGTCAGATTCGATATATTCCGAAGAAATAACTGTTGTTGTTGTAGTATAATCAAAAACAGTTGGCTCTTCGACGATTGGCTCTTCTATTATTGGTTCTTCAATAACAGGGTCTTCAACAACCGGCAGGGTCTGGGAATTATTTCCATTACTGCTTCCTCCTCCGCTACTGCATGAAGAAAAATATAATGGAGAAGAAACTGCAATTACTGTTGAAAGAAAATAAGGCAGAGAATTTTTTTTCGCTTGTTTAATAAAATTTTTTCCCTTGCTAATCAATTTTTCTAAAGCCATATAATAATCCGAAGATATTATTTTTAAATTTTTATGTGGTAAAGACTAAATGACAATAATTTTATAAAATCCTTTTTATTTATAAATTTATGAAAAAAATATTTTGGGGTTTTTTGTTTTTGCTACTAATTATTCCTTTTATTTCTGCTAATGTACTCTTACCTTTTAATCTAATGACTCTCCCCCTAATGCCATTTATTTTTGCTATAGAATGCGTTGGTTTTTTATTAACTTGGGAAAAATTATTTAAAATAAAGATAGGTTTTTGGAAAGCATCATTAATCATTGTTGTCGCCAATCTATCAAGTTCTTTGGTAGGAACAATTTTTGGGGTACTTCCAACTTATACCGGAATGTTTATAGCATTTATTATAAGTGTAGTAATTGAATTCGGAATTTGTTTATTATTTCTTATCAAAAAGAAAATTAGGATTTTAAATTTATTTTGGATTTCATTGATCATCAATACCATGAGTTATCTCTTTTTGTTGCTCTTTATTAGACTCCCTTATTAATTTTTTCAACAAAGCCAACTATCAGGAAAAGTTTTTATATCCACAAAAAATATAAATGTATGAGAAAAAGCATAATTCAAAAAGAAAAATCAAACAGGACAAATCAAATAATTTTGGGAATTATTCTTGTGGGAATGATGTTTTTCAGCGTAGTGGGATATTCTTTTCAGGGGGAAACTGGAGGAAATACTAACAAAATAATCTACAACGGATTTGAATTCATAAATCAAAATGAATATTGGTTTTTGGAAATGGGAAATTACCAGTTTAGTTTCAAATTTAATCCAAATCAAGTGGGAAGAATAGATTCGGAATTAAAATATTTAAATAGTTATTCGGGAAAACCTCTTTACATTTCTTCTGAAAATAATGAAGCGAGTTCGGAAATTTACCGGAATCTTTTTTATAACAATGGAATTGTTCAGAGAATGCAGTCTGCTTGCTTAACCGCAGAAGAATGCAAAGACAATTCTCCAATTAAAACATGCTCGGATAATTTTATAATAATTAAGGAAAGCACTGAAGTTGGAATTACTCAGAATGAGGGTTGTGTTTTTATAACCGGGCCTCAAGAAGATTTAACGCAGATCAGCGACGAATTTTTGTTTAAAATTTTAAATGTAGACTAGCACGATAAAATTTAAAAAGATAAAAAGAACCAGTTTAATATGGATAAAAGACTTGATGAAAATCAAAGAGAGGAATTGGAGAATAAAATTAAAGAACAAATTGAAAATCACAACAAACTTTTAAAAAATATTTTTATTATTCTTGGCGGGGTGATTGTAATTTTTTTATTAGTTTATTTGGGAATTAGCTCGATGAGAAATTTTGAATACAAGGGCGTGGATTTTGAAATCGAAAAATATTGCGATGCTAAACCCTGTTTAACGTTTTACAAAACTTCAATACCAATAAATTACAAAGACAGCGTTACGGGGAAAATTATCGACGCAGATTATAACATCTATCTAAGAAATAATCCGGAAGATTTGGAAGATGTCCTAATAAACGGGGAGGTTAATTTTAGAGAAAATATGGTTCTGGATATTAACACCGAAAATCTTTTCTGCGACGGAGATTGGGTTATTGCGATTGGAAATTTGCAAAACTTACATATACTCGGCATTAATTTAATCGCGAAAAACGAAAGCGAAATAAGAATTTATGTTCCTGCTGAACAATTTATGTATGTGGACATAAGAGAAAGCAATGAAACGAGCATTGAGCAGTTAAACGAAAACACTTACAACCTTAATGTTAATAATTGTGAAATTTTAAAAGCAACAGAAAGATTAATGCTTGAAGCTTTTATCCAAGCGAATAACTGATTTTCTTTTTTTTATAGATTATATAAACAATAAGGATTATTAAGGAAATTAAAATTAAAATCAGAGTTGTATAAATTTTCAATTTAGGCTCAATCTCACTGCCGAAAAAATAACCGACGAGAATTAAAATCGCTGTCCAGATTCCTGCGCCCAGCGACGTGAATAAAGAAAATTTAAATAAATTCATTTTTGAAAAACCCGCGGGCAAAGAAATCAACTGCCGAACTGCGGGAATTAATCTGCCGACAAAAGTTGTTACACTTCCGTGTTTCTCAAAATATTTGTCTGATTTTTTTATCTTCTCGTTGTCTAAGAAAAATGCTTTTCCATATTTTGAAACTAATCCATTAATTGCGGTTCTTCCCAAATATAAAGCAAGAAAATAATTAATTAATGCGCCAGCGAGGCTGCCAAGAGTTCCTGCAATAAAAATCCCAATGAAACTCATCTTTCCTTGTGCGACTAATGCTCCTTGAGGAATCAGCAAAAGCTCACTTGGCCAGGGAATAAAAGAACTCTCAATTAACATCCAAATAAAAGTTCCGATATAACCAATTGAAAGAGAAAATTCCAAAAGATAATTTACAAGGCTTGAAAAAAATTCCGAGAACATTTTATCTTCCTAAAAATGATTTATGATAAAGAAATTTTATATCTGAATAAAAAGGCACTTGCTTGATTTTAAATAATTTCACCTCGGCAAACCAAATTGCGATAACAAAAATTGTGCTTAATGAATACCAAAAAAGTTTATGCGTGATATCAAACCAAGAATAATCCAAAAAGAAAACTAATAAAAAAATTCTGAGAATGTTTACAACTAAAAGAAAAACAAATGCGAATAACACCATTTTAACTCTCTGAGATAATTTTATTTTGGGTATTGACAGATTGAGTATTAGCAGAAGATAATACGCAGAACCAGCAACGCACGCTTTGATTATGCTGATATAATAATTTGGAATTTCAATTATATTCCCAGACAATGAAACTTCAAAAAAAGGTTTTAATAAAAAATAAACCGGGTAAATTGTCAGAGGGGTGAATATAAAATAAAAAATCCAGAGATTCGGAAGAGCAATGAGAATGATCATTAAATATCTTAAAATTAAACTCTGAACTTCATTTGATTTTTTCTTCATAATATTAGATAATCTGCTTATTTAAAAAGTTGGCGATTATAAATATTTTAGAAATTCGCCTATTCTTACGATGTAACTAAAATGCCCAAATACTCTTGCAGAACATAACCCAAGTAATTCAAAATTAGAATTCACAACAGGGCATCCGCTATCCCCAGGAACTATGTTAATATCTGTCCCAAAAAGAGATTTGCTTGTTTGATCCTCAATTGTTAACCCATCCAAATCCGTTATTTTTCCTTGTCGGATATTACACCCCATCAACCTGGGATTTCCAATCAAATAAACATCTTCCCCCAAAGAAATTTCTGACGAGGGCTTGCAGGGAAAATCTGGGAGATTCAAATCTTCAGGAAGTTTGCATATTGCAAAATCTTCATTAACCACCACATCCCCCCCCTTAATTACTGCTTCACTGAGCGTGCTAATTATCATTTCAAGATTCTTTCCATTCAAAATTACTTGAGGATTGTTAATTGTTGGGTTGAAAAAGATATGCCCCATTGTTAGATAATGCTTATTAACAATAATCCCCAAAGCATTTTGTTGTATATTGTCTTCTTCAGAATAACATTTAGTAAGATGAACATAATTAGGTAGTTCATTATAAATTCCCCGAAGATTCTCTTCTTTTTTTAAAAGTTCTTTATGAGAATTATATTTATCTATTTCATTTAAACTGATTTTAACTCCAGCAAGAAGTAATCCTAATGAAAAAAGAAAATCTCTTCGATTCATCTTCTCCATGTTAAAAAATTATTTTCTAGCAACTCTAATTGCAACGATTATAATTATTATAACTAAAAGGACATTCAATGCTCCGATTAACCAAAGGTAAGTATTTCCTCCGCCGATAACATTTCCAGTTATTCCTGAAAGGAAACCTTTTGGCGCTTCTTCAATTGAAACTGAAACTGGTTGAGTCAAAACCATTTCCCCGTCGGAAAGAACTTCAATATTGAATGTTTGTTCTCCAACTGTGTCTTCTTTTACATTGAATGTAATTAAAATTTCTTTTGATTCTCCTTTGTTAACCAACATTGTGTTTGGTTGAACGCTTTCTAATGCAGCCCAAGACGCATATCCTGCTGTGTTGATATTATAATTTACTGCTTCATCTCCAGTGTTTGTGATTGTTGCCCTTACAACTAATTGCTCTCCAGCCATTCCGCCAGATTGCAAACTTGCAGAGACAAAAGCTTCTGCTTGAGTTGAACAACTTCCAACTGTTAATAAAACGTGGAATTCTGCAGGGTCATCATCAAAATCTGTTTCATAAACATCATTATCTTCATCATAAACTTCAAAATTAATGGAATAAGTTTTTTCGTCGGCATCTGCAGGAATTTCAACTGCAACATTTAAATCTTCTTTATCAAAAGCGTCTATATCACCGATTTCAATTTGTTTAGTAATTCCTAATTCTGTGTTGAAGATTCTCACAGAAACTTCATCTTGGTCTGAATCTCCAATGTTCCAAACACTAGCAATAATCTGAACTTCATCTCCGCATGAAACTGATTCAGGGAATTGGAATTTGCTCAAAACAACGAAATCTTCTTCAACAACAATATCTGTTTCTTCATAATCGCTTGCACAAACATCTTCTTCAATTTCATTGTCATATCCATTTGCGACAACATAAAATCTGTAAGTTCCATCAGTTAAATCTTCTAAATCAATATCTAAAGCGTTTTCAATATTAAAAGAAACTGTTACTAATTCTTCATCTCCATCTTTAATATCAAAATCATTTTCGTTGTCAAGTTCAATTATCCATTCATCATTTCTAGTATCCCATACCCCCCATTCAATCTCAACATTGTCGATATCTTCATCTCCATTATTTTCCACTTCAATTTCTACTTCAATATCATCTAATAAGAACCATGAATCGTCCTCGCCAAATTCAATTGGGGAGTTTCCAGTTTTCATTCCGTTGTTTGTGAATTCAATGCTTTTTACTCTCAAATTATTTGAAGGATTCCCGATTGTCTCGCAATCTGTTACTTCTTCTGGATTGTCTGAAGTAGTTGAAACATCATTTATTACAACTGAAAAAGTATTTTCATCATCTCTTGAACTGCCTGTTGTAGCATTAATAACAAGGTTCATTGTATTTCCGCCTTGATTTGCGAAATTAGA
>Ga0208958_1003017_pt1 | contig 13586 bp, 18 predicted proteins | sample RifOxyB1_FD_184032 | JGI IMG/M metagenome (GOLD analysis project Ga0208958, IMG submission 184032) | Soil microbial communities from Rifle, Colorado - Rifle Oxygen_injection B1 (SPAdes) | ecosystem: Environmental > Terrestrial > Deep subsurface > Rock core/Sediment | place: Rifle, Colorado... | reverse complement strand
CGGAGTTGATAAATTAGCTGATGCGGTTAAAGTAACGCTTGGCCCTAAAGGCAAAGCCGTTGTGTTTGAAAGAGGAACACCTATTTTTTCTTTAGACGGAGTTACCGTTGCTAGAGAGATTCAGCTGAAGGATCAGGCAGAAAATATGGGCGCGCGGCTAGTGATGGATGTAGCGCGCAAGACAGATAAAGAAGCCGGGGATGGAACAACAACGGCGACGATTTTAGCCCAGAGTATTTTATCGCAGGGCATTAAAGCTCTATCGGCCGGGATTGATCATACGAAAATGAAAAAAGGAATGGAAGAGGCGCTTGGAATAGCCAAAAAAACAATCAAGGATTTATCGATTGAGGTTAGCACAAAACAGGAGATTTCCGATATTGCGACAATTTCTTCGCGCGACAGGGAAGTTGGAGATTTAATCGCTGAAATAATTGATAATATTGGGAAAGAAGGGGTTATTGCAGTTGAGGAAGGAAAACTTGTTGGATTATATTCTGAAATAGTCGAGGGAATGAAGTTAGAGAAGGGCTATATTTCTCCATATTTTATTACTAATGCGGAAAGGGGAGAAACGGTTTTGGAAAACCCATATGTTCTAGTTACTTCGCAGATTATTTCGTCTAATCAGGATGTTATGAGATTTCTTGAAGCGGTTTTCCAATCGGACAATAGAAGTCTTTTTGTAGTTGCCGATACTGTTAAAGGAGAGGCGCTTGCTTCATTGGTCATGAATAAAGCGAGGGGAATAATGGCTATTGCCGCTGTTGCTTGTCCTGGGATAGGAGATGAGAAAAGGGAGCAATTAAAAGATATTGCCGCATTAACCGGCGCGAAGTTTATTTCAGAGGAAATGGGGCAAAAAGTTGAAGATGTTGATTTGGAGGATTTGGGCCAGGCCACGCGGATTATAATCAACAAAGATAACACCATTATTATCGATGGCAAAGGCAAGAAAGAGGATATTGATAGCCGGGCCGCGCAGATTAAAAAAGATATAGAACTGGAGCGGTCGGAATATGAAAGGGAGAGAAAAGAGGAACGACTTGCCAGGTTAAAAGGTGGAGTTGCCGTTATAAAGGTCGGATCAGTTTCAGAAGCGGAAAATATGGAAAGGCGGTATCGTATTGAGGACGCGGTTAAGGCAGCTAAATCTTCATTAGACGAAGGGATTGTTCCAGGCGGTGGAATGGCTTTAGTTGAGTGTTCAAAAGCAGTTCAGGAAAGGTTATCAAGCGAAACGGATTTATCTTTTCGTGTTGGAATGGAAATAATTGCGGAAAGCATTATTGATCCGGCTCGGCAGATACTTCTTAATGCCGGTCATAAGCCGGATGTGGTTTTGTCTAAATGCGAGGGGCAAGGGTTCAATTCCGCAACCGGCGAATATGTTGATTTAATAAAAGCCGGTGTTATAGATCCGGCAAAGGTCGTGCGTTGCGCTTTAGAAAATGCGGTATCAGTTGTCAGTATGTTTCTTATTGCTGAAGCTGTGATTATTAATGAAGTTGAAAAGGAGAAAAAAAATGATTAAAAAAAATGCTACTTCCTTTTATGCTAAAGTGATTATAGAAACTGATAGATATGCAGAGCTTTATGACAAAAAAGAAGGTGATTTGCTGGATATTTCTTTTGCGCGGATAAAGGAAATTATTAGGGAAGGAAAGATTGAAGTAAGAATGGTTGATGATTTTTTATCTTGGCGAAATGAACCAGTAATTATAATAACGGATTTAATTCAAAGTAAAAATGGCGAAAAGAAAAATTAATCCTACAAATAAGCAAAGAAAGGCGTTTGAAATTATGGTAGAAAACGGCAGAAAAGGCAAGGGGATAACAAAAGGCGAAGCAATGGTTCAGGCGGGCTATTCAGAAGCTACTGCTGTTGCGCCACAAAAGTTAACTGAAAGCGAGGGTTATAAAAAATTGCTTCAAGAATGCGGATTGACGGAAGGATTAATTGCATCGGCTTTAACTGCTGATATTAAGAAAAAGAAACAAAAGCGTGTTATGGAATTAAATCTGGGCGCTGAGATTTTAGGAATGAAAAAGAGAAGCGCGCCGGATGAAAAGCCGCCAGAACAGCATATCCATTTTCATAAGCATGAAAAAGTTATACAGCTTATTAACGATGCCGAGGATAAAATTAAAAAAGAATTAGAAGAAGAAATAAAAAGCGAATAAAAAAATGAATATATTAATTTTTACTTTATGTTTAGTGTTTCTTTCAGGGTTTAGCGGTGTCCTAGTTTCAAATTATCTTTGGCATAAGCGCAAATGGAAGTTAACATTTAACGAGGAAGAAAAAGAATTAGTCTTAGAGCAGGAGAGCGCGGCAGGGAAGGTAGAGTTTTTAGAAGATGCTACGCGGGAAGAATTAGAGGAATTAAATAAACCGAGATTATGGAAGTTTTTAAATCAGTTTAAAAAGAAATGAATTTTGATGATTGATATAATAATATCATTTTAATGGACGATAAAAAAAGATTAGAACAAAGAGTTAAAGATCAACAGGCCTCGCTTGCAAGAGAAAGAGAATTGCATAAGCCTACGCCTAATGAGCGGATGGCCGAAGATACGCCGGATTTCATATCAAGTTATGATTTTTGGTGTGAGGATTGTGATATTGATTTTAGCTCTGAAGCATATAAAGTGGTTCATAGATTATATGGTGATCCAATAATTACGTATCGTGCGGAATGTCCGGAATGCGGGCAAGAATGTGTCCGGCTGGTTTCGCATAGAGACCATGATAATTATTATAATCTTTCTGAGAGGATAATTAGTGATCGCAATCAATATGCGGTTGAGGTATTGCAACATGAGGAGTTCGGATTTGAAACATATTACGAAAATCCGTTCAAAAAATTTGATATTGATTTAAAAGCGAAAGAAGAAAGGATTATCCGGATGGAGAGGGAAAAGGGATTAAAGGGGTTGAGTTTGGCAACGCAAGAACATCTTAGAAATATTAGGAAGTAAGACGAGTAAAGTAAGGGCTATAAAGCGATTTAAACGCGCCAAAATAATGGATATAACTGATTATTCTATAATTGCATGGATTTTTAGGAATAAACTAAAAAATGAGAAAGGCGAGCAATTGGAGTTCAAAGACCATTTGTTTTTATTTGATTATCTTCGGGATAATTCTAAAAATATTTGTGCTAAAAAATGCGCTCAGATTGGCGGTTCAGTCTCTGAAAATCTAAAAACATTTTTTTTTGCTGATAAAAGAAAGATAACCACGATATATACCATGCCAAGCGATTCTGATGTTGAGGAGTTTTCCAAAACAAAAACTGATCCGATATTTCAAAGTAATCCTTGTATAAGAGATAATCTTACACTAGATAATGTTGGGCTTAAACAAGCTAAGAATGGAACATTTATTTATTTTAAAGGCACGCGTTCTAAAGCCGCGCCTATTTCAACCACGGCGGACAGGAGGGTTCATGATGAGATAGACAGGTCTGATCAGAAAATTGTTGAATTTTACGAAAGCCGCATAGCTGATTCTAAAGAAAAGATGACTGTTGTTCTTTCTAATCCATCGGTTGAGAAGGTTGGCATTGATTTATTTTGGCGCGAATCAGACAAAAAAGAATGGTTTATTAAATGCGAGGGATGTGGAGAAAAGCAATTTTTAACATATGAAGATAATATAGACGAAGTTAGAAGAGTGTTTGTTTGCCGGAACTGCAATAAGGAATTAACAGATAAAGAGAGGAGATTGGGATGGTGGGAGTCAACCGGCAAATTTGGCGCTAAATGGTCTGGCTATCATTTTTCTCATTTAATGTATGTCCGGCATACAGCTGATGAAATTATTGAGGCCAAAGAAAAAAAGGGTGTTGAGTATTTTCGTAATTTCGTTTTGGGAGAGCCATATTCTCCAGGCGAAGGCGCTAATTTTAGGCAGGCGATTATTGATTCAACTATATTTCAACCGCTTGATAGAGGCTCGTTATACATGGGGATTGATGTTGGAAAGGTTAAGCATTGGGTATTGGGTTCAGAGTATGGGATATTCAAGATTGGCGCATGCGAGAGTAGGGAATCGCTTGAGGCAATTATTACGCGTTATAATCCATTCGTTGTTATCGATTCCGGTCCAGAAAGAACATGGGCAGAGGAGTTTCAAAAAAAGTTTCCAAAAGTGAATTTATGCTTTTACCGGAGAGACAGGAATTTGCCAGAAATGGTTTTGTGGGGCGGAGATAAGGGAACTTTCGAGGATGAAAAAAATTTAGGATATTTATGGATTGATCGTAATAGGGTTATTGATGCTGTTGTCTACGCCATGCAGCGAGGAGAAATATTTTTCAATTTGCCAAAAGATGAACTTGAAAGATATATCCAGCATTGGGAAACGATGCGCCGGGTACCAGAAGATACTCCATTTGGCAAAAGATATGTTTGGGAATCTATTACTGGCGTTAACCATTGGGCATCAGCTACTTGGTTTTATTGGTTGGCTGTTAAGCGCGGCACAGGACGAAAGGTAGAGTTTTTAGAAGAAAAAGACGAAAAGAAAAAAATTATTACTCAAGATTTTGATGGCACTATGAAGATGGTTGATTTAAAAGAACTAATTCAAAATAGGGGAGATTTTGAATAAAAAAGTTTTCCACAAGTTGGCATATTGACAAATAAGAAAAAATCGCTCATGCTAAAATCATGTAAAAAAATAGAAATTATTATCCGGTGTAAAGAGTGCAATCAGATTTTATACAAGAAGCGACACGTGGATGATAAAGAAGAGGAAATTAAATGTCCGAAATGCGGCCGGTTGATGGTATTGCCGCCACACGATCTTAAAATTTCAATACGAGTATAGGGTATAGAATACGTTCAAGAGCCCTGCGATACGTCGCGAAATCTCTTTCGATATTTTTTTGTCGGAAGTGATTTTTTGATGTTTGCAGGGCTTTTTGTTTTTCCGGGGCTTTAGCCCAACTATTCGCGGTGTACTCAATTTACTGCAACGGGGTAGTCCCCCGGAAGAACAAAAACTATGGGATATGGGTCTCTCGATAATACAAAGTTTGGTTTAGTGGCGTTTGTAGCAATACTTCTATTTCTAGGTTGTGGAGTTTTATTATACGAAATAATTAAATCTGTTTTATTCTAATGAATATTTCTACTTTGAAAGATGATGAAAAAATAAGGTTAATAAAAAATAGGTGGGACGAATCATCTGATTTGTTTTCTGTCGTTGAAAAAACATTCGAAAAAAATTTAAAGATTTGGAAAAATAATCCGGAATGGCTTAAAGAAATCCCGAAGAAGAGGTCAAAGGCCCGGGATAATAGAGTGTTCCTTGCAATGGAGAGTGTTATTAATACTCTTACCGGCCGGCCATCAAAACCTAACGTCATTGCTGACAAAGAAACAAAAGAAGCGAAAGTTATCGCAAATGATTTGCAAGACTTCTTTTTAACTAAATATCAAGATTTGAAGATTAAGGGGAAAATGAGGAAAGGATTAAGATGGTTGTTTCTCTCGCGATTTATATGTTTTAAAGTATTTTGGCATCAGGATAAAGACGATTTTGATTTGCGAGTTTGCGATCCGCGAAAGATAAGAGTTTCAAGAAAAGCAACGTCTATGTACGATACGAAGTTTGTTATTGAGGAAATCGATGGAACTTCTATCTCTGATTTGATTGAGAAGTTTCCAGAAAAAAAGGAAAATATTTTAAAAAAATCAGGGTATAAAGAAGAGCAACTTGTGATTGATAATCCTAAAGACACGTATAAAGAGTGTTGGATTGATGGATATGTTATTTGGGAGTATTCGGGAATTATTCTTGGTTGTGATCCTCATCCGTATTGGGATTGGGATGGAATGAAAATGAATACTCAAGAGATGATTGATTTTAGAGAAACAGAGGGAGAGAAAAGGGGAACAATAGCAAAAGATATAAAAGGAAAACAGGAAGAAAGAAAGGACATGACAGAGGGATATGAAACATATCTTTATAATTATTTTGATAATCCATTACCACCATATATTTTTGGAACTATTCTCGATATTGAAGAGGGGCCGGTTGGCGCCACATCTTTAATCGAACAGGTTGAGCCATTGCAGGAAGAAATCGATAAACGAAAAAGACAAATTTCCGATAATGCGGAAATGATGAATGGAGTTTATAAAATTGATACAAAGTTTTGCAAGATTTCTAAAGCAGACGCGCAAAAAGCTAAATCAAATCCGCGCGGAATGTGGTATGGAGAAGGAGTTAAAAATGGAGTGTCAATAGAAACAGGAAAGGAATTGCCGTCTTTTGTCAAGGACGACATGGTTCACTCAACGATAGAACTTGATAATATTTTTGGAACTCAGCCTACTTTTCGCGGAGAGAAAGGCGGAACTGAGACAGCTACCGGACGATCTATTTTACGCGAACAGAGTTATAACCGGCTTGATGAATGCATAGATTTAGTCGATCAACTTCATAGAGGTATTTATGAGTGGATGTATCAGATGATTTTAGTTAAATATACGGAAAAGCGATTAATCAAAACTCTTGGCGGAGAAAAAGCAACTAGAACTTTATCTTTAATGAGAGATGAAATGATGGACGGAATTGAAGTAAAGATTATTCCCGGACAGGTTATGCCGGAAGATAGACTATTCAAAGGCGAGCGTGCCAAAGAAGAGGTTATAGCAGGAATCATTGATCCGTTAACATATTTTGAGGAAACCGGACGAGATAATCCGCTTGAAATGGCTAAAAGAGCAATAATGTATAAAATAAATCCTTTATCGATTATTGAATTAGGCGAAAAAGAGCATATCAACCTGCAACAAGCAGCCGGAACTATGCCTACTCCGGAACAGCAAAACGCGGAAAAGGCGCAACAATTATCTCAATTTACTCAACAGGCCAAGGAATTAACAGATAGTCCAGAATTTCAAAAGTTGCCGCCTGATCAGCAAGAGTTGGCTTTAAAGGAATTAAAGAATCAATTAACCAAATTATCATAACCATGCCTAAAGCACTGGAACAAGCGCTAATGAGGCGCGCGAAAGCGAAAGGATTATCTGAAAAACGTAAGAATGCGTATGTTTATGGAACAATGAGAAAGACGGGATGGGAACCAACAAAAAAAAGTCCATTAGAAAAAGCAATACATAGCAGAGCAAATAAAATGGCAAAAAAGACCAAGTAAATACCGGAACTCTTTTTAGAATAATCCGTTATTTTCAGTCAATATGCCAAAAAAATGGAAGATGAAATCTTAGATGCCGAGACGTCTGAGGAAATCAGCAATGATCAATCCACAGATAAACAGCCAAAAGACCAGCCGGATAAGGTAGATCCGCCTCAGCCCATTAAAGTCGGGGATAAAGAATATACCCCAGACCAATTAATGGAAATTGAGAAGAAGGCAACTCATTACGAGGCCTTACTACCTGATTATACTCGCAAATCTCAAAGATTAAGCGAGTTAGAAAAACAGCCCGTTGATAATAAACCTGAACCACCCCCATACGAAAAAGAAAATTGGGAGCCAAAAGATTATGAAGAGCTTCGACAAGCTATTAAAATGGCCGAAGAACGCGGAACTAACAAAGCGGTTGAGATACTCCGCGCTCAAGAGAATGCCATGAAACAAGCTGAAGAAACACTTGATAATTTTGTCTCCGAAGTTAAAAAAACAGACAAGGGATTTAGTCAAAACGATTTTGTTAATTATGCAGTAAAGCATAAATTTCCTATCCGGACAGAAGATGATCTGAAAATGGTTTATAACGCCTATAGCGAATTGCAGAAAGCAATTGAGATAGGCAAAGAGGAAGGAAGGAAGGGACGGGAAAATAGGAAAGATAAAGTTGGCGCGCCGGGAAGTCCCGGAGAGAGTGGGTCTGATTTGTCTGATGTTAGGGGGATGAGAGGGACTATTGTTGACAAGGCGAGGGCTGCTTACGATAGATTAAATAATTAAAAAAATTATGGAATTTTCAGCTGTAGTCACTTCGGTGACACGGGAGACCATAGTTCCTGCAGTTAACGATACGATTCTTACAGGGAATGTTTCTTTGTTAAGAATACTCGGTAACGCAAAACCATGGGGTTCTGGCTACCGAATGGATTTTCCTATCAAGTATCAAAAATCAACCACAGGCGGACTTGTTCCTGTTGGTGGAGAATTAAATACTGATAGAACTTCTACTCGGATTAAGATGCAATTTGAACCGCAACGTATTCATAAACCGGTTGTTATAGACGACATTGAAATAGCAGTAAACGAGGGAGACGAAAGAGTTTTAGATTTATTGGCAACCGAAATGGATTCAATTGCCCAGGATCTGACAGACGATATTGGAGATTATTTTTATCGAGGGACAGGAGCCGGTTCCGGCGCTAGTTCTTTCGATTCAATCTTGAATGCCGCAGATGATAGCACTAATTATGCTACCTATGGCGGACAATCAAGGAGCACATATACATCTATCAAAGGATATTATGTTGCTTCAGTCGGAACATTAGCCATTTCTGATTTAGCAACCGCTCATAATGCGGTTAAGATTGGCTCAGAAAAGCCGTCTTTTGCTACTACGACTGCCACTATTTGGACTGCTTATGAAGCATTGCTTCAGCCAACAGTCCGGGCCGGTTATCAGATGAATGGTTATCCGCAAGTTTCTCGAACTGGTGTTGTTCCTTCGCAACAGGCGCTAAGGGGCGATATTGGTTTCGATGCTTTGTGGTTCCGCGGCATGCCGATTGTTGATGACGAGAAATGCACTTCCCAAAAGATGTTTATGATTAATGAAAATCATTTCTTCTTTGCTGGGATGGCCATGCCTGCAAAGTTAGGGTATGAAAAGTTTAATACTTCGGATAAGAATGTTAAAGGGCCTCAAGCATTGCCGATTCCTAAAGGGTTTAATTGGTCTGGATTAATCCGTTCTAGCAATCAGCCGGCTCAAGTCGGGCATTTCTATTATGTCGGAAACTTTATGTCCGACAACCCAAGGTATCAAGGCCAATTAACAGGAATTACAGGTTAAATGATTGGTTAGGCAAAGGTCGAGTAAAATAAAACTTTTAAAACCATGAACAAACAAAAGTTACCAATCATTCTCGCTTCTGCGGCTTTGGTGTTATCTATATTCGCCGTGGTGTTAATTTATAGTCCGAGTACATCGCTTGGTTCGGTTGGCGAAAAACTAATCGAAAACTATCTGCCGTATGTTAAATACAATGAGGGAATTTATTCTGCTCTTGGAATTACTACGACAGACGCGATGACTGCGGGTGATCTTGCAGCGACTGATGACTTAACGGTTGCGGATGATTCAACACTTACCGGAGACCTAACAGTTAGCGGAGCAACTGATGTTTCTACATTCACTCAGGGCGGGGGAAGAACAGCGACAAGCACGGTTAATTCAGCGGAAACTTTATTGGCAAGTTATTTCGACACAGAAAACATAATCGAATACACGCCTAATCTTTCTGCTGTTACAGTAACTGTTCCGGCTTCATCTACTCTTTCTTCTGTCGCGCCGAATACGGGTGATGTTAGACAAGTTTGGCTGAAAAATGCTACTAGTACTTCCAATATGCATGTAACATTGGTTGCTGGAGCTGGCGAAACATTAATAAGAGGAACATCAACCCCATCAGCATTAATAGCGCCAGGTAAATATGCTGTCTTAACATTTATCAGAAAAGCGACAACTGATTTCGATATTCTGTTAAATATCTTTGACAACTAGCAAATTTATGAAAACCATTGTTAATATTTCGGGAGAAAATATCTCTGTTACCATGCCGGTTAAGAATGGCGTTCCGGAAAAATTTGATTTGCCTGCTGGCGAGAATGTTTCTTTATCAGATGACAAATTCAAATTCGCAATGAAAGAGATTAAGGGAAAGAAATAAGGGTAGGAAATAATCCGCGCTTTTCCTTAGGTTTTAGAACCTTGAAGGATGAAAGGTCGAGCGGATTAATTAAATAAAGAAAGACAATGAAATGAGACAAATTAATTTTCAGTCAATCTTTGATACGCCTACAACCAAAGAATCTAATCTAAACTCAATCGGGCAAACTCCTGATGGAAGAGTTTGGGAATATTTCAAGGCTTCTGAGGCAATCACTAAACATATGCTTTGCAGTCAACCTGCGAATACCGGCGTGACGACAGTTTCGTCAGCTGCTTCGCTAACTGACAGCGCTAAATATGTTTACATCACAGAGGCATCGGCCGGTTGGACTGTTGGCGCGTATCAAGATTATTGGGTATTGGTTTATACCGGAACGGGCGTTGGGCAAAGCGGAAAAGTAAAGGATAATTCAGCGGACACGTTGGAACTTTACCTTGAACACGCTTTTACTAGCGTTTTAGCAGTTGCTGATTCCGGGATATATCTTATTCCATCAACTCAGGTTGAAAAAACTGCGATTACAAATCGCTATACTCACGTAACAGGAGTGGCGCAAGTCACTTTTGCTTCTGCTGATTATGGATGGTTTTTGAAGCGCGGTATTGGCGGAGTATTGATGGGAGAGGCGGCAACGTTAGATAGAGGCATTTGCCCTGGTGACGACACAGAAGGCGAAGGATTGGTTATAGACGATGGAAACGATCTTTACGACGCTTTCTTGGTTGGCACTTGCGTTGCAGCTCAAGATACTGTTGATAAGGCTTGTATGGCTTTGGTTAAATTACTCTAAAGTTAAGATGGGGAGGAGGATATCCTCCTCCCCCAGAACCAATGAATAAACTAACTAACATCTTACTTATTTCTATTTCGGTTTTGAGTATTTTAACTGCTATTTCTGTTTTTACTGGTGGCAATCTTTTTGGAGCAGTCCAAAAATATGGAATGCCCGGAATTTATAATGCCACAGAACCAACCTTATCAGATGGAGATGGCACGGCATTAAACGTTGATTCAGCAGGAAACGTTAAAATGGTATATCCATTTTCTTATGCGGTTTCTTCGACAGCAACATCTACCCAGGCCAAAACAGGCGCTGGGTTTTTGCATTGCATTACGATTAATACGGATGCTGCAGGGGCAATAGAATTACGAGACGCGACAGCAAAAAGTACAGGAACTTTATTCGCTTCTATAGAAGCTTCCGCGCCGCATGGAACATATTGTTATGATGTAGCGTTTTCGAATGGACTGAATGCGTCATCGACAGCAGCAGTTGATTTTACTCTTTCCTACAGATAGCGCGTTATAGCCGGATGCTCAAGAGGGCAACTTCCCATAGCATCCGCCTAAAGGGCATTAAAGGTCGTAAACTATTAGTTTAATTAATTAAATTAGTATCAGACGTATGGAAAATAATCCAATAGAAAAAATTGCAGAGGAATCGGAACGCAAAATTATGCGCTTTACTAATATTGATAGTGAAGATTTTACCCATTCTTTTAGAGGAATTTCTATCACTATTCAAAAAGGGCATAGTTATGTAGGCCGGCTTCCCGAAGTTGATCATTTAGCTATTCATTTGGCCCGGAAGATTCTTTCTCGCGAAAAGAAAGCAAAAATGCCGGCTAATGATTCAAAGGGCGTTCAATTATTCAACGATAAAGAAATCGCTGAATTAAAACAAAAAATTCTTTCTTTTGTAGCTGAAGAACAGCCGGAACGAGTTACTGCGGAGCAGGCCAGAAAAGAAGATATCGAAAATTTAGAAAATAAATACGAGAAAAAAGAAATTCCTATTGTTACTCCGGATGATGTTACTAAAAAAGATGTTATTAAAGATTTAGAAAGCAGAGGGGTGAAAGTGGATGTTTCAAAATCAAAAGAAGAATTATTGGAGCAATTAATGGAATTAGAGTCGAAAGGAGAATAAGCAATTACCGGCAGGAGAAGTAAAATTCTCCTGCCGGTATCAAAAAAATGAAGTATAACACCAGAGAAGTTACAAATATTTTAGATGAAACATTCGTCGGTTGTTTTAACGGAACGGAAATTGTTTTTGAGATAGAACAAAAACGAGCCTTACCATCGCATATCGCCGAACATGTTGCAATACAATTAGCAACTTTAGTTTATTCAAGGAATAAAAAGAAAAAAGAAAAAAAAGCATTATCATTAGGGGAAATTAGAGATTCTATTTTAGGTCCGGAAATTAAAACAGCTACCTTGCAAAAGGAATTAACTTTAGCGGAAGAAATAAAACAGCACGAGATTTCTTATCAGAAGTTTTTGGAGAAAAAACGCCGGGAAGAAATTTTAAAGGTTGCTGAAAACGTATGATGGAATTAATCTACGAAAAATTTAAAGCAGAATTTGGACATTTGCTTAAAAAAATGGAAGTTGATTTTAATAAAGCTTGGAAAGAAGCATTGGAAGATTTGACTATTAAAAAAACCTCACTTGAATCAAAAATTTCCGAACAAGAAAAAAATAAGGAAGGACTTACGCTTGAAATTAAAAAGTTTTCTGCCGAATTACTTGATTTAAACCAGAAGACAAAGAAAGTAGAATCTAATTTAAAAGCATTGGACGAGAAATTAATCAGTATGGCGGAAGAAGTTTTGGCTGCTGAAAACGTCATTAAAGAATCTAAATTGAAAATGGATGAACTTAATAAAAAAGATGAAGAGTTACAAAATATAGAAATCGCGATTAAAGTTAAAAATGACAATCTAAGAGAAAGGGAAGCAAGAATGAAGAAAATATTCAAGAAAGTAAATGAATAAATATGGCAGATGAAGTATTAAAACATGATGCTAACGCAAGAGTTGTTGGAGGAGGCGTTTCTGATGATTCCGATCAGGATGTTTTGCAATTTCGGGTAGATTCTATAACAAAAAGAATGTTGGTTGAAACAGATGATAAATCAGTAACTGCGCCAACTATTTATAATATTGCAATTACTCTAGCCGACACAGAGTATTCTCAAGCACTTCCTGACAATACTCGCAAATTTAGGATATACGCAGTAGATAATGCGAAAACTTCTTTTCATACAGATTTATTAAAACTTTATTTCTCGGCTGGAGCGACTGCTTTTATCCCTATTTTTCCAGGAAATTATCACGAGGAAAGCAAATTAAATTTGACAAGTAAAACATTATATTTTCAATCTCCGACTGGTAGCGCTTATGCAATTATAATCGTATGGACGTAAAAAAACTTACAATTATTATTTTAGCATGCGTATTTGGAATTGCCGGAATAACTCACGCGCAAAGTTTTAATTTATGGAAATTAAATTCTAATACTTTATTTCCAGTTGGAAATTGGGGAATAGGATCGGCAACAAGTCCTATTTCAAGTGGTGATTTCACCAACCTCACCACAGGCGTCCTCACCGTCTCCTCCTACGCCTCAGGCGGTTTAATCCTCGCCACCTCCACTACCCCAGACCTCCGCTTTCAATATGACACAGATACGGGGCTGGAATGGCTATCAGATAACAAAATAGGGCTTTATACAGGCAATTCTGCGAGAATGATTATAGACAACGGCGGCAACGTGGGCATTGGGACAACAACGCCCAATTCTTTGCTCCATGTTTCAGGCACAACTCCAAAGATGTATCTTTCCGACACTTCCGCTTCAGCCAATCAAAAACACTGGTTCTTTCAATCAACAGCAG
>Ga0208958_1003015_pt1 | contig 13598 bp, 15 predicted proteins | sample RifOxyB1_FD_184032 | JGI IMG/M metagenome (GOLD analysis project Ga0208958, IMG submission 184032) | Soil microbial communities from Rifle, Colorado - Rifle Oxygen_injection B1 (SPAdes) | ecosystem: Environmental > Terrestrial > Deep subsurface > Rock core/Sediment | place: Rifle, Colorado... | reverse complement strand
GCTGTCCGCGGAAGGCGGCTTCAGCTCCGACATGTTCTGATCCTTCTGCTGGGGGGCTGCATCCTGGGCCGCTGCATCTGTCGGTCGCGGCGCCTGCGCGTCGCAACCGGTGGCGAGAATCGCCAGCGCTATCAAGAGCAGGGACGAAAGCTGTTTCATGGGCTACGACCTCGCGTGTCAGTTCCGGGAATTCAATGGCTGATCGGCGTCTGCTCGGGGCGGCCGCGCCCTTCCCATCGTCCGGAGGTGATGGCCTTTGGGCACACGCTCAGGTACTGGCGGAACGACAGGGTGTCGTCCTGCGTCCAGTTCTTGCCGTACGGATTCGGCGGCCTGCAATAGGGCATCAACGTGTAGGCGCCGGTGAATGGCGGCAGTGGCTTCCAGCACGGCGCGGGATTCCGTCTGACGTCCTGACCCTGCGTGCAGAACACGAACGGATCGTCCATCCGATAGAACAGGCGCTGGTAATAACCGCTGGTGGACTGCGCGCTGAGATCGAACAGCACCAGCAGACCGAGCAGGATTCCGAGTTTGATCGTCTTCTTCATCGTGGGACTCCTTATAGGCGGAGGTCTGCGGAAGGGCCTCCGGACATGCACGACCTCATCGCGGCATCTGAGGCATTGAGGGGGTCACGGCTTCGCGTTGCACGGCCTCCTGCGCGGGAAGTTGGCGTGGGCTCTCTCTCTGGCGCTCCTGCACCCGCGCAAGCCAAGCGTGGCCGAAGTCGGAGGCCTGCAATTCGTCCTGCGCGGCGCGCATTGCGCCAGGGTCGCCGGTGCGTGCGGCCTTCAACAGGCGCTCCACCTCAGCCGACGGAGAACGCGGGTCGGAGCGGAGGGGCGGATGGAACGGGAGAGTGGCGCCCGCTGAATCCCGCCCGGCCCGGGCGTGCTCGTTCGCACTCTTGGCGGTCGCGGCCATCGCACCCCACTCCGCTTGCAGCTGCGACTGGCCCACGCCCTCGTCGCGCGTGGCGGGTTCCCCTGGCTGGAGCGGACCGCGCGCGGCATCGAGGCCATCGCGCAGGGCACCGGAGGGACCACGCGAGATCACGGCGATGCCGCGGCGCAGATTCTCGACATCGCGCCGGTAAACGGAGATTGCACGACGATGCTCGTCCGCAAGGGCGATCGCGCCAGGATCGTCCAGCACGGAACGGTCACGCGCCCCCTTGCCATCGACCGGAAGAAAATGGTGCATGGAATGCGAGCCCAGTGAAGAGCCGGCCGCCAGGAAAGGGTTGTCGGGCGTGACGACATCGAGCAGCCGGTTGTCGTGGTAACCAGCGCCGCGCAATGTCGACACTTCCCTTTCGGTGGCATAGACCTTGACCGACCCGTAGTGCGGGCTGGCCGCGCTGACAGTATCAGCCGCCATCACATGGTTGACTACCTTGTCGCCGCCCTCGGGGACGCGCCGATCGAGGCTGGCCGCGCCATAGGCATTGAACGTCTCGCCCCTCAGATCGAAGTGGTGCGCCGTGATCTGCGCCAGCGTCCCGCCGAGGGAATGGCCGGTGACGGTCACTTCTGGAGCGGATTTTCCGGGCTTCAGCCCTTCCTCCCTGGCCAGAGCGATAGCGCGCCGCGTAAGCGCTATCGCCTCATCGGCTTGCGTATTGATACCGCTAAGCACCATTGAGCCGTCGGTGACGGCGCCGTCCTTCCATATCTGCTCGGTACCACGATGAGCGACCACGATCTCACCGCTGTCGACGCGCCGGTAGATCGTGCCTTGGTACCCGGTCTTCTTGCTGTCGACGTGCTCAACGATCTTGTAATCCACGAGCCCGATCGTGACTCTCTCCTCCTCGCCACGCGGACGGATGCCTACCGACCGACCTCTATAGGAGTCGTCAGCTAATCCTGCATAGGCTTGCGACCCCAGCTTCATGGCTCGCTCCTTTCAGCATTAAGTGCAACGACGAAGAATTCTCCTCGCTTGTCCGGCGGCACCCCATCAAGGTCAGCCTCGCCGAATTCCGGATAGGCATCGTAACTTTCGACGCGCGGATAGCGCTGTTTCCAGAAATACTTAGTGATTTCCCTCTCGGAAAAGACGGATTCGGCGACCATGTCGGTCACGAAGCGGGTATCCTTCTCGTCATCCGTGGCTTGAAGCCGTACGCGCGCCTCCACGAACTCCCATTTGCAGACACCGCGACCGAAGTAGTCCTCATCCAGCACCAGGTCGGCATACACAACTCCCCGATACTGGTTGTCCGAAACGCGGGCCATCACAAAGGGCTCATTGGTGGTAATCCGAGGGAACACGCCAGCCGCATGAATCTTCTTGCCGCACTCGGCAGAGTTGTCCACGGTGTACTGCGCTACCGCCCCGACGGAAGCGAACGGTCCAGGCGCATCCTTCATTGTCATGGTGATGACGTAGCCGCGCTTCGGTGCCGGATTGAGCTTTCGTAGGGGCTCACCTTGTTCGGCTGAGGCATCAGTCCTGGCATTCATATCCTGTCCTTGCGAACATGCGGAAACCCATAACAACGCTGCGGGAAGCAGCGCACGCGCCATCGACCCGGCGGCCAGCAGCGCGCGTACACCGAAGAAGCGATCTGCAGACCATGGAAGGCGCGCCTTCATGACTGCCTTAGCGTGCGCAGTTGCGGTCGGAATCGAGGGAGGGACGGGTAGCCACCACCCGAACTCGCAGGCTGCATCGGCCGCCCTCGCCCAAACGCCTTGTATGTCATGGACTGTCCGATGGTGCCCTGGAAGAACGCCGCCGCCATCGGCGGCATGGTGGTCAGGTACTGTGCGACGTAGGCGATCGCCAACAAGGCCCAGAGATCCGAGATCGTGGATACCCTGAAGTTCAACTTCGCAAGCGAGCAAGTCGTGTCCATACTGTTTCCGAACCAGTTACTGAGTTGGCCGCCTACGGGCACATAGTCTCTGCGCGGCATGACGAGAACGATCATCAGGACTGTTCCTTCACATCTGTTCGTGTGAGCTCCGTGCAGCAAAGGAACTAGTTCACCAGGACAGGACGGGTGCAGTTCGAATAGTTGACCTTGCATTCGCGTCCATTCCGCTGCGCGCAGGTAGCCAACGCAACACCTGACGCATCTTCAATACTCGAACCGTCGCGATAGATGGCAATGGAGCTTCCGTCGATGAACTGTATTGGCTCGACCACCACCGCACAGTTGTTCTTGTAGTCGAAGATCGGCTTACAGTTCCGCCCACCCATAGCTTTGCACTTTCCCATGGCTTCTCGGCGTGCGGCACCTCGGCTGAGCTTCCCAGTCGAGGTTCCCACGTTTCCCGTTTCCTCGTCTTCTGCCATGGCACCCCACGTAAGCCGCCACCGCGCCGCCGGCGGCATGGGTTGTGCGCTGGGACCACTCGGAAGGCATTGGGTACTCCCGGGAGTGACTCCCTGTGGACAGGCCATCTGCGCATGAGCAAATGGCAGAGCCAGCGCGGTAAGCGCACCCGCCATGGCTAGGCGAGGCAAGAAGACTTTTCCAACCGAATTCATCCGTAGTTCCTCTGAGCACCTTGCGGGCCGGTGGTGGCCATGCCCGAATTTGGACTGGAAGCCGGAGCTTGTGTGGGCGCATACCCCCCACCCGGCCGCGTCGGCTGCATCGCCTGCCCCTGCCCAAGCGCGTTGTACGCCATGAACTGCCCGATGGCGCCCCGGAAGAACGCGGCCGCCATCGGCGGTACGGTGATCAGGAACAGGGTCATCAACAGGCCTAAGCCGCCAGCTGCATGACCATGTTGCTGAACAACCATTGAGGCTCATTACTCCGGCGACCTCGGTAGATTCTCAGTTAACAAGAACTGGATAAGAGCACCCAGAGTAAACGACCTTGCACGGCTCACCTCCTGCTCGCATGCATGCTGCCTGCGCAAGCTTGGACGCTTCGTCCACGTCTCGACCATCTTGATAGTAAGCAGTTGTACGGCCCTGACCGTCCGGCTCCGTTTCCGCCATCACCGCGCAGTTGTTCTTGTAATCAAAAACCGGTTTGCAGTTGCCTCCTCCCATCGCGACGCATTTTCGCTTCGCCTCACGAATCGCAGCCGCACGAGAGAAGTGTCCACTTGACGTACCGACATATCCGGTACTCCGATCCTCCACCATCGCACCCCACGCCGTTCGCCAGCGCGGCTGCGGTGTAGGGGCTTCCGATGTCCCTCCCGAGGGCAGGCACTGGGAGCTCCCAGGCGTTACGCCTTGGGGACAGGCCATCTGTGCAACAGACGGAATCGACCAGGCGGACATCAAGCCTAGTGAGAGTAATGCTCGAAATGCAGCAGCTCTACTGCTCATGAGACCGTCCTTTGGGGAACCTGATGTGTGCTTGAACTAGCGCCGGCACTCTCGATTGGCGCTGGTGCAACCGGATAGATTGGCCTACCTTGCCCGGGCTGCATCGCCTGCCCCTGCCCGAACGCGTTGTACGCCATGAACTGCCCGATGGTGCCCTGGAAGAACGCCGCCGCCATCGGCGGTACGGTGATCAGGAACAGGGTCATCAGCAATCCAAGGCCACCCTGCTGCATCGCCATGCTGCTGACGCCCTGTGGCGATGCATTGGCCGCGAGCGTGGTCAGGTATTGGGTGACATAGGAGACCGCGACCGCGCCGAGCAGCTTCGAGATCATCGACACCGTGAAGCTCAGCACGGCCAGCGAGAACATGGTGCCGATGCCGTACCACACCCATTTCTGGAACATGCCCTTGGTCTGCTCGAACCCCAGACACAGGATGAAGAAGGGCCCCAGCCCGATGAACAGCGCCATGGCCATCTTGTACATCAGCAGGATCGCGCCCCCCATCAGCGAAGGCCCCGCGACGCCTATCCCCGTGAACCACATGGTCCGCGTCTTCGCCTCCTGCAGCGTCTCGTCGAAACTGGTGTACAGCGCGTCGATGGCGACCATGGCGACCTCCATGGTCTGCAGGTTGTCGTCGATGGAGTCCTCGGGCCCCTCTTCCTCACCGGTCACCAGCTGGTTGATGGTGGTCGGCATGTCGTCGGTCAACAACTGGTGGATATTGCTGCTGCCCAGGGTGAACGTGGTGGCCACGGTGATGATGAGCACCCATTTCAGCGAATGGACCACCAGCTCCATCATGAACTGGCGCGATTGGCCCGTGACGATGCGGTAGCCCTGTAGCAGCACCCACAGCGTCAGCAGGACGAAGGCGATGCCGCCTATCCACTCAGCCATCGCGCCGAGCAGGTTGTCGCGGAAGATGTTGATCTCCTCGTCGATCCAGTCGAACACCAGGCGGAAGAATGCCCAGCGCTCGACAGCGCCGATCGCCGCCTCCATGCCGCGCAGCAGCAGGGCGTATCCGTTATCCAGTGAAGGCAAGTGCGCCATGTTCATTCCTTCGTGCCGCCGCGTTACGTCCTGCGCCGCTGCGGATGCTGCTATCCGGGATCAGTTGCGCCGGCGCGGGGATTGAGCCGATTCGAGGGCGACCTTCAGGGCGGCGATACCCACCGCCCCACCGATCGCGCCGCCCAGCCCTCCCGCGCCGCCCCCCTTGCCTTCCAGCGCCTGCTGGGCCAGCGCCTTGCTGGCCTCCTGCAGGTAGCCGATGCGGGCCACGTAGGCGTCCATGTAGGTCTGCTGCTGCTGGCGGTCGATCTCCATCTGCGACATCAGCAGCAGGATGCGGTTGGTGTTGTCCTGCAGCTTGCCGACCTCGTGGCTGCGGATGTTGGCGCGCTGGCGCTTGAGTTCGTCCAGGTACCGCTGGCGCTGAGTGGTGACCTCGTACATCTTCAGCGAGTAGTTGTACTTCGCCAGTTCCGTGTTCACGATCTCGCGGCACAGCTGGTACTGCTGCTGGGCAACTCCACTCGTGGCCTGCTTGCAGCGATTGTCGGCATTCATGTTCACCCCACTCTGGGTGGGCTGCGCATGCTGCAGCTTCTCCTCCGGCTCGGGCGCGGCCTTGCTGTTTTCGTTGTTGCCGTTGAAGGACTCGAACACCTGCTGCTGGTAGATCTCGCGCAGGTTGCCGGTCACCGTCCCATTGCCGTTGCCGCTGGCGCTGGTGGTGCCGATACGGCTGTTCATGTCCTGGAGCTTGGTATTGGCGGCGTTGTCCACGACCCTCCACTGCGCCTGCGCACTGGAGGCAATGCCCAGTCCTGCGGCCAGCAGGAGGGTGGCGACGTGGCGGGGGGTCTTCGATGCGGGCTGGCTCATGTTCGTATCCTCGGCTGTCCGTCAGCGCTGGAGGCTGGAGTGGGTGGGCCGCGGTGACCGCGGGCCGGCAGAACGTTCTTCACGATGAGGCGATGAAGCCGATGAGGCGCGGCGGCTGCGCGATCCCTTGCGCTCCTCCTGGAAGCGCGGCAGCCACTGCTCGGGCAGCAGGTCGGCCTTGTCGATCCCGAGGCGCTGTGCTTCCTCGTCGACGATCCGATGCATGATCTCGATGTTGTCCGTGCTGGCGGAGATCACCGCCAGCGCATCGTCCAGCCCGCGCAGGTTGAGCTGGCATACGGTGGATGCATGCCCCTGCTTGACGAGGAAGCAACGGGAACGCTCGTCCAGGCCCTTGATCACCTCGAACTCGGCATCGGTAAGCTTGAGGCCCTCGATGTAGTCTTCGCGCGCAGCGTTCGGATTTGGCAACAGGATCAGCGTGGCGGTCTGTTCGATGAGCGCTGCCGAGATGTCGCTGGCCAGCGCGTCCTCGGGGCTCTGCGTGGCGAAGATGCCCAGGCCGTTCTGCTTGCGGATGGTCTTCTGCTTGTTCTTGGCGAAGTCCTTCAGCGCGCCGCCGCCGTCGAGGATCTTCCAGAACTCGTCCATCACGTAGATGAGCGGCCGCCCGTCGATCAGCTCCTCCAGGCGATGCAGCAGGTAGTTGACCACCGGCACGCGGATCTCCGCGTTCTCTATCACGTCGGTGTAGTCGAAGCCGATGATGCTGGCCCGGCTCAGGTCGATCGTGTCCACCGGGTTGTCGAACACCCAGCCCAATGCGTTGCCGGCCGTCCACTTGCGCAGGCGCGCATACAGGCCGTCGTCGCCCATGTTGGGCAGGCTCTTCTGGAAGTTGGTCATCGAGCGCAGGTGCAGGGGCATGTCGAGCATGGCCTCGACCGCGCGGAACACGTCCTCGTCCTCCCGCGCCGTATAGTGGACCTTGCCCGCGAGCACCTTCACCAGGCCGGCCAGGAACTGCACGTTCCCGTCCGTGCGCTCGCACTGGAAGGGGTTGAAGCCGGTCGGCTCGCCGTTCTCGAGCGCCAGGTAGTTGCCGCCACAGGCCCTGACGAAGATCTCGGCGCCACGGTCCTTGTCGAAGAAGAAGATGGTCGGCACGGGGTCGAACTTCTGCACCTGGCTGAGCAGGAAGTTGATCAGCGCGGTCTTGCCGGTACCGGACTTGCCGATCACCATGGTGTTGGCGATCGCTTTTTCCCCCAGCGAGTTCTCCGCCGGGTGCGTGGCATGGAAATTGAAGTAGTACGGCTGCCCGTTGGTGGTCTGGAGCACGGTGACGCACTCGCCCCACGGGTTGTTGTCGCGCTTGCCGGTGGCGAAGTTGTGCAGGGGCGAAAGTCCCAGGAAGTTCAGCGAGCTGACATTGGCCAGCCGTGTGCGGTAGCGCCAGTTGCCCGGCAGTTGCGAGTAGAAGGACGAGCAGACGGCCAGGTCCTCCTTGGCCGAGACGAAGCCGGCGTTGGACAGTTCCGCGCGCGCTACCGCGACATTCTGCGAGAGCCGCTGCTGGTCCTCGGCGTACAGTGTCAGGATGAAGTGGTATTCGCCCAGCACGAAGTTGCCCGACGCCACCTGGTCCATCGCATGGTCGAGCTCGGCGATCTGGCTGACCGCCTTGTCGCCCGAGGAGATCATCATCCCCTTGGTGCGGTCCAGCACCTTCAGCGCGTCCTGGCGGCCCATCGGACTGAACGAATGGGTGATGACGTACTCGAAATCGAGGTACTTCAGCCCGTTGAGGATCCCCGGCCAGGTGCCATCGGTGTACTCCTTGATGTTGAGGATGGCGCCGAAGTGGTTCTGGCCGTCCGGGGTACTCACGACGAAGTCGCCGGTCTTGGACGAGAACATGTGCCGGCTCACGGCCAGGTAGTCGTAGAGCGGCGCGCGCAGGACCGGCACGGGTTCGGAGATGCGGTTCAGCACGAAGCCGAAGAACTCCAGTGTCTCCGAGAACACGCCGCCCTTCTCCGACTCGTACATGCCGAGCCTGACCGGCGCATAATCCTTGAGCACCGCTTCGACATTGCCGGCCAGCTCCATGAGCTTTGCGACGGCCTGCTCCTGTTCGGCCTGCAGGCGGGGGATGTTGGCGGACTTCTCGACGAACTTCTTCCCCATCACGATGGGACGATAAATCATGGTGAGGTACAGCTCGTTCTGCATGATCTTCTGCGCCGACAGGGTGCCGAAGTAACTGTCGGACAGTTCCTGGTTGAACGCCTGCGCATACCGCGCGCCCGAGCGGATCCGGCCCCGGCGCCGCACGTCGTGCACCCAGAAAGCGACGTTGACGAAGTCCGGCGCGCGCAGTGTCTGCAGCATGCGGTTGAAGCTGTTGTGCCGGTGCTCGAGCTCCCATTCCTCGCGCCCGACGAACGGCAGCCCGTCCAGGCGCCATGTCAGCAGGAAATCGCCTCCCGTCGTCTTGACCACGTGCGGCGACACATGGGCCGACAACGGAATGAACTCGGCGATGGAGAGATCGGGCGCGAGCATGGGTCAGTCCGGAATGGATGGGTCGAAACGCTTGCGATAGCTGTTGGGCGTGATGACCCACATGCCTTCGTGGTGGCGGAGGTTCCGGACCCTGGTCCGGAACTGCCACCGCAGGCCCAGCAGCCGGAAGATCATCTCGTCGCGGCGCGCCATCTGCCGCATGATGAAGATGACCACCGGCAGCAGGGCCAGGAAGAACATGTTGAAGTAGAACGTGAGCAGGAGGCAGCCACCCGCCCCGATCGCGAAGGGTACGTACGGCACCCCCATGAACATGGGCGGGCGGGTGCAGCCCCTGAAGAGCACGTTCTTATGCATGCTGCATCAGCATCTGGCCCACGACCATGGCCGTGGAGGTCACGTCGTCCGGCAGCAGCATCTTGGCGATCTGGGCCGCCGCGCCGATCAGGAACCCGCCGATGAGGACCGGCGCCACGTCGCCCACGCGCTTGTGGTTGAAGGCGATCTGATAGCCTGAAAAGATCACCGCGATGGTGACGATCGCGATGGATGCCACATTGAGCAGGCTGTTGATGTTGGTGAAGAAGCTCGTGACGCGATCTTCCGCACCGGAGCCGTCCTGGGCGAAGGCGAGTTCCGGCATGGCCAGCATGGCGAACACGAAGGCCGCGGTAACGGCCAAGGAGAAGAACGGCTTGGTTTGAGCGGCATGCAGGTTGTTCATGGTGTACCCCAAAGGATGATGGTGTTGATGGGCGGCACGTTCGCGTGCCGGTATGCCATCCATGGCGGATGCTGCTAGAAGACGAAAGCGTCATCCCTCCCGGATGTCTGCACGGCCTGCGGCGCCTGGGGCGTCGCGGCAGTGTTCTGGTGATAGGGCTGGACCGTGACGGGCATATCCATGACCGAAGGCGCGGCGACCGGCGGCGCTGCCCGGACCGGCGCCGGGCGCAGCGTGGCGACCGAAGGAGCCGTCGGGCCCGCCGCCTCGGGAGACGGGGTGGCGCCAGGGGTATGGCCAGCCGCGGCTTCCTCGATGCGGCGCGCAACGTGCGAGGGCATCGCGGCCTTGCGACTTGTGCGCTGTGCGGCGCGCTGCGGGCTGGCGTGGGGTCGCCGATCGATCACCGGAATGGGCGCTGCAGCACCGGCCGCCGTACGGGCCTGCCACGAGGCGAATACCTTCTGCACATACCCGTGCCGGTAGCCAGTGGTGAAGTTGCCGGAGTAGTAACAGCTGAAGGCCTTGCCCCAGTCGCTTCCGGAGCGGCCATAGCACTCGGCCAGGATGCGCGAGCCCGCACGCAGGTTCGGGCATACATCGAATGCCTTCTCGTAACTGTCCAGGCCCTGGCGCGCGAGGTTGTAGCGGTTCACCTGCGCCAGCCCCAACGAGAAGTTGTAGCCGCGATCCTCCAGCATCTGCGCGGTCGAAAGCGCCTCGGCCAGGCTCCGCGGTTGTCGCGCCAGCCGCCCCCCGACCACGCCTATCGCGTAGGGATTGAACGACGACTCGACCTTCACCACATGCTCCATCACCGTCGGCGGTACCGCCAGACCGGTGCAACCCATCAGCTCCATGCCAGGCAACATCGGACTACCTCCCTTCCTCGGCGACACCACCGGCCACACCGGCCGGCGCATCGCGGCGCGGCGCGATCTGCGCGTCCTGCAGGAAACCTCGCGCAAACGGGTTGGACGCGGACATGGACAGGTTCGGCAAGGCGGGGTTCATGGGATCTCCTGTCAGGCCAAGGCGCGGGCGGGATCGAAATCGATGCCGGTGATGTAGCGGCGGCCCGCATGGGCTTTGATGTGGACCACGATGTCGATGGTCATCTTCAGCAGCCGCTTGATCACCTCGAATTCCAGGCCAGCCCCCTCGGCGGAGGCTTTGACCATCAGCGCGAGCTGGTCCCAGGTCTGCGCCGTGCTGCCCGCATGGCAGCTGGTGATGGACCCTGGGTGTCCGGACGCGCAGTTGCGGATGAAGTAGAACGATTCGTCGCCCCGCAACTCGGCCAGGATGATGCGGTCGGGCTTCATCCGCAGGCACGCCTCCATGCAGTTCTTGGCGGTCACGTTGCTCGCGCTTTGCCCGCCCTTCGAGTAGAGCAGGTGGACCACGTTCGGCTGGCGGATGAACAGTTCACGTGCATCCTCGATGGTCACCAGGCGCTCCTGGTCGGGAATGTGATTGACCAGGGATTTCATGAAGGTGGTCTTGCCGCTGCCGGTGGCACCGGCCACCACGATGTTCTTGTGGTAAATGACCGCCTTGCGGAAGAACTCGGCATAGTTGCGGCTGCGGCGCAGATCGAGCAGTTCCTGATCGTGGTCGCTCAGGGCGTGTTGCTGCTCCAGGATTTCGTCGAAGAAGCCGTCCTGCTCGTACTGTTCCAGCGTCTTGCTGAACTTGGCCGGCAGCCGGATGGTGATCGACACCTTGCCCGCGTCGCACGCGGGAGGAATCACGAACTGGGCGCGCTGGCCTGTCGGGAACGTCAGCGAGACCATCGGGTCGATATCGGTGATGCGCTGGCCGGTATTGCTTTCGTTGACCACGGAAGTGCAGAACTGCCGGGCGCGCTCGAAGGTCAGGGTCGGCACGTCGGCCTTCAGCCAGCCCGCGCGCGCGGTCTCGAGGTAGATCTCGCCCGGGCGATTGATGCAGATCTCGGTCACGTCCGAGGAATGCATGTGCTCGCCGATGCCGAGCACCTGGTACTGGTAGTCCAGGAACTCGTTCGAGACGCGGGCGAGGGGCTCGTTCTGCGTGTCCATGGCCGGGCGTCAGCGCATCACCGCGGAGAAATCAACGTCACGCGCCACATAGACATTGACGATGGTGCCCTGGTTGATGGTCACCGTCGGGGGACGCGCCATGTTCCGGTCCAGCGCCATGTTCGCCAGGCGCTCCATGGTCCGGGCGGTGTTGCTTTCGTAGGGGTTCTGGACGATGGCGCCATTGACGATCGACGTTTCCTGCGGGCCGTGCTTGGCCCCGGCGTACTTGAAGGCGTCGCTCAGCATGCTGATCAGCAGCGCGGACGAGATGCGCTGCGCCCAGTGCGCGGTGTAATGGCCCGGATTGCCGGCCGCACCCAGCATGTCGGTGCCCGGGCTGCGCATGTTGACGTCCATGCCGGTCGGCGTGGTGATGCGGTCCCACACGATGGCGGCGCGCTCACCGATGATGGCGTCGGAGTTGTAGCTGCCCATCACCTTGGAGCCACGCGGCAGCAGCAGGCGCTTGCCGTTGACCGAATAGACCGGCTCGGTCACCACGCAGGACGTATAGCCCGGCACGTCGGTGATGACACGCGATTCCAGTACGCAGCGGATGTAGGTGCCGCGCAACAGCAAGGTGTTCGGGTTGTACAGCGGCTTCGCACTGGTGATGCCATCCGGCGGTTCACGCGGCGCGGCAGGGGCCTGGCCCTGCCCCATGAGCGCGGCGTACTGCGCCATGCCGGCATCGTCCATGCCCGCGCCTGCGGCTTCCGGATTGGGGGCCTCACCGAACGTCGTCGCCATATCCAGCATCCTGCGTTCGCGCAGGGTGGGCTCCTGCCGCTCGGGCATGCCGGTGGGCATCGCCATCATGGAGGCCGTCGAAGTCCCGGTGTCGTCGACGACCGGAAGCGGAGGCAGGTCCGGTTCTACGGGTACCGGGGGGGCCTCAGGAGGAAGTTCGGGGAGGTCGCGCGGTGCTGCGGGAATCACCACCTGCTCGCCCTTGGCCTGCGCGGGCTCGCGGTCCTGCTTAGACGACAGGCCGCCATTGAAGATCCAGAGCACGACAAGCAGCATCAGGGTGATGATGCCGGCCAGGAACAGCAGCGCCTTGCGGTTGAGCCGCTGGACGTCGGCCGAGCGCAGATAGGGCGCATTGGCATCCAGATCCGGATCCGGCGCATTGCGCGCGGCTTCGTAGGGATTCTGCTGGCCGGCGCGGTCCGGATGGTCGCTGGGCGTCTGGTTCATTGCTCGGAACTCCTGCGCAGGCCCACCACGTTGTCGCCATGGCGGATGACCAAGTAGGGGTAGGTGCCATGCACGACGATGGTGTCTTCCTGCACGGTCGAGTTCACGACGAACTCGTCGCCGTCCTCGCTCTCGCGCGCGAACACCACAGGGAAATTGCCGCTCGGAAAGCGCGTGCGGTCGCCCATGCGGATGTAGGTGAAGCGCCGGTCGTCGTAGACCGTGGTCGGGACGAGCCATGCCGGCCCCCGCTTGCGCTGCGCGTACTCGTAGTTGAAGTGGTATGCGCGACCAGGCTCGACGTCCGTGCTCAGCTCGGGCGCCACTTCCTGCGGCTTGCCCGCCGCGCCCGCGAAGCTGGTGTCGCCGGGATAAGCGAAGGTGATGCGGTACTGCACGCCGGCCGCCCTCGCCTGGTCGAGCACGCGCCAGTCCGTGGCCACGACCTTCAGTTCGAAGATGTAGGAATGCGCGGCCGTGCGGACCAGAAGATTGGTGTCCACGTCCACGTTCTTGGGCTTCAGGTAGAACACATTGCCGCGACGGCTGATGTCCCATCCCCCGCTGAAGCCGGTACTGAAGTCCAGGATTTCCTCGTGCGGCGACAGTTCGATCTGGGTGGTGATGCCCAGACCGGTGCGCACCGGATAGACCTTGTCGGGGGCGTACGTGTATTGCTCGATCACCTGCGCGGACGCGGGTGCCGCCATCAGCAGCATGCCTAGCGCGGCCAGACGCAACATGGTGTCCTTCCACCTCATCGTTGGGGCACTCCGGTTCCGGTCTCGGGGTCCGACTGCTCCGCAGGCAGCGGCGCCGTCGACACATCGTTTTCGCCGGGCGTCTGGGCCGGGTCCGGCACCGCCGCCGCTGGCGGCTCCACGCCCGCGGCGGCCGGCGCCATGGCGGCGGGGG
>Ga0208958_1003014_pt1 | contig 13599 bp, 26 predicted proteins | sample RifOxyB1_FD_184032 | JGI IMG/M metagenome (GOLD analysis project Ga0208958, IMG submission 184032) | Soil microbial communities from Rifle, Colorado - Rifle Oxygen_injection B1 (SPAdes) | ecosystem: Environmental > Terrestrial > Deep subsurface > Rock core/Sediment | place: Rifle, Colorado... | reverse complement strand
GCAAGGCGGCCGCTCCCAGACCTGACCGGGCCAGGCGCCGCGAGCCTCCTCAGCCTGGTAGGCCCGCTCGATGAACTCGGCCAACACCTTGTCTGGCCAATGGCTGAACGTCTCCCACGCATCGATATCGATCAGATGGCTGCCGTTTGCTCGTGCCTTCATCGCGCGCCTCCGCGCCGCTGTTCGAGCTCGATGTCGCAGACGCTGTACCGGCGCCAGCCCTCGACGAGCCGGGTCAACTCCATCGTGACCGGATCCCGTCGGTATTCCCCGTAGTACGGCACTTCATCGGAATCTTCACTCCAATCGCCGGCAAGCTCGAACACGGCATCCGGACAGGTCGCGGCGACCCAGCGAGCCATCGCGACGAGCCGCCAGTCTTTCGTGACATCGGCGCCGACGCGGAGATGCTCGCGGGCGATCGGGCCCTGCCAGGGCGACCAGTCTGGACCGAGGCGGTCGCCAACGGCATCGTCCCATTCCGCGACGTGGAGCTTGTCCATGTAGACGACGATCTTCAGATCGACGCAGTAGAGCCTGAACGTCGTACCCATCAGGACACCTCCCGCGGCACGCGGTCATGGCCCGCGCGCCACTCGATGAAGTCCTTCGCGGGGAACCGGCAGCCCAGCCGCGGCAGATAGACCGTGTCATAGTCCGGCCTCGGATCTGGATCCTCGCCGGGCTTCAGGTACTCGGCGGGCAGCCGAGCCATGACGGCAGACAGTTCGGGCGTGATCGGGCTGATCACGGCCAGATCCCCTTCGCGGTGGCGTGCACGCTGCACGGTCTCGGTCATGAGCTTGATCTCAGCATCCGTGAAACTCATCAGGACACCTCCCGCGGACGGCCGCAGCAGCGACAGATCGCCTCGACCTTGCCGTCCTGCTCGTAGGCGACGACCGCCTTGTCGAACACGGCGTGGACGCTGATCGGAGCGACGCCATCCGCCATGACGGCGCAGAGCCAGTCGAACTCAGCGCGGTCGATGACGTGCACGCCCGGACCGCCCGCCGCGACCCACTCGTTGACGAATCGGGCACAGCGCGCGAGAGTCTCGACATCGGCCTTGTACGGATTCATCGTGAACCGCCGGGCGGCTTGAAGGCCAGCGAGATCCCATCCCGCTGACTGTCGTGGACGCGAGCGTCCCACCCAACCGCGGCGTAGCGCTTGACGATCTCCTTGGCCTCGTCGTAGGAGCAACCGACCGCTCTGAGATCGAGCCAGCGACCGATGCTACGATCGTAGTCGCTCCAGGGCGCGCGGAGCAGATTGTCGATCCTGTCATCGAAGCGGGCGACGTCGTGCGACTTGATGACTTGGTTCGGGGTGACGGGCATGGCTATTCCTCCTTCTCGGAATCGGGGCTGTTCTCGGCGACGGAATAAGCCTGGATTCCCGGCTCGGCCGGGTGCGGCCGGCCGGCCAGAGCGTAGAGCTCGTCTGCGCTGAAGTCCCGCTCGCTGTCGATGACCCAGGCATTCGGCGCCAGCAAGATGCGCCCCGGCGTCTCGAGCAGTCGGCCGTCGGTGAACACGACGCGGACGTTGCGCATACGGATCGCCGCGAAGCGGTCGAAGTGATCCGACTTCAGCGCGGTGAACACTGGCTGACACGTACGCCACCAGCGCTCGAGCTCCGACATGAAGCTGTCGTCGGTCAGCCTGTTGAGGTTGATGTCTTCGTGCGGGTACAGGACGAGCGGATGAGACGACATGATCACTCCTTCAGAACCCTGACCGGTTCACCGACGTTATGGTTGCCGACAGCGCGCCGGCTGTGCTGCGCATCTGCTGGAGGATCCTGTCAGCGAACAGCTTGCGAATGCGAAGCCGCCTCGCCTCCATGAGCGCACAGAAGTCCTCGTCGTGACGGGCCTCCAGCAGCTCGCGCCAGATCCGATCACGATCCTCGAAGCTCATGGCTGCCCCGCCCACCATCGATTCCTGGCCTTGATGGCCGTGTCGAACTGCTCCAGGCAGCCCACCAAGTAGGCGGCCAGGACGTGGTCGGGCGTATTCGACCCGTTCTCGGCGCTGTGCTTGTTGATGGCCGACGCGATGTCTTCGCGCAGGGTCGGGGGCCCCTTCCCGGCTGCCTCCCTGCGCGTCAGCTCCCAGGCCTCCAGCCAGTTCAGCATCGCCTCCGGGCGGCTGCAGCCCGTGATCCGCTCGACGGACTCCAGGATCTGGGTGACGGTGTCGGACAGCGGCTGCGAGCCAGGCAGCTTGATCGATCGATCGTAGTCGGGGTGCCAGACCGTGTCGGGGTACTCGGACACGATCCCGGACAGCGACCGCATGAAGACGTGGTAGTCCGGAAAGACGCATGCCTGTTGAAGCCCACGGACCGATTTCACCGTGTTGCCGTCAGGATCGTGGCCGACGTCCTCGATCTGCCAGAACTCGCAGACGCCAGCCAGCCGCCCGGTGACGCGGTAATAGCCGGCCGGCAGAGTCAACGGATCGGACGCTGGATCCTGCGGATTGACCGGGATGTCCGTCTTCACGATGGTCCGCTTGCTCAGTTTCTCGAAGCACTGAGCTAACATGTACTGGCCCTCGTGGACGTCGTTGCGGCTCGACCAGGCAATGCGGATCGAGCCGGTGTCGCCACGGGGCATCTCGATGTCGGCGAAGACGGCCTGCTTGGCCTCCGGGATGTCCCACTGCGCATGGTCGGTCATGGTGACCTGGAGGATGTAGGCCTCGGCCGGGATGCTGCTGATGTCGACGTGGATCATGGTGTTCTCCTTGATGGGGTTCGGTCCCGCTCGGCCCGCGTTGAACTCGCGCAGGGATTCGTCGAGCGACTGGCTGATGGTGTCCACGTACAACTCGATCAACTCCTTCGCGGACCCAGACTGCTTCCGGATCAGCCAGTCGACCCGCTCGCGCAGATTGGCGTCGCAGTCCGGCACGCCGGCATCCATCCGGCCCATGATCACGTTCAGCGATCGGGGCACGCCGGCGTCGGTGAGCTGGCCGTGCACGACGCGGGACTCGGCCCTGAAACCATCCAGGATGCCCTGCAGGTCGTTGATGAACGCACCGACTTCCTGGATGTTCATGGCGTCTCCGACTTGATGTAGACGACCGGGTCATCCGTCTTGAACACCGGCAGCGGGATGTCGACGCCGCGGACGGCGAGCATGGCCCGGCAGACGAGGCCGGCAGCCCGGCGAAGCCGCAGGATGTTCTGACCGATGTGATCGCTGCTCATGGAATCTCCTGTGGAGTTGATGCCTCGGACGGAGTCGGCGCATGGTCGCGGGGAATGGAGAGGATCTGAGTCATCGGGTCGTGCACGGGGTCTCCGCTGCTTGAAATCTCGAGATGATCGACTCGATGATCGCCTTCCGGTCGTCGTAGATGATCGAGTACAGAACGTGGTGATCGCCGCGCGAGACCGCGTAGTAGTCGATGATGTTCGGCTCGTTGGTGTCAACCCGCGGCGGCAGCGGGATGCGGAGCGTCTGTGCGGCGCGCTCGAGCGGCCAGACCTCGCCAGCCAGCGGACCGTCGATAAAGATCGCTGTCGTCGTCATGGAGTCTCCTTCTCGATGACGATGGCTTCGTGTTTCGGGCACATGGGCAGGCCGTTCTGCCAACGCCAGTCGGGAGGCAGCGGGGTGAACTTCGGCAGGTCGGCGAGGAGCCGATACCGACGGAAGGTCGTGACGTGTTCGAGCACGCCGCACCAGCCGCAGCGCGCGATGTAGATGACATCGACACCGGGGCTGCCAGGCGGGAAGCCGGAGATGTCCGGGTCGCGGGAACGAGCGCTCCGTTCTTCGTCCGTGAGTTCGTAGGGAGTGGACAGGGTGACGGTCTTGGTGATCATGGAGTCTCCTGCGACGGGTGATCGGTGGGATAGCCGGTCGTAAATCGGTCGGCTGCTGACGATGGCTACTTCGACGGCGCGGGCCAGATCGGGATCGGTCCGGAGGGCCTGCAGGATGTCATCAAGGGTCATGGCCGGTCCATCAGGCAGTCGAGGCAGCGGTCACGAAGCTCTTGCTGCTCGGCCTCACAGGTGGCAACGGCACGAGTGATCCGTTCCTGCGAGAACATGGCTCCGACGGAGAGGACGACGAGGGCAACGACCGCCGCGACGACGATGACGCTGTCGATGACTGACCAGAAGTCGTTCCGCTGTTGGGTTATGGCGACGGCTTCGTCATGGACGGCGGCCTGGACCTCTCGGACGACGGCAGCGTCATCGTCCGGCAGACAGCCGAGGATGCCGTCATAGCGTTCCTTCAGGTACTTGTTCATCGAGAGCTCCTGGTCATTTCGGTGTTACCGGGGCCAGATGACTCGGCCGATTTGATCGACCAGCCAGGTAGGTGTCGCAGGCATCGGCAGCGAACAGGTCGCGCTGACGGCGGACTCGTTCCAGCTCGACGTCGAGGACCTGCGGACCGACGGTGCCGACGCTGAGCAGAAGCTCGCGGACGTCGGCGGGCGAGAAGCCATCGGTCTGCTCGGTGACGGCATCGATGTCGACGGAGGCAGCGAACTTCTCGGCATAATGTTTGACCACCAGGCGGCGGTAGTCGGCATCCGGTTCCGGGATCTTGTTGACCTCGTCAAAGCGGCCCGGCCGGAGCAGCGCCGGGTCGAGCTGCCCGATGGCGTTGACCGTGCCGACGACGACGATCGGCTTGCCCGCCGTCTTGTCGAGGCGGGACAGCACGCCCATCAGGTCTTCGACATGGCCGTCGCAGCGATCGAGGTCATCGAGCAGCACCAGAGACGGCCGCAACAGGCTGAGGAGTTGGACGGCCACAGTCCCGGAATGGCTCGCCACGTCGCGGCCGTTGATCTGCACCAGGCGGCCGTCGAAGGCGTCGGTCAGATGGCGCGCCAGCGTGGTCTTTCCGCAGCCGGGAGGGCCGTAGAACAGGATCCGGCGCGAGATGCCGGCCGCCACGAACAGACGGGCCCGATCGCGGACTTCCTCCAGCATGGACTGAACGCCGTTGTTCGTGACCACGTAGTCATCGGCCGGCGGAAGCGGCTCGAGCCGGCTCTTTGCATCGCCCCACTGGTCCGGAGCGAAGCGAAGCTCGACAGCCGCCGCCCCGATCACGTCCCAGATGATCTCGCTGAGCCCGTCCAGCACGACGTCAGCGGTGCCCCTCCGAGCGAAAGCTTCGCTGATCATGGCGGTTTGGCCCTTGATGTCGCTGGCCCGGTATGCCTCGACCCAAAAGCGGGCACCGCTTGGCAGCGTGGCCTCGATCAGATCGGTGTAGCGCCCCGTGTAGACCGTCTTCGTCGACTTCATCCGTGGCAGCGCTTGCCCGATCATCTGATCGATCGCGGTCGACGTGCCGAGTTGGACCAACCCGAGGTCGTCGAAGGCGAACTCGCGGGCATCGCCACCGCCCGCATGCTTTGCCGAACGGATGTCGGCACGAAGCTGTTGGATGGCGTCGACCGATCTCGTGACCCGCCGGATCGTCTTGAGCAGCGGAGCGGCGAGCAGATCGTCGCCCCAGGCGTCGGCGAGCGACAAGGCGGCCTGCCAGTACGGGTTCTTCGGCTTTCCCTGGTTGCTGTCAGTCATCGGTGTTCCTTCTTGCTTTTCGGAAGTTCACCGTCGCCCGGTCCCTGCCCAACTCCGGGGGTTCGGCGTAGCCTGACCCCCTGGAGGCGGGAGATGGCGGCTTGACAGGATGGGCTGTCCAGAGCCTCTGGGTCCATCTGATCCAGGGTCTCCAACCAAGCATCGAGGGTCTCCGTAGAGAGACTGGCTTCCACACGGATCATGTCTGAGACCGTCAGGATCAGCCAGTCCTCGACAGTCCGGGCAGCCGGAGCCCCAACAGTCGGGGGACCCGGCATCCGGGGCCCCCGTGGACCCCGACTTCTCTGGACCCGCTGACGGTAGGAGGGAGGAGGGCTACGCCCCCCTCCCCCTTTGGGGAGAGGGAGACCGACAGGGTCGGTCTCCTTTTCCTGAACAGAGCAAGAGGAGGAGGAGGCAGCCTCCTCCTTCTCGATGATGGGGGAACCCGGCTGCCAGGACTCCTCAGATTCCCGGAGACCCGGTATCCGGGTCTCCAGGAGATCCCTGACGATAGCCGACATGCTCAGGCCACGGGCCTGAGCATGAAGTTTGAAGGACCTGTGGAGATGATCGGGGAGGTTGACGATGAGGACGGCCATGCTGAGAAGGTATGCTGTGGTTGCCGGGATGTCAACAGTGATTCTACACGGGGAGCCAGTTTTTCAGGGATCTGCCTGGTTGCTGTCTGATCAACACTAAATGTAGGTTGTACGCTGATTTTTGGGAGCCATATCGGCGGGCGGGGACCCCACGCCGCGCCCGGCGGTTGGTAGGGGGGTGGCTGGCCCGATCCCTCGATCCCTGCCAGGGGCGGCAAGGGGCGAGGGCCGGGCGGGAACCTGCCGAACGGGACGGGGCGGGATCGGCATCCTCCCCCGGCGGCATGAATGGCATTCAGTGAGTAGCTACTCAGTGAGTAGCTACTCAGTGGACGGTGAGCCGCTACGGTGGCCGTGGACCTTCGGTCCCATCGCCCTGCCCTGACATCGGGTGACAGGCCGTGTCAGCCCTGACGCAGCACGGGGCCTGGAATGGCTGCCTGGGTAGTAACGCATACCCTGACACTACTGTACAGTTGGCCAGTAGTTTGTGACAATCTGTCAGTCACCGAATACTGAAAGCATGTTCAGTGTCCGGCGGCGCCAGTGTCCGGCGAGTACCGGCGAGGGCCGACCGAGCACAGCACCCCGACGGTGATTGTGCAGACCTTGTGGACAATCGGTTTCGATTGTCCTCACCTTCTGCACAATCCGTTTCTCCCGATGCTTTCGGCAGTATACTTCAGATTGTGAGAAAGATGTAAGACTACCAAGTGACAGCAAGTGCCCTCCGAGTGTGATAGGGTGTCACTGGCTCTATGACCTCACTACCCGGTTGCCCCGCCCCGCTCCCACGGGGTAGCCGGTGTCATTCCATGGGAGCATGAGTGTGAACCATGTCCGTCCAGTCCATTCCGTCCGTCCAGTCCGCTCCCGTCAAGGCCCCCGAGGCCCCCAAGGTCAACCCGCGTCAGGACGGGCGCTGCAAGGCGCTCGTCTCCCGCGTGCCGTCCGACAACGACACGGCGACGGCGATCAAGGGCATCCTCAGCGGCGGCGTCTCCCCCGTGATCGATGCCCTGAGCACGGCGCAGCGCAAGGTGGCGGGTACCCTCGCCGTCGAGATGGTCAAGGGCGCGAGCCCGACCGACATCGCCGCGATCCTCGCCGTGGCATCCACCGTGGTGGACGGCCTCAAGGCGTTCGCCAACGACCGTTCGTCGTCGCTCAGCAAGCACCTCCCCTCCGCGGGACGGCTGGGCATCACCGACCGGGTGAACCTCACCGTCAAGGCGTAGCTCGACACTTGCCCCGCACCCTACAGGGTGCGGGGCCTCTGCCGATCTATGACTTCGGTTGACGCGCCACACTTCCGATCCGTCGGAAGCGCGGTTTCCCCGTATGCCTGCATCGGCAGGACACGGCATCCCCTTCCGGGTCGAGACCCGGGAGCACGGTGCCAGTGCACGTACCTTGCGGCGCTCGCCTTGCCCTTTCTCATGCCCCTACCTGCTACCTGTCTACCGGCTACCCGTGATCGTGTGGCCCGTGGATCGATCCGTGCATGGATCGATCCACCGACAACCCGATCACCAGGAGGCCCGTTGGCACGACGTTCCCATAGAGGTGGCCGACATGTGCAGGTCAAGCGGCAAGCCAAGAGGGCCGCCTACCTCGCCCGTCGTGATCATCGCCGCTCCGTAGCCGCCGCAACCCTTGCCATCGCTCGCGAGCGTCGGGCATCGGCCCTTGAGGGTGAACGGCGGCTGCTGCTGCGCATTGTCCACGGTCCCTGGCTTGTGCAGGTCCCTGACGGGTCATGGATCCATGTGGCCGGGGAACCGGGGGAGACAGTGCTCCGGTCCCGTTGGAAGTCAATCCCTGTCAGGCGGAAAGGCAGGATGACCGGGATCCGAATCCTCCCCCCTGGGAGTATCTCCCAGGGATCTGACACTGACAGGGGAAGATCCCTTGTCAGGGGAATGGCCTCAGCGGGGAGCAAAGCCCCTGACCTGACACCGTCGGGATCCGAAGCCGTAAGGCTGGACAGTGAGGCCCTTGCCAGGGTCAAGGCAGTGCAGCCCTACAAGCTTCGGTCAAGGCATTCCGGCCGGTAGTCCGGCCGGTAGTCCCTACCCCGATCCCCTGAAAGCCCGTCACCTTGACGGGCTTTCCTCATTGGATCCATCCCGGCCATGGATCCTTGCCGTCATGGATCCATCCCAGCCATGGGGGCATGGCCCTAACCCTCTGATGCCATTTCCTGCCCCAAGGATGGCCCTACAATCCATTCTGACGGGTATGGAGCCATAGGACTGCTACCTACCTATGAGGATTGATTGTAGACCTGTTTAGGAGGTCGTGTGTAGGTGTATGGAGATCCTTACACTGTAGAGAAATACTACAGTTAGTGAGTCGCCAATCACTATCCACACTATTTTTCAGAGGATATACCATTTCTCCCAACGAAAAAGGATGTCTCATATAGCTATACATGAGGCTTTCTATTTCGTTGTATAAGCACCTCCTCTATCTGAGCCGTTGGACATACAAATGAACGGTTGTTCAGTAGTTTGACCGTTATTCGATGAACAGAAATGACAGTCAATGACACGAGGTCACTGGCTTTCATGCCTGTTTTTCGAGGCACCTTTCGACAATGCCATGATTGGACCATGGCTTTGTCCATCAATGTATTGACGGGTCAAGGATCTGAGGAACATACTGATGCCTTGACAGGCTTTTGGGACCAGGTCACACTCGTCGTGTCTCAAACCGAAGAGAAATCCCATGGCCGTCCGACGAAAGATTTTCACCTTCACCATCGACCCGGACCTGATGGCTGCCTTCCGTACTCGTGCAGCCATCGAGGACATCCCGGTCAGTCGCTACATCGAGGAGCTGATGGCCCGTCAGCTCCATCATGTAAACCCGATGGCTGAACTGCCAGGCCAGACCGCCCGGCTGGAGGCCAGAAAGCGGGCCAATCAACGCCGGTGGTCATCATGACCGTCCGCCAGTATCGAAAGGTCTTCAGCATCACGCTCGGGCGAGACATCGCCGAGCGGGCGAAGTCAGTCGCCCTCAATGAGGGCATGGCTTTCTCTCGATGGATCGAGGAGGCCATCGAGTCAAAGCTGAAAGACTCGGACCACGAGGACTTAGCATCGGCTGACTGGTTCAAGCGCCGCAAGTATCGTGAGCGGGCGGATAAGCGGATGGCCGCCCGTCGGAAAAAGTCCGGACTGGACTGACCCTAAGGTCAGATCCTGTCCCCTACGGAGGATTCATGATCTCCCTGCTCGTCCCGGTTCGCCGGGTCGTTACCGTCCGGAAAGACCGGACGTCAACCTGCTCTATCGAAGAGTCGACAGAGCAGTTCGTGCTCAAGTACGACCGGTTCCGGCCTGTCATGTTCTGGGCCTTCGTGTCGGACGACACCAGCGGGCTGTTCGCCAGCCCGGCATGGGCGGCAGCCTGCACCCTGACCACCGTCGACTTCACCCGCAAGGCGGATGCCATCGAGGCAGCCATGAAGCTGCCCGGCTGCCTCGTCATCGAAGAATGACTCGCCAGGGGTGAGTCAGTCGATGGACTCGAAAGCCCGTCAACCCGCGAGGCTGACCGGCTTGCGCGTCCATCCATCGATGTGATGGTTGAACCCGCAAACCGAGCCCGGCCGGCAGCCGGGCAGGAGGGAATGAGTCATGCCCATCATCACCAGCGCCGACGTCACCATCGCCGTCACCGACGACACCACCATCGCCACGATCCGTGGCGAGTGCTATGACCTGACCGACGCCTTCCTGGCGGCGGTCAACGGGCGTGGAGCGTGGACCGCCCCGCTGTGGGGCGAGCTGTGCGCCACCGCCTGGGAGCGGCGGTGGGCCGATCTGGATGAAGACGCTTTCGATGTCTTCGCGGACATCGCCCACGCCGCCGGGGCGCTCGCGGGCGTGGCCGGGGCGCCGGCCCAACCCGGCGAATTCCGGGAGGTGATCGAACACATCACCGTCACGGGGACGACCATCCGGCTGGCGAGCGACCAGCTCGTCATCACCGGCCGCCCCGAGGCCGTGCTCCGGCGGCTCCGGGCCATGCACGCCGAACCGGGCGGCCTGGACGGGGCCCGCCTCCAGCACGCCGCCGCCGTCTCCCAGGCCGCCATCGCAGCCGAGCAGCTCTGCGTCTGGGAAACGAGCACGCCGATCGTCACCAAGCCCGTCGAAATCGTCGGCCGGCCCGAGAACGGCGCCGTCCTCGACGACGAAGACGAGGCGTCGTGACCCCGACATCCACCGGCACGACACGTTCGCCCGCCGCCTGCGGGCCCGCATGCCAGGACACGGGATTTCAGGCCCGTGTCATCCCGCCGGTGACTCCAGCGACAACCCGTCAGCCTCCTGACGGATTGTAGCGGGCGTCATCGCCCGGCACCCTGAGGCAGGGTGCCTGCCGTTCGAGGTGAACGGCTTCAGTTGAGAGGCTATCGATCTGACCGGGTGGTCCGGGAGGGTCGGCAGTCTCAACATGCTCCGAAGGGAGCAGGGAGGAGCCTATGGCTCGTAAGCAGCAGGGACGACAGGTCAATCCTGTCGTCGAGGCGATCCGTCGGACCGGCGGATCCCGTGAGATCAACATCGGGTCGACGACGTTCAACGTCGACCTCGAGCAGGGCCGGGTGGCCGTGCCCTGGTTCGCGTCCTCCGAGGATGCCTCGCAGTGGGCCGAGCTGGCGGACAGCGCCAGTCAGGCCATCATCGGCCTCGACCATCGCAGGTGGCAGGCCGAAGCGATCATCTCGCGGGCCAAGCTGGCTCGCGAGGTTTCCGGGTCCCGCTACAGGATTGCCGGTGTCAGCGACATGATCCTGACGGCCTCCGTCGATGCCGTGAGCGACCTGATGATCGCCCGCATGGACTACCGGGCCGCTGCTCAGAGCATGGTCCGGGTCCAAGACCTTCGGGAAGAAGCCATCAAGGCTTCGACGGCTGCCAAGGAAGCCGCCGACCTCCACGGATTGGCCGTGTCCTGTAACGAGGACCGGGCCGAGACCGCTCGCCTCAGCAACCAGGCCATCATGACCCGCACGCGTGCACGGGCCGCTGTGCGGGCCTACAAGGCGTCCAACCCGACGGGCATCCGGCTGCATGCCGAGACCATGAAAGCCCGTCTGCAGGCCGCCGAAGCCGACGTCCAGGAACTCTGGACCCTGGCTTCGGAGGTTTCGATCCAGTCCGCTGTCCTCGAGGCTTCGGTCCTGAAGAGGACTGCGGCTATCGACGCCCGTCTGGCCTTGATCGAGACGGCTGCCAAGGGACTCGCTTCCTGGCTCCGTGAGGCGGCGAGGTTCGCCCGCAACCGTGCACAGAAGCTCCCGTCCAGCGCCAAGCTGGCCCGAGGCGGCAAGGCTCCGGAGTCAGTCGTGTCGACCGTCGACGTCGACGACCTGATCAACTTCCTCCGTGAGGTGGCATAGCCATGTCATCCTGCTTCATCGAAGTCATCAGCCCCGCCGTCTGCTTCGGCCCGTCCTGGGACATCGATCCCGCGGCCGAGCTGTCTGACCGGGCCGTCGGATCTGAGGATCTCCGTGACCTGTCCGAGGTCGAGGACATCCGCATCCCGGACGTCCGCTGCCTCAACAGGCGGCACGTCACGGAGACCGTGGTCATCTCTCGGATGACCCGCTGTGAGGACTGGAGCCAGGGCGCCAGCTACTGGGCAAGGCGCTCAATCTACTGTCACTGCGGCGGGCCCGGCATCCTCGTCATGACCGACGGCGTGGTCTGGCACGTCGAGCGGACCGGTCAGGTCGTCAAGAGGCTCGAGACGGACGACGAGTTCATCGCACGCCTTTGCCAGCATGGCGAGGAATAGATGACCCGTCCTGACCTGAAAGCCGACAAGGCCCGTCGGGCTTACCGGTCCATGACCGAGCAGTCCGAGACCCGCATCAAGCCGTGGCTCTCCGATGGACAGTCCGAGGACTGGTCCGAGGATAGGGTCACGGCAGAGCAGCAGGCTGAAGCCATGCACCAGGAGGCCGAGTCCTACCTGGCTGACCGAAGCAATCAGCAGGTCGACGGGTTGACCTTCAATCCGTTCGTCAGCCTGACCGGCATGTCCGTCAAGAAGGAAGTGGCATGAAGATCATCGCCACCATCATCGGATCGGCTGGAGTCGGGGCCTCGCTGACCCTGGCCGACGGATCCTGGGCTGTCCTGGCCGCCGTCTTCTTGACGGCGGGCTGGCTGCTGCTGACGGGCCTCCGATCCGAGGGATAGGATGAATCTGATGCCGACGACTGCTCCATTCGTGATCGAGGAGACGAGGATCAGGCTCGTCCGGGCCGTCCGCCCGAGCGGATACATGACCCTCCAGTTCGTCATGCCGCACGGCGACGACCTGGTGTCTGTCCCGGTCGGTCATGTCGTCGACTTCTTCAGCCTCGAGGAAGCAGTCGAGGCAGCCCGACAGATCGGATTGACCGTCCATCAGGATGGCCACGTCTTCCGGGCACGAGGTGAAGCATGACCCTGGACGATCGGAACTTCTGGATGGATGGCCGAACCCTCGCCGCCATGGCGGGTCCAGGTCAACTGGCCCGAATCGGCAAGGTGGACGGGCGGACCATGACCATCGTCTGCGACCTGTCCGAGGTCGATGATGATGATCTCTTGTCCGAGCGGGCGACCGATGGGACCATGACGCTGCCGGCGAAGTATGAGGTCTGCGATCTGTGTCACGGTCAAGGCACGGTCGTCGACCCGAACATCGACGGCGGTGGCATCTCGTCCGGCGACGAATTCTGGGATGACGACGAGGACCGGGAGACCGGCGAGAGCCGCTACTGGCGGGGCGACTATGACATGACGTGCCCGACCTGTGGCGGTAAGCGGGTGGTTTTGGTCGTCGACACCAGAAGTCTGAATGATCGACAGAAGAAGCTGGTCAAGTGGATCGATGCCATGGACGAGGCCGACTGGGCCTACGCTCGGGAGTGTGCTGCCGAACGGGCGATGGGGGCATGAACATGGTCGGACTTCGTGTGAAACACTATCAGCATGGCCTCGGAACGGTCGTCAGACATGAACCCTTCAGTCAGGCCAGTGACGTGCTGGTCCGCTTCGACTGCGGCAGGCTGCCACACTGTGCCATCATCGGTCGGCATCCCGAGGATGGCGGGCATCTCGCCATCAACTGGATCCAGTTGATCCCGGGATGGGAGTGCTGGATCGAGAGCCGTCATCTCCGGTACCTCGATGGCATGAAGCTGAGAGATCGGTCTGCCATCATCCGGGATCGTGAACAGGAGATGCTGCAACAGCTTCGAGGCATTCGGGCCAATCTGATCCGTGACTGGCGGCAGCCCTGGCCCGGCTGTGACTTCGGCAAGGCCATCATGGGTCGAGGCATTGACGCTGCGATCAAGGACATCGAGGACCGGTCATGATCTGGACCAAGGAAGAGGCGAGGC
>Ga0208958_1003013_pt1 | contig 13599 bp, 13 predicted proteins | sample RifOxyB1_FD_184032 | JGI IMG/M metagenome (GOLD analysis project Ga0208958, IMG submission 184032) | Soil microbial communities from Rifle, Colorado - Rifle Oxygen_injection B1 (SPAdes) | ecosystem: Environmental > Terrestrial > Deep subsurface > Rock core/Sediment | place: Rifle, Colorado... | reverse complement strand
AAATCATTGAAGCCTCGGCATTCAACGTATGCTCCCGGCGCAACATACCAGCCGCACGCGGTATGGGTGTACGGATTACCATACGTCCAACACCTGATCGGCATGCCATTCGGGCACATGGTTTGGGCTTGGCAATAGTTATAGGAATAACCAGAGGTGGGTGGATAGGCGGGGTATCCGGGATAACCGGGATGAAACATCTCCATTTCCTCCTGGGAAGATGCTGCGAGATCTTCAGTCCCCTGAGCCGAGGCCAGTGGACTTGCGAGGACAAGGATAAGAAGAGCGGAACCCAAAAACGATAATCTTGTCATAAAAACACCCCTTATTTAAGCCGGTTGAGGTCTATTTAATTCGTGCAAACTAGTCAACAATAATTCACGGTAGCTCTCTCTCGACCTCAAACCATCGAATCGAGTTACACCCCGACCCTTCGGGCATCTCCTCTTGAGGAATGCAGTCCGGACTTGTTTCGGGACAGGTCAATCGAAGATGCATATGGTCGGCATGATTTTTATAAGGACGCAATCGCCTGAGCACTTGAATCGCCGACTCAACTTCGTCTTCGCTTGTGACCGTATAGCCGGCGTAATGGCAAAGCGCCTCTTTAATTTCGGGAGCGACAAAGATCCGGTTCAAGCGTCCTGAAGAATGGACGATCTGAAAAAAGAGCCAGTTTCGTTGAAAATCAAAGTTACGAGTAACCTTGCCCTTCACTACAAATGACTCCTGAAACCCGTTGGGGATACTGGGGTCCTGCTCCTGGTGATTCATCCGAAGGTAAACGAGATCAACGTCCAATCCGTTTTGATGACTGGCATGTCCAGAAACGAAGCCTCCGCGTTCGGCCGAAAGATCTCCCAATTGAAGCCGCTCTCCCTCGGGATAGGCCTGAAAAAGCTCAGCGGCAGACTTTTTGAGAACATCGATGAGACCACTGGAGCCGTAATAACGATTGCGGTACCGAAAGAGGTGCGTGAACCCTTCCCCTTCGCGCGGAAATACCGAAGGATTCGTCAGAGTCCCCTTCGAATATGAACCAATCACCTGCCCGACGGGTTCTTCGAATGAAAAGAACGGAATCTCCGAAAACCCGCACAGAAAAATGACACTAAAACTCGCGGCCAGAACACGTGTGGATCTGAGTGTGATGAACATCCAAGCCCCCCAAAAACGTAGCCTCTCGTAACATAGAAGACGCGACGAATCAAATTTAGAGGCGGGTGTGTCCCTGGAGACATCGTGTGTTGAGAAAGACGCTCTCATTGCTTCTTTTCAGCTGTCTTGTCCTGCGACAATTCAAAACAAAACCAAAAGCGCACACTGCTGATTTCATGGATTAATTTCAATTCTTGGATGGCATTCCAATTGCGATGACTCAAATATAATGTTGAATAAATGCGCTTGGCTCAGCTTGGCCCTCATCGCCTCGATTCTCCCCTTCGGGACTCCCTCAGCCTACGGCAACGCGAAAGTTCGCGCGGCTCTCGCAAGAGAACTCAAAGCACAGGGGCTGCGGCTTGGAGATCAGATCTACATCCGTGTGATCAAGAAACCCGACGAACACATGCTCGAAAAAGCACAGGACGAATCATCTGGAGCCTACATCTACAACGATGGATCAAGCGAACGCTGGAGCAGAAACACAAAAGGAAAACCGCGCAAATACAACAGCTGGATGGGTAGGCTTGAAGCCTACGTCCGATCCGCCGATGGGAAATACCGCATTTTTAAGACCTACCCCGTCCGAACCTACACAGGCACTCTCGGCCCCAAAACGCGTCAAGGGGATGGGCAGACTCCCGAAGGGTTTTATCAATTCACGCGGTCCAACCCTTATACCCAATACGTCCGGTCCTTTGATATCGGTTACCCGAACGCAAAAGATCGGGCTCTGGGGCGCACAGGATCGATGATTGCGATCCATGGAACCAAAAGAAGCGACGGCTGCCTTGCGATGGGTGCGGATATAACGGAAATCGACGAACTCGTCCGCGCCTCGCGGAGGGCTGGACATAATGTTCCAGTTCACATTTTCCCGTTTGAGATGACCGACGAGAATCTTGAGAAATTCCGTTCGGACAGAAATCTCAACTTCTGGAAAAAGGAACTCAAGCCGGCCTACGACTTCTTTCAAAATCAAGGACGGCCACCCAGGATTTCAGTCAAGCATGGGATCTACAAACTGAACGAAAAAATCACGAAATCCAGGAAAAAAATTCGCCAAGTCTTCAAAAAGCCAACCGTGAAATACGATGAATTCAGTGTCGGAGCTCAGCTCGAACGTGTCAGAAAAGAACTTGAGGACGAAGCTCAATCACCATGGCTAAGAATGCCCCAGAAGCCGTTGATGTGCCGAGACCCGCAATCGCGGCTTTTCGAAACCGAATCGGAGTAAATCGATCCGAAAACGTTCGCGCTCGAGGTGACAAAATCTTCAAGAAGGCACTTTTCAATGACGATAGGTCAGTGAAGAGAAGCAAAGTTCATGAGCGCTGCACAATACTCAGCGGAGCGATTCCTAATCGCCATACTGAAAGAGGGTCAGGACACGGTGGCCCGGTACCTTTTCAACGGCTGCGATCCAGCGTGCAAAGATGCGCGGGACCGACCGGCACTTTCGATCGCGTTGGCGGCCGGAAAGGAAGAAGTGGCCGAGCTTCTGATTGCAAGCGGCGCGAATGTCAACGCCCGGGACAATACGGGCGTGACACCGCTCATGATCGCGGCCGCGAAAGGCCTCATGAAGAGCCTGGCGCTCCTCGTGCTCAGTGATGTCGATATTGAAGTCGTCGATCGGGCGGGCCAAACGGCACTGATCCAGGCGGCAAAGCGCGGCCACCAGGATGCCATTTCGTTCCTGGTCTCGAAAGGCGCCGCGATCACGGCCAAGGATTTTTCGGGAAACCTCGCGATTCATTATGCGATTCGCGAACGTTACGACGACATCGCCCAGATCCTGATCGCCGCGGGGAAGGACCTGGACCACCCCGATTCCGAAGGCTTTTCAGCACTGGCTCTCGCCGTCAAGAATGACGACGAGGCAATCGTAAAAGCCCTGCTCGATTCGAGCGCGAACCCGAACGCACGGAACACAAAAGATCGCATCGGCACCTCTCCCCTTTTGATCGCGATCGCGAAAAGGAACAAGAGACTCGTGCAAGTGCTTCTCTCGCGCGGCGCCGACCCCAATCAGGCGGATTCAGACGGACACACCCCGCTGATGGTCGCGGCCTTCAAGGGCCTGGATACGATTACCGACCTTTTGATAAAAGCCGGGGCTGATCCGAATGCGCAAGACAATACCGGACAGACGGCACTGATTATGGCCGCGAGCAAAGGCCATCAGGTCGAAAAATACCTCGTCAAGGGAACACGGGAAGAAGAGGCCAAAATCGTGATTCAGGGACGACAAGGTGATCCCGCACTTCAACCGAACGAAGCTTTACGCGTAGCTGGGGATGGAATACCGCTCTCTGACGAGGCCATCAAAGTGTCCGGTGCAGAAATCGCGGAAAAATACGGTGAGGCGATCTGGGTGCAAGGTACTCACGAAGACGCTGTCGACGACTCCAAATTCGTGATCACGGGCGCCGAGACCAATTACGAAAGCGTAGTCAAACTCCTCGTTAATCTTGATGTTGAAGTAGATGCCACCGACAAGACCGGTCAGACTGCCCTGATGAAAGCGGCAGCACTCGGGCATAAGGAAATCGTCCAGGTTCTGGCCGAGAGCGGAGCCGATCTCGAAACTCACGATTCAGATCACAACACCGCGCTGACACTCGCCCAAAAGCAAGCGCACCATGAGGTGACAAGTTTCCTGACCGAAGCCGCTGGAAAAACCCGGGTTTCGCGTGCCGCATGGAAACTCCATAATCTCAAACCAAATGATCCCCAAACCATCACGAAGCCCTCAGATGCCGCACGCAAGGCGATGGTCAACACTTCTCGCGATCAGTCCGGCAAAACCGTTCTGATGCAGGCCGCTGAACGCGGCGACCTCAAAACCGTAACGGAACTTGTCGAAAATGGCGCTGATGTGAACGTCAAGGACTTCCGCGGTTACACGGCCTTGATGTTTGCCGTTTCTTTCGGAAAAAATGAAACGACGGAATATCTCATCAAGCACAAAGCGTCTGTAAACGTTAAAACGCCCGATTCAACAACCCCACTCATCGTGGCGATCACGAAAAAGGACGCGTAACTCGTCAAAACCCTGATCAAGGCGGGCGCCCAAGTCAATGTCAGAATCAAAGGGATGTCCAGCCTGATGCTCGGAATCGCGACAGGCTCGCTCGAGATCGTTAAAGAACTGATCGCGGGCGGGGCCGACCCGAAAGAAAAGAATCATCGCGGTGCCGACGCCTACTCGTTCGCGATCGCGCAGGACAAAAAGGATATTATCGCTTTTCTCCGCGAATACCGGGAACACTCCGAAAAAGCCGCTAAAGCCGGCAACAAAGGCAAGAGGACCTCATGGAGAGCGTGACCCACAACACTGCAGTCACGCGTTCCTGTCTTCGCACGATCGAGCGAAAACATTATCAGATCATCGAACTCCTGAGCGGTTTCGAGACGAACGGAACCAAAGCCCTCGAGCCGGTCATAAATAAGATCCTGAGCAATCCGAAGCACGCGGCCTTTAACTGTGCCGGAGTCCTGGAGATGCCCGATGATATTGTCGAGACAATCCACTTTCTCGACCAGCAGCTCAAGTCCGCAGGCAAAAAAGTCCGGCTGGTCTATGTTGATCAAAAGCTGCGCACCCAGCTTAAGGGTTCGCGGTTCGGCGCCTTTCTGATCATTTCTGAATTTCTGGCGGCGCTGGACGATTTCGCCTCCGAAGAGAACGACGTTTCGAGCAAGCAATTCATCAAGGCATTCGTAAACGCAACCCTTCGCACCTTCTATGTCCAAGCCAAAGTGCAATGCCGCCGTGGGGACATTTTTTTAAAGAAGGATAACCAGAACGAACTCCTGGGCGATATCGCCGGGCTTGTGAAGGTGACGACCAAAGCGTTTCCTTATGCCGTGATTCTCTCGTTCCCGAAGAATACCTTTCTTAAACTGATGAATCGGCTGCTGGGCGAGTCCTACTCTGACATTTCGACGGAGAACCAGGACGGCGCGACGGAATTCATGAACATCATATACGGGCAGGCGAAACTCGTGCTTAACCGGACGGGCGCCGATGTCAAACCGCAGGTACCCACGCTCAATGTCGGGCGCGAGATGGCCGGCCTGCTCTTCGAAGACAGCAACGACTTGGTACGTCTGGATAGCGGCAAGACGATCGTCCTCCCGTTCGAATCGGAAATCGGAGAATTTTTCATTGAAGTGTGGGTCCCGGCGGCCTTCAGGTCAATATTGCTCTAAATGACGCCCGAGGGCCGAACGATTGATTGCTATCAGCCTGATTTTCTCGAACGGCCAACCCTGGCGTGGCCCAAACACTGCTAGTTTTAGAGCGGTGGAGAAAACCGGATGCAATTGAAAAGTCATCGTTTTGACCACAATTCAGAAATCCCGCGGCGGTATAGTCAAGAAGGCGAGAACCTGTCTCCTGCACTGGAGTGGACGGGCGTCCCGGCGGGAACTCAAGAGCTCGCGTTGATTGTCGACGACCCGGACGCGCCGGGCGCCGAGCCCTGGGTCCACTGGGTTCTCTATTCGCTGTCGCCAAGTAACCACTCACTTCCTGAAGGCGTACCGCATCGCGATCACCTCGCAGACCCCAAGGGTGCCAGGCAGGGCATCAATTCAGGCAACCAGATCGGCTATGCGGGGCCCATGCCGCCAGTGGGACACGGCTCGCACCGGTACTTTTTCAAGCTTTACGCTCTCGACACAAAACTCAACCTAAAACCCGGAATGTCCAAGACGGCGCTTCTGAAGGCAATGAAAGGCCACGTACTCGCGGATGCTGAGCTGATGGGAAGGTATAGGCGGGGGTAAATTCGCTAACATCATTCCAAGAAATGTCGCACCAAGAAATGTCGCAACAATTTCCGTCGCGGAAATAGAGCGCTTGCTTCAATGGATTTCCATAGCAGTCCAGATTGAAGTCGTCGAAAGAATGGGTTTCGTCTGGTCGGGTTGGCTGTCTGCATGGAGCAGTGACCTTAAATGATGGGGACCCCGCTTAGTGTTCAAAGTTTAGATAGTAGCATTATTTAAAGGCGACAGCATCGAACCACATGAAATATCAAGGTAATTACTCGCGAATTGAAGGAACGCTAGAGCCACATGTTAGGAATCCAACATTTACTTTACCGCGTGAGCCATTTTGGGACATTTCCAAACCGAAATTCCCAACATTTTCAGCGCTCTTATTAGTCATCATTAGAAAAATAAGGCACACGATGTGAAATACAGAATCGCACGGAGGCCACTATGAAAAAAATCATTACCATATTCGTTCTAGCACTAACGCTTTCTGCCGGATTCGTAGCGCTCAATGCTGTAACAGGTTCTCCGACTGCGCAGGCATGCGAGGGCGATAGCTGTTGACGCTCTCTATGCGACCAGATCTCGATGATTGGCTATATCTCCGTCTTCGAAATTGTCGTTTAACGGGATTAACGTAAAACGTGGAACCTGACTCGCCTTATCTTTCAGGTAGACCTCCAGCCCCGCGAACCTTCGTCTGAATATTGAGATTTGCTTAGTACTCAAAGCGTCCATGACCTGCTTTGAAATGACACTCTCGTCAATCAGCAATGTGCTAATCAAATCGGGATGATCAAATTCCGAATTGGTCTTCAAAAACACTTTTTTGCATCAGCAAGCCGTGAAACTTTTAACAAAACATGTTCGTCGTCAGCATTGTTCCAAGTGGCAATTTTTCGCAGTCCATCACCGACGAGAATGGGTCGAATACTCCCCATGGATGGCACCGCTCTGAAGGCCATGAAAGGCCACGTACTCGCGGATGCTGAGCTGATGGGAAGGTATAGGCGGGGGTAGGAGGGAATGTCATAAACTGTACTTAGCGCGAGTTGACTGGAAACGCGGGGCGTTAAAAGCAGTAGCCGTTAGCTGTCTTTGGCAATTTCAGTAATGGATCAATCAGCTCTTTCCGAAAAGCTTTACAGGAACGTCAGCTTTAATGAAGAAAGATGCGAATCGACAAATCACTTTTCGCAGGCACCAAGCAATTCTCAACGCCTGCGCTCAACACCTGGCCAGGACTCGCCACGAAGCCGCGTTGCTTGGTAACGCAATAAGCATCCGTGCGAAATGGGTATTACTCGCAACGGTCCTTGTCCCCCTAGCGATCATCGCTTCGGAAATAATAGGATCGGAATTCACTCTTTGGGGGCGCGCAGAGCCTGAATTACGATTTCCGCGAAATGGATGGAAAGTGATTTACGAAGACCCCTGCTTTCAACGTCCTTTCTGCTCAGCCGAAGTTTTAAATGGCATCAACGTTTCCGAACTTCCCACTCGGCTTATTGGCCAAGAGCACTCAATTCGCATTGACTCTTTGACTGGAAGATCATTTTGGCTGATTCGCGAGGTTCCGAAAGCCGAACTCTCACACGCAGCTCAACTTGGCGCGAACCATCTCGTCTTGGGATACATCGGAGGAAGCTATGAACTCTATATTAACAGGAGTCTGACCAAGTCTGCCCATTACGCTTCTTCACGTCTACCAATCGCCTTCCCCCTTCAATTCTCCTTATTTACTGCTCGGTCACTGGAGATAGCCCTTCACATTTCTCACAACGCTAGCTCAGCGTACCCAGATTATCTCGGTGGCGCATCTGGCGAAGGTTTTGCGACAGCGGAAGTCGCGGAAAACTACTCCCGCCTCAAGCTGTTTCGCGCAGAAACACGTCCTTTCATTTTCTTTTCTCTGAATTTACTTTTGGCAATTCTCTTTATTGCTCTCTGGGCACCAACAAAGAGAAAACAAGAATACTACTACTTAAGCATCTATTTACTAATCCATGCATGGATTCAGTTCTCGTTTTTAGACATCGTCTTTCGCTCCCTCGGAAGCACGTTGACCTACGGATTAGATGTTGTGCTTAGATTTTTCGAAGGTGCATTTGGAGCACTTCTAGCGCTTGCGTTTGCCCGGACACGGCGAGACTATTTCAAATGGGGTGTACCAGCTGTCGTAGCAATCCCACTAATCCTCGTTGCGTTAAACTACAAAAACTCAAATACTCTTTTCATTCTAAATTCCACCATAGGGACATATTTCGTTCCATTTGCCTACATTATCGGGGTCTTTGTCTGCTCAATTCAAGCAGCCCACCTCTACACGACGGCAAGACTCCGGCACGTGATCAGAGTTCGTCGACTCAGCCTATTTGCATTATCGATGAGTATTCTTATCTGCCTCTACATCACAAATGCTCGTGGGATCTCATCGGCCGAACATTATGTGTTTTGGTACCGTCTTGTTCATTTTCTTTTGGTACTTGGAATGGCTTTGATAGTGGCGAGCGACTATCGAGATCAGGAACTCGCCATCGAAAGAGCGCCAGAGACAGTTTATCACCGCGAGCTGCGCAATAGCTCTGCTCCACTAATCAACGGGTTCATGCTCACTGTCGACCTAAAGAAATCCGAACTCTATTTTAAACAACGGGCTGCCCTTGAAGAGGAAAAGAGTCTTGTTACTATGTGGCGCTCTCTCGTTTATTCCGCATTGGATGAGCATGGAGGCACCGCAATTATGTGGCCAGGCGACCAGGTAGTTGCAATATTCGATAGTGCTAGAATCGTTGATCCTGGTTCCGCCGCAGTCCGTGTTGCCGAGGCACTTGTTCGCAAAGGGTCAGCACTGACGCAACAGCTCGCAAATGAAGGACGCCTCCCCTTAGGGGCTATTGGATTTCTTGTACGTGCCGCAATTGTAGACGCCTCAATCAGACCGACTTATGAAAAGATTGAAGGCCGTCAGTTTCCAGCATGGGAAGAAGCAGGCTCAACAATGCCCTTTGTCGAAAGTTCCCGGCTACTTGAAATGGAAAAACAGATTGAAAAAGAACGATTCGGTACCGTTTCTCGAAATCTAATTGTTATAAAGAAAGCAAAAGCGTCTATTGTGACAGCTCTTAACTTAGGTTGGGGCGGATTTGAGGTTCAGAAAACAGACAAGCACGGTTCGAAGTACGAACTTGTTATTTTCGAACCATAATCAGCAAGGCTCGCGATCACAGGCAACTGCGGCTGGCTTGCCGGTAAGCGCAGTCACCACCTGCAGACCAGCAACAAGGGATGCGGCGATTAATACAGCGATTACGAGTTGCTTCATATGTACCTCTTACAACGGTTTATTGCACACACAAGGCCAAATCGTGAGAACAACCCACCTGCCGACTCTCGATCGGAAGTCATTGGAAATCAATGAGACCTCCTTTTTTCGAAAACCTGAGTGTGAAAGCCGCGCTTGAGCCCCTCGTACACAAATATGACACCACACCATCATCAAAGTTTAATCTGGCCGAAAACCCTTTTTAGAACAGTCTAAAAGGCCATGTCGAATTTCTGACATAGGGTGCAAAGACTTTAGACACCCTATTAGTTTACCGAGTGTCCCGAGCCGCGCGTCCATCAAAAATTCCAGGCGAATATGCTTCAGCCGGCATAATCATTATCGGCACGGCCGAAACGAAAGGTTTCGGCAAAATACGGATACCTAGTCGACCACAATGTTCGAGAACCGCAGCCTCATCAAATCGACTCGTCACGAGAACACTTTGCCGTGCAATAGCAAGGTTTTCGATAAGATCTATTCCTGTTTCAGAACATCGAGAAAACTCAAAATCAACTAAAAATCTTGCCCTCTCTACTAACAACGCATTTTCCATTACCCACTTCTTCAGCACATCCGGCCCAGAACAATTAACTATTTCGGAGTTTAAAGGATTGCATTCCTTTTCCGAAAATCTTTTCCGCCAAAATGCGTGAATGCAAGGATCATCGTCAGAAACGATGATAAATCCTCCCGATGGAACATCAAGTTGCTGCAAAAACCAGTTTGGCGGTTCAGCTTTCGGCAAAATCATTGAAACGGTGGTTCCCGTGCCCAGTTGAGATTCAATCTTCAATGCGCCTCCCCAAGAACCAACTGTTCTCCGAGCATGATGAAGCCCAAGGCCAGAACCATTCAACTTCCCAAAAGTAACGCCCGGCTCTGCAAGGCGAGGAAGCAGCTCATCCGAAATTCCTATGCCATTATCAATCACCTTAACTAGAATTCTACGCTCGTGCTGAGAGAGCCGAACCAGAACCTGCCCACTCCCTCGTATAGCCTCGACCGCGTTATCGATAAGGTTTGATAATACGCGCTTAAATTCGGCAGCCTTAACAAGGCAAAACAGACCGTACGAACCCGCCATTACTTCGTGCTCTATTCGAATTGTTGCATTCGACGAATACTGCAATCTCTTTTCTGAGAGCAGTGTTTCGATTAGAGAGGCGACATTTTCTGTCACCACGCGTTCATTTTCCCGTATGCTATTCTGAAAACCCATTCCCGAAACTACGGAGCCAGTCTGAATCAGCTGATTAGCAATATCTCTAATTCTACCCGCCACATTCCGTAATATTTTCCCTTGTTCGCCATTACTTGGTTCAGAGGTATTCGCGACAGAATCCAATGCGGCCAAGGGCGATCGAATATCGTGAGCTAATTGGGCAGCCAACTTGCCCATCGCATAAAATCTTGACTCCTCTTCGATTCTCTTCCGCACCTTCTCCAGTTCCAACTGAATACGCCGTCCCACACTCTCCTGATATTCGAGCGCCTTACGGCGCTCTTCTAAGAGTTCATTCTGAGCACGTACGTAATTCCTCAACGCGAGATGCTTCGTCGCATTTATCCGCGCCACAACGCTTCCTAATGCGACTCCTGCTATTACGAGACTAAAATTATCTACAAAGCTTCCGACAGAATCCACCATCGATCGATTTTTAAAAAACAGTGGTACTAAAATAGGAAGGAGGCTAATCGGAAGTATTCTAGTCAGCCACGCCTTAAATGACCCGCGAAAAGAAAGAGCGACCATCAGGAATATTATGCCCGTATAGCTATAGAACTCCTTACTATCGGAAGACTCTAAGGCACCGTGCGAACCCTGGATGTAGAGTGAAACGATCAAAAATATTGTGTCTATATTCTGATAATTCTTGCCCTTGCGGAAAAACCAGAGGACCAAACAAACAAGCGCCAGAAAGACCGCGAACACTCTCGTAAATAGAAGCCAATGAAACCACTCAACCTCCTCATATTTGAAGGCACTAAATACGAATAGCGTCCAGGCGAGTCCGACAGTTCCGATGTTAAACCCTTGAACAAACTTTTCACGAGTATCGGGAAGAAGACCAAGATCAGAATTTTGTACAAATTCCATCACGCAACTCCAATCCAAGTTTCTGATACGCTAGACAGTTCTCCGGGACATCATTTCTTAACACGGTGTTCGCTGATATTATCGAATTATCGCCCACGCTGACACCGCGTGGAATCGTAACGCCCATCTGGATTCCTACATTTTTCCCAATGATTAGAGGATGGGATATTCTTCGGTAAGTTTTCCCACCCGCAAATCGAAATTCATGACGATCGTCATCAATAAGCGTAACCCCCCACGAAATCGAGGCGCCCTCTTTAATTTCAATCTGACGGGTACAAAGAACTGCAAGATTATGCGCAATATATTTTCACCGCCGAATTGTAACGATGCTCCATCTCCAACGCGGATCGAACACCCAGGGGCAATAAATAGGTTCCCAAAAACTGTGAATTTGGAATTCTCGCCCAGGTAAATGACCGACTTATTGTAACTGGGGAAATCCCCCACGCCCGGAAGCGGGTAGCCGATTCGAACCACCCCTCCGATAGATATTTTGGAAGTTTTTTGGCAGTGGAGCTCGACATTTTTGGCAAATCTAATGCTTGAACTCTCATTCGTTAATTCGAGTCTCCGAATAGTCCGCAGCCGCCCAAAAAACTTTGTTAGCATAAATTATCGAAACTCTTGTAGGACAGCCCGTACGAGGTCTTCACGATTTGAAAACGAATGATCTTGATCCAACTCTAGATACTTCGGAGCACAGGGAAAGAGTTTACAAAGCACCTTAGTCGAGGCAACTGACACCTCTTCATCTCTGCTCGCTTGAATGATCGTAATTGAGCTGGAAGGAACTTGCAGTGTACTTGCAATATTGCGAGGGCTACAACTCGATTTGACGGACTCGAGATCATCGAGCACCGAATCTAATGTGGCATGCCCAAATAGGACTGGAATTTCCTGAATTACCGACTCGATGATGCTGGAAAGAACGGAGTTATCCGGAAATTCATTAAACGGCGAAAGAAGTAGCAGCTTTCCGCGAAACCGAGCGATTTCACGAAATACGTTCATTGCAACAAGACCACCCCAGCTATGCCCAATAAGGTGAACCTGTTCATAGTGGTATCGGGAAATAAGAGCTTTAGCCGAGTTCACCGACTCCAGAATAGAGTGAGAAAATGAGAAGGCACCTTTAGCATTACCCAAACCCCGATAGTGGATTATATATATATCGTACGGCGTTTCAGAAAAAAGCGCCTCGGCGACATCGCTGTTCTTGTTGCCCTTATTAGCGGGGAAACCATGAAAGAGCAGCACGGCGCCCTCAGAAGACCGGTTCTTTTTGCGATAGCCCAAGACGAAGCTTTCAGAAGGCAAGCCCTCGATAACAGTTGGCACGACTAGATTGCGCATACAGAGACCGGCTATCCCCGAGTAGCTCTCGTAAGCTGAATAAATCGTTCAACAGAATGCCAATCGAAAAACAATATCGCTAAAATGCCACTAAGAGAGGGCGATAATGCAGCCCATTTCCGGTACTTTCGAAACAGTTTCATCTAAGTTCCTCCACGTCGCAACCAACGAGCAATTTGTGCGCCATGTCGTAAATGATAAAAAGCTCTTATATTCCACACTGAATACGCCCGTTTAACCATTGGTATTGATCTGTAAACTTTTCAAAGAAGTGCCAAAATTGGACCGAAATATCAGAAATTCAGCAATTTAGGTCGCCATCTTCCCGTGGCTGCCGCGACTCGATGGCGCGGAAAGGGCGGCGCATCTTTAACTATGAATGCTCTCCCAGATTCCCAGTCATCCTACCATTCTCATTTCCGATCCTCTCCCCATTGCAGCAACTAATCATGATCCCGCACAATATCGAACGAACCTCGTTATAAGCACGCTTCAACGCCCGGCTAATATTCCACACCAGGAATGCTGATTGCATCCCACTGTCGCTAAGAACTAATTCCAGCCAGAAATTAGGCTTTGGCGTTCAGCGCCGAGGTCAGCAGGAGGCTTAATTAAAATGCGTAATCAAATCAAATTGGGACTTTTTCTTTCAACATTCGCTGCGGCGGTCGGTCTGTTCTTAGTCACAGCCGGTCCGCTAAGATCGCAGGATCGGTCGACCGGCTCCGAAGTTGCCGTTTCGAACGTGATGCACGGCCACATTCATTCATTTGCTTTGCGAACTGAGGATGTGATTCTCTTCATTTCACAACTGCAAACCGATGACGATGCGGTCACCTTTGATTCAAGCAGTGCTTTCGATGAAACG
>Ga0208958_1003012_pt1 | contig 13602 bp, 23 predicted proteins | sample RifOxyB1_FD_184032 | JGI IMG/M metagenome (GOLD analysis project Ga0208958, IMG submission 184032) | Soil microbial communities from Rifle, Colorado - Rifle Oxygen_injection B1 (SPAdes) | ecosystem: Environmental > Terrestrial > Deep subsurface > Rock core/Sediment | place: Rifle, Colorado... | reverse complement strand
CGATCTGAAATTAGATTCGCCCTCAGGGCCGGGTGAAATTGGTGCTAACCGAGTTGCAAAGGCCTGGTCTGTTCTGTGTCGGGGCATTTGAGCCAGACGGCTACCGTTTTTGGCGGGCGGCTGGGCTTGTCAACGTTTTTTGCGCCGCGCATGAGGACAAAGTAACCCTCATAACACCTGTAAACAGGCAAGACGACTAGCTCTTCTGCTCCATAGTAGGCCACAAAAAGACAAGTGTGTCCTGAATCGTCAAGAAACGGACGCCCGATGACCTCAAACGCATGAACTTTTTCGGCGTGTCTTATTCCCAACGATTTTTCGGGTCTTGCCATCGGGCTTACCCCCGCTGCCAGTTCAGCGACTGTTTCAATTGTCTGGACTACGTAGTCATGCAAGCCATCAGTCACGGTAATACCTCCAGTGTTTTAAGTATATTGGCCGGCCGATAGGGATAATGATACGAAGCAACGTGTAAAAATGCAAACTGTGTTCTGGTTTTTTGTCCTATAGCTTGATTTTGGTGGGAAATGTGGTAGAATGGGAGCAAGTTTCGTTTCTGCACATCTTATTTTTTGGGAGGTTTTGATGTCATCACAGAAGCGTAGTGGTAAAACGTGGAACCCCGCGGCACCTGCGGAACGCGCTGAGGTAAGGATCGCACCCGGTTATGATATGCGCCGTGTTGCTGGCACGACGGTGCGACCCGGCTGGCTCGAAGAAAAAGACCACCGGCACCCGATTGCGTTGGCGTGGCCTGCCGCCGAACCACTGAACTACGAGGGACCTGAATACAGCCGGTCTGATGACTAGCCGTTGACGGCGCGGAATCCTCGAGGTAATGTATGCAGCCTGGGGCTAACATAAAGCAACTGGCTGCATTTTTTTGCACAAAAAGTGCACTGGGAGGTGCAAAGATGTGGGATTTCAACGAAAAAAACCGCCACGCTAAGCTTCGTGGATATGAATTGGCGCGGCAAGCCATCATTGCGCGCGTTGAGCGTGAACAACGTTCAAATGATCTGAGCGATGATGGGCTGTTTCTGGCGATTTGCTTGGCATTGATGGAGGCTGGCTATGAACTGCACGACGAGGATCAAAAGCGTCTTGCCAAAATCCAAAGCCGGGCAAAATAAGCAACCTTGGGCGCAGAGCGAAACAAAAAGTTTTGCGCCCTTGGATTTTATTCTTCCAAACTCTTCATTATGTTTTTAGCGAGGTTTATTACCCTGACTTTGGAATGGCTTTTAAGATGAGGGGGATTAAGGGTATTTCCCACTAAAACAACATCGGCTTTGGTGCGATCGATGGCGAGTGGACCACGGCTTAAAACTGGGTGGGTGGCAATGAAAATTTTGAGGGCACTTGCCGGCATAATCTGATCCAAAAGCTCACTGTCTTTTTCGGCAGTGCCGCCAGTATCAAGCATGTCATCTGGGATAATCCGGATAAACCTCTCCCCTACTTTTTTGGCATCAGTGATATCAGTCTTTTTGATTTCATTACCCCGAACGGACCAATGGGCAAGGTGAGCAACAGCGAGCTTCCCGACTTCGCCGGCTTGACTGCGCTTTTTATCAAAGTAAACCATTAAAATTTCTGACTTGTCTCGGATTTTGGTGATTTCATGTGCAAACCGTTCGGCTCGAACTGTAGCCCCTGCGTCACTGGCAACAACCATGAGTGGCAAGCTTTCTAGTTTTTGGTCAATCATCTCTTGCTTTACGGCCTCGGCAAATGCGGCCATCGGACAAACACTAACAAATTCAAGCCCGTCGGACTCGAAAATCCGTTTGGGAAATGTATCTCCATGGATATCAACCGAAAAAAATCTAACCTTGGGAATGGACTTAAGAGGCAACTCCTCGCGAAGACTCTGGAGAAGATCGGCGGTCGTGGCGGAGAGCATTTTGGCATCAAAGATAGCTTGCTGAACTTCAAAGCCAATTTCAGGGGATTGGCCGTCTTTATCGCTTCGACTGCCGCCAAACATGGGAATGACAACATCCACTTCCTCGACGTCTTTGGAAAAAGAGGCAAAGCGAATGGTTCTAATGACGTTCGCCAAAACGGCAACACTGCCGCCATACATTTCTTGGGTGGACGCGAGAATGATGAGCCTTCGAACGCGGTTAGTCAGTTTGCCAGGGGCAACAATTCGAGTTTCGCCATCGTTATAATGGCCAACGGGGTTCACGACAACAACGCTTTTGTTTTGATTTTGATATTCGTTGGCCACTTTCCAAAGTAACTCCTCGGGCAAATGACGGCCGTTGTAAATCAAGGCGTCGATAACTTCTCGTGTGTGTTTATGGGAATTTATGCCGAGGGCTTGAAGGAGATCGGGGGTGAAGGGCTCGAGATAAGTACCCTGAACAAGTTTTTGAACAAGCTCAATGGCTTCTTTGTGTTTACTGGTCGGAAGAGTGTCCCAATCGGGGCAATTAACACCCAAAAGCATTTTGATTTTACAAATGGTTGTTCGCCAAGTAACGGGATCAGATTTGTCGCGAAGGCCTTGGTAGAGCCGAACGTATTCCTCGCGCAGGCGGGTGGTCGAGAAAGTGGAGATGATTTTTGGCGATGTTTCGGGAGATGTTATTTGCTTACTTAAAAAAACATCGGCCATGGCCTTACAATAATCCCCAAAATCAAGAAAATCAAGATTGAAGAAATAATGAGAAAGGGGTGCGGGGCTTGACTGGGGAAGAGCAAGATGGGCCAAGCCCCGCTGTATTCCGCGCCGGTGTTACGAGATGGTTAACGAGGAGGTAAATTGTTTCATAGCTCTCCTTTTTAAAAATCTAGCGCGCGGACGATGGCTTGATTCTACAAGATTCGCACAAAGTGTCAAGAGAAGGTGTACCCCCGCGAGGTCGTTTGACGGGGGCACATGGCCTTACTGGCAGGAAGAATTGATGTGGAGAACGACGCTTTCTTTGATTTCCATCCAGCACTGATCTTCGGCATCTGGGCGAAAGATGATTTCCGCTTCTGACGGCAGGAAGTAACGCTGGTAATCGCCGTCGTTATCTGGGTCAGCAATCACTAGAAGCGGCGCTTCATACCAGAGTCCATACTGATCAAGATGGTTTTCGTAGTGCAAAATTGGAAATGTTCCTTCTCGGAGAAGAAACGGTTCGATGCTGGTTCCCGGAAATTGCTGCGGCTGTTCACAAGCGCATTTGGCCGTGAGCAGATAGCAACCGAATAATCCAGCGGCTGCCAAAATGAGCACAAGAACGCCAGCAAAGAACTTTTCTTTACGTGTGGTAAACCACTCGATTTCCACGACATGCCTCCTTAAGCCAGATTGGACAATATAATTATTATAGGTCTTTTTTGAGGTTCGCGCAAGAGACAGGTATAATAATGGTGCTTAGGCCTGTAGTTAAATGGTATAACAGCGGTCTCCAAAATAGGTTTAAGTTTGGAGGAATTTAGGGTAGAATAACAAATGATTTGCTCTTCTTGCAAGCAAGATTTGGATATAATATGTTTTTCGTTTAAAAATAAAAAGAGGAAAAAACTTAATAGTCTGTGCAAAAGTTGTCACTCTCAATACCGCCGGGGACACTACGTAAAAAATAAACGAAAGTATATTGAAAAAGCTCAAAGATGGAACAAGAAGCAAGGAGAAATACTTAGAGAGTATTTATATAACATACTTCTGAAATCTAAGTGCATAGATTGCGGAGAGAAAGATGTTCTTGTCTTAGAATTTGACCACGTTGAAAATAAGAAGATTGGAATTGCACAAATGTACAAGAATAGGTATTCTATGAGTGCAGTCCAGCAAGAGCTTAAGAAATGTGTCGTGAGGTGTGCCAATTGTCACAGAAGAAAGACAGCGCAAGAATCTGGCTTTTGGAAGCTGAAAATGTCAAAAGAATAAAAATATAGGCGCGTAGCTTAGTTGGTAGAGCGTCGGTCTCCAAAACCGAAGGTCGCAGGTTCGAATCCTGCCGCGCCTGCTCACTAAAGTTCCCAGTCTGCCATTTAGTCTCGAATAGAGAGTTCATTCAAAGAATTGGAGAGGTGGTTTATTCCACCAAACTCGGGAACGGGAATCGATTCTATTTTTTTCTTCTTCTCAGGCTCAATATGAGGGTAAGTCATTTCAACTTCACCGCCGATGCTTTCGCAATCGTCCTCCACTAAAATATTGGGCATAGCCCTTTCTGCAACATCTTTATATTCCTCATTCTTTCTCCTGTGATACAATTTTCCCTTCGGAAAACTGTATCTACCTAATACTTGTTGAATATCTTCTACTTCGTCCTTTTTCCTTCTTTTTCCTTCTTGATGTTAAATAACAAACCTCTGCTCCTTGAGACACCCACTCACTTAATTTAGTTTGAGAATTTCCAACAGGAATATAGGAGGCATAATCTTTTATATCTGGGCTTTCACTTTCTACTTGTTTTACTCTTTCTTTCCTCGAAGCGTTTTCCCCTGAAGGGTGCATTAATACAGTCCCTTCAGTAAAAACCATAATTTTCATAGTTTATATTGTAACGTTGCTGTATCGAGGGGTTTCTGACTAAGTCAGAACTTGCATGAGATTGCTGGTGATATAATTTGGTATGGTTCTTACCAAATCTGAGCCGTTTACGGTAGAAGAAGTTGAAAAATTAAAAGAGCAATACGAGGTGTATATCAAAACGGTTATCGATCTGAATAAGAAGATATGTGTGGCTGGAATGGAGATGCATTTTGAGGGAGAGAAAATGCTTCTTGAGCAGGGATCAAAGCAAAGTGATATTTGGGGGGGTGGTTTGGATTTGGAAACCCTTGAAATTGACTATAACTCGTTTATTAATATTCGACCCAAAGATGGTAATGCGAAAAATGATATTCAGGATGAAAAAATTAGAATTAAGTATAAAGATTTAACTGGATATTTTTTTAAGGAGATATTGTGATGGAAACCAGAGTGTTGGTTGGTGCGCTTTCAAATGATTTGTTTCGTGTGGCAAGTTTGGCTTTTCGTGGAGCGGATAAAGGTGCGTCTCGATTTCTTATCGAAGCAAAAAAACGGGCAGCGGAACTGGAAAAAGCAAAAACTAAAAAATATATTAAAAAGATAGCTCGGGAAATCAGCGCTTGTGATGAGAACGAAATTTCTACTGAGTTAGCTGAGAAGTATTTAATGTATGGGGTCTTACTGCAAAATTATGCCTTGCATTTGATAAGTGACTCGGAAACTGCTTCTGTTTAGCCTCGGGTGGTATAATCCACTCATTATGGATTCAATTCGTGATTTTGAAATAATGGCGGAGCTAAGGGGTTTCCAGCTAAAATTCAAAACGGCTCGTGATCTTTTTTCTTACAAAGAGATTGATGCTGGAACAAAACTTTTAATTGATAATTTGGAAGTGCCAGACGGCGGAACCTGTCTTGATTTGGGTTGTGGGTACGGACCAATTGGCATTACGGTGACGAAACTAAATCCTCAGGGCAAGAATTATTTGGTTGATAAAGATTTTGTGGCAACTGAATGTGCAAGAGAAAACTGTGAATTGAATGGTGTGACCAATACCGAAGTGGTTTTAAGCAATGGGTTTAGTCATATAAAAAATATAAAATTTGACTTAATTGCCTCAAATTTGCCAACCCATGTTTCGAAAGAAACAAGAATGCAATTTTTTCTTGACGCAAAAAAGCAACTAAATCCTGGCGGGAAAATATACGTCGTCACCGTAAATAAAGTAAGGCCGTATATCGAGAGAACTTTTGAGGAAGTTTTTGGAAACTACACGAAAGTGGCTCACGACAAAACTTACACGGTTTCGTTGGCTTTTGTTTAATGAATTTTACTTAAGAGGTTATTAAGACTGGCTTCGTCGTGAATGGAAGTAGCTAGGATGTTCTTATTTAGTTTAGTGAGTTTGTTTTTTATTTTTTGGAGTTGATTAATATTTACCAAATCGGACTTAGTAATGAGAATAATTTCTTTTTTATTCAGTAGCTCTTTGTCGAAGTTACCCAGCTCAGTTCTAATAATTTGGTAGTCGCGAACTGGATCGGGTGAATTGGAAGCAATGCAGTGCAGAAAAAGGCTGACCTTTTGGATATGCTTGAGGAATTTCGTCCCCAATCCCCGACCCTCTGAGGCGCCTTCGATAAGACCGGGAATGTCGGCAATAATACGCTTGTTTGGAAGAACACCCAAATTTGGTGACAACGTAGTGAAATGATAGTCGGCGGTTTTGACTTTGGCATTCGTTAATTCGTTTATGAGACTGCTTTTGCCAGAACTGGGGAGGCCGACTAAGCCGTAATCGGCAATAAATCTTAGTGAGATCTTTAGTGATCGAGATTGGCCTGGTGTAGGTGGAATGGTATTTGTCGGGGTGACATTCCGAGAGGAACGGAGATCAAAGTTTCCTGTACCGCCCTCTCCGCCTTTGCAAAGTAATATTTCTTCACCGACGGTATTTAATTCGAAAGTTTCACCAGTATTTGCATCTGTAAGAAATGACCCGACGGGTAAATTTAAAATTAGGTCTTTAGCGTTTTTGCCATGCCGTTTTTCTTTTTTACCATGAACGCCTGATTGGCCCTCAACCAATTCTTTGCCGCGAAACTGGGCCAAGAGAGTAAGATCTGAGCTCCCCATGATGTAAACATCGCCGCCATCGCCACCATTTCCCCCATCGGGGCCAGATTTTTCGGACTTACCAAAGGACATAGCACCGTTACCACCGTTTCCGGCTTTGACCGTAACCTCAACTTCATCAATTAACATGGGCTCATTTTAGCACGTTGACAGAGGGGCAAAAAGGCTTCTATTCTGAAAGGGGGTGATATAAGTGGATATGAAATTTGTTGTGAAATTTGTGGGGTACTGGGTGGTGAATGCGGTTACCTTAGCTTTAGCCAATACGTACTTTCCCGGTTCTTTTGAACTTGGAAATGCATATTTGGGAATTCCGATGGCGGTACTGCTTTCGGGTTTCCTTTTGACGACCATGCTTTTTCTGGCAAAAGGAATAGCAAAATCCCAAAACTTTGCCATTAAGGGCAGATACATTATGTTTTTGTATTATTGGGGGGCGGCAAGCGTCGGGATCTGGGTGATCGCAAGAATCGCGGCCGTCAGTGGGTTTGGGATTGTCCGCTTTACTTGGGCAATTGGCGCTGGTTTTGCGGTATCACTTGGTAATTGGCTACTGCGACAAGCATTTAAAGGAGTGAAGCTGGCTTAAGCGCGATGAAGAGTTCGTGATAGCGGATTTCGGTTTCAGCCCAGGCGGCGAGGGCCAGAAAAGCGGCAAAAAAATCGCTACCTAGTTTTTGTCTTGGTTTGGTGTCTTTTAGGCAAAAAGTGCCAACATTAAACCCTTTGGTACTTTTGAGAGGTTTGCCAATATAATACCGAATATTTGGTGGGGAAATAACCATGGGGTTATCTTTGAAGCGCTCATCTTCCAGGGCGTTAGGGATTTCGAGAACACCTTCTTGAGTAATGGCGTGGCCGCAAAATGAAATGGCACGATCTGCTTCTCGATCTTCTAACCCTTGGCAGGATTTATACCATTCTCGATTGCTATCAACAAGGGTGATTGTGCTGATGGGAACATTAAAGATAAAGAGGGCCAAACGAGTTATGCGATCAAATCTTTCCTCGGGCAAGGTATCTAAAAGATGAAGCTCTTTGACGGCGGCAATTCGTTCGGATTCGTTGGCAGGAGTGGGAGCTTTTTGCATACACTTCGGGATTTTTTAGTTTATACTGTTTTTAGTATAAATGTAAGTGAGTGTGATTGCAAAGCGTGACTAACACTGGTTGATTTGGTATAATTTAGTAACCCGATAACGAGATAGTTGGCGGGTTTTTTTATTGGAAGGGAAAACAGTTATGAAATCAATACGAAATATTGCCGTCATTGCTCATGTGGATCACGGTAAAACAACCCTGATTGACGCGATTTTGAAGCAAAGCCATGTTTTTAGGGAAAATCAGGAGGAGATGAACGAGAGCCGGATCCTTGATAGCAATGATCTGGAGCGCGAGCGTGGGATAACAATACTCGCCAAAAATTGCTCGATAAATTACAAGGGCACAAAAATAAATATTATCGACACACCGGGGCACGCCGATTTTTCGGGAGAGGTGGAACGAACACTGGGAATGGCAGAGGGTGCTTTACTCATCATTGATGCTCAGGAAGGCCCGATGCCACAAACGCGGTTTGTCCTCCGAAAAGCCTTGGAATTGGGCCTCACACCCATTGTGGTCGTCAATAAAATTGATAAAAAATACGCCCGAATTCCCTATGTCATTGAGAAAACAGAAAATCTTTTTTTGCAACTAGCCACAGACGAATCTCAACTTAACTTTCCAGTGCTTTATGCTGTTGGGCGTGATGGTAAGGTTTTTAACGAACTACCGACTGACTTGAATGAAGCCGCTAATGTGACTCCCCTTTTGGACAAGATTTTGGAAGCGATCCCAGCGCCAAAAATTGATGATGAGCGGAGTTTCAAAATGCTTGTATCTTCATTTGATTATGATAGCCACCTGGGAAGAATCGTGATTGGGAAAGTGAAACAAGGGAAAATTCAAAAAGGCAAAAAAGTGATTATTACTTCGGCACCAAATAAAGTGATGACTGTCGAGAAGCTTTTTGTTTCGGAGGGACTTGAAAGAGTTGAAGTTGAGGAAGCAACCTCCGGGGATATTGTTTCTTTTGCGGGAGCGGGAAGCGCAAAAATTGGGGAAACGGTCGCTGAGCCTGGGGACACTGTCCCCTTGCCCGGAATAAAAATTGGTGAGCCAACACTCCATATTACGGTTGGTGTAAATACTTCGCCTTTTTCCGGACAGGAAGGAAAATTTTCGACAAATAGACAGCTTGAAGAGAGACTGTATAAAGAGCTAGAAAAGAACTTAAGCTTGCGACTGGCAAAAGGAGTTGAGGGCAAATTTGAAGTTTCGGGGCGAGGAGAGCTTCACTTGGCGGTTTTCTTGGAAAACCTACGACGAGAGGGCTATGAAATGGAAGTTGAAAAACCGGAGGTTATAGTCAAAGAAATAGACGGCGTAAAAATGGAGCCTGTGGAGGAACTTAATATTATTGTTCCCCAAGAGCATGTCGGGGTGATCAATCAGGAACTTGGCAAGCGCTATGCGATTTTAGTTTCGACGGAACCCCTAAACGAGAAAGAGGTGGAATTTATTTATCACATCCCAACAAGAGCTTTGATAGGCCTTAGAAGCATTCTTATGACCGCAACGAAAGGAACAATACTTTTTAGCTCGCAGATATTGGGCTATGAGCCGGTGGGAAAATCAATTCCCAAAATGAGAAGCGGTGTCCTCATCGCGGCACAATCGGGCAGTGCACTTTCGTATGGCCTCCGGGCAGCTCAGGAGCGTGGCTTAACTTTTATCGATCCGGGGGCTGAGGTTTATGAAGGCATGATTATTGGGAAAAACGCGCGAGAGGAAGACATCGCCATTAATGTTTGTAAGGGAAAAAAACTCACCAATATGAGGTCAAAAGCTTCGGATGGAGTGATCCAGCTCACTCCGGCGGTGAAGTTCAGTTTGGAGCGAAGTCTTGACTTTTTGGAAGAAGATGAGCTACTGGAGATCACTCCCATATCACTGCGGCTTCGAAAAAAATTGTTGACGGAATTAGATAGAAAAAGGTATTTGAGAAAAAAGAAGAGTAGTAGCGTTTGACTCTATTTTTTGAACATTACAATCGTAAAATCTTTTTTTCTGTAGTGGTGTCTTAGAATGATTTTATTTGTCAGACACAAACAAAATCTAAAAATTTTTTGAGAGTCAACATAATAAACTTTGTATTTGTCTTCATTTTTTGGCTGGGGAAACCCTCCGGCCATATTAAAAGCAAGGACTTCGTTGGCGTTTTCATACATTAAGGAGATGGCTTTTTTTCTGTAGGCATACTGGTTGTCTTTTACTTTGTTATTGAGGACACCAGAGCAAAGGATAATATCTGACTTCCCTATTAATTTCACCCAGTCTCCGACAAGAAATGAATGATGGGGATATTTTTTTTGATCTTCGCGAATAAATTCCGGAACAACATCTATGCCTGTATATGTAAATTTTTTCGATTTATTTTCGATAAAGGGAATAAGATCGCTAAACCCGCACCCAATATCCAGAATGCTTTTATTATTAAAATCTATGTCGACAACGAGGTTCCTGTAGCGAACTTCAGCCGACTCAGAGTTTCTCCATTGGAGAGCTTTAGGAGTGACTCCATATTTTTGGAAGGTTTTTTGATAGGCTTTTTTTCTATCTAGAGCTTGACTTCTCATACTTTGACTTGATCTTTGGTGAATTATATCAGTAAAATTGGAATGTGAGAGAAAAAGGGTTTTCGGCAGTAATGGTCGTCTTCATGGTGGCTGTTTTGGCGATTTTAACGGCAATTCTTTATTTCACGATTAAGCCCTTAAACCCACCGACGCCTTCCCCCACTGCGACACCAGAGGTAACGGCAACTCCGGAAACATCATCAACGCCGGCACCGGGTGAGCACGAGGGGTGGAACAAGTACCGGAGTGAGGAGTACGATTTTGAGATTTTTTATCCCAATGATTATGAAGCCTTAGATGATGCCAATAATTTGTACGGTTGGCCAAATGCGGTTGTGTTACTTTATAACGGCGGGCAGGCATACGATGTGGTGGTTGAAGTTTGGGATAGTATGGATGAATACACAAGCAAGCACCCAGTAACGGAGACTTTTGACATTGAGATAAAAACGATTAATGGGAAGTTTATCACAGCGACTGATTACACAATGGAACAAGGAAACTCCGAAATACTTCTGACTTTGACAGCAATATAAAATTAAAACTTCTTGACAGAATGTAAAGGTTGCTTTACAGTATATTTATGAGTGAAGGAACTTTTCGAAGGCTTCGGATTGCGATCACGATTTTTGTCGCCGGAACGGTAAGTATCGCGGTCTCCACCAATAATCCCCTTTTGGCGGTAGTGGCTGTGATTACCGGCATGGTGTTTATGGCTGTCGTTAAGCGAAAAACGAAAGCGAAGCTAACAGATGAGCGGGTGGAGCGCGTGAGCGAGATAGCGGCCAAGTGGACTTATGTGGTTTTTACTTCTTCAATGGCGGTGACTTCTCTACTACTTATTTTTATCAACCAGAGGTATGCTTTTTTGGAATCTTTGGGAATTTTGTTTTCTTATTTAACTATGTTCTTGTTGGTTTTATACACGTTATTTTTTCATTTCTTCAGCCGTAAATTATGAAAAATATTATTCGGGATCTGCGAAGCAAGAAAGGCTTAACCCAAGAAGATCTGGCTGAAAAGCTCGGAGTGACGAGGCAGACGGTGATTTCGATCGAGAAAGGAAAATATGATCCTTCGCTACCCTTGGCCTTTCGGATCGCAAAACTGTTTGAGAAGCAAATTGAAAAGATATTTGAGGGGGGTGAAGCATAGTGAACACAAAAAGATTAGTGGCTTATGGGGCTTTGGTTGGAGGAAGTGTGTTTTTGTTTATTTTCTTAGTTACGACAACTTGGATCGGGTTTAGTGTGAGGGAAAAATGTGAGCTGGCAAAAGAGAAATACGAAGGCGGCCTGTCTGCCGGCAGGCAGGGTTGCACAGAAGCCATGAGTCAGTATTTGGATGACGAGCAAAATCCAATTGGGGAGCGAAACCATATGATTTGGGCGCTGGGGCAATTGGGAGAGCCGGGGGCACTGCCGATTTTAGAGAAATATTACACGGGCGATATTCCCGATCGAGAGCCGTGGAATAGCGTAATTAGCCAGTATGAATTAAGGAAAGCCGTCAAATTGGCCAGGGGTGGATTTAACGCTGGAGCGTTGGTATGGAGGCTAGGGTGGTAAAATCCAGGATTGGGTTTTCAACTTCTTCAAATTTTAGGTTTGATTTTTCGGCGAGATATTGATCAACGTGAAGAATCGCAGGATGAGTTTTGTTTCCTTGTGTAATTAGGATGCCTTTGCCTTGCCAAAATGGCGGGGCTGGTTGGTAGCGAACGGATCGGGTGCAGTAAGTTTCTGGGAATTCGCTTAAATTACAAATGGGGATTTTACCAGTGAAGTAATCCCCTCTTATTTCAAAATCGTAATCATACCAGCGGTAAGCTTTGATGACTGATTTTTCGATTAATTTATTCAGTTTGGTCTCAGAAAGATGAGAATAATCCTCGATGCCCTTAGTTACAAAGTTGCTTTTGGCGCGCGCGAAGTATTTACTAATAAGATCTTTGGATTCGGGGTTATTAATGGTTTCTTCGGCACGTTTTTCAATTTCCGTTTGGAGATCGTCATAATCATAAAAATCTAAAACGTGTTTGTAGCTAAGCTTAATGTTACTTGGCAATTGTTTTTTGTAATAATCAATGAGGGCGTTAAATTCCGAAAGATAAGTATCGACGTCTTCGCGCGGAAGATTATTGACCATCGAGGTGACGTGGGCGTCGCCAGAATATTCAAGCTCGATGCCGGGTTCGTAAATTTCAGCGACTTTGGCAAGGACTTCATTAATATAAAAGGTAATGTGAAAGGCTTCGGCATAGTCAATATGGGGAGCTGTATCAATTCTGGGATTTTTGAAGCCACCGAAAGCGTTTAGGATTTTGATGGGTGATTTGACTTTAATTTGTTCAGCAATGTGAGTATTAATCGTTTCTTCGATTCCGGGCGCAACTGGACCAAAACGTAACCAACCAGGAGTGAGTTTTTGGTAGAGTTCTTTTTGAAGTCGGTGCATGTCCGAGATGAAATTTGGTTTTGGGAAAGTGAGTGAAATATACGGAGTAAGGTCCATGTTTAGACTGTGGCGATTCGGGTTTCGAGTTTTGTGACACGTTTTTCAAGGCGATCGTGCTCTTTTCTGGTAGGAGCATCGTCTTCGAGTTCAGCCAATTGGAGACCGATATTATCAATTCTAGTTGTTAAATTTTTCTCGACAGATTCGACTTTCTTTTCAATTCTTTTAAGATCTTGGCGAATTTCAACCTGTCCGTCCAAGACCATTTGAAGCATTTTTGTGTCGGTCATGGGTCAATGATAGCAATTTGAGTTATGAAAGACAACGCGCTGGGAGCAAAGTTTTTTGTATGCTTTGCTCCCAGGCAAACCAAACGTGCGAGATTAATGAGTGTGGGTTTGTCTTTCGTCAATGAGAGCCTTAACAAGCCCGTCGAGGATCACCACTTTCTCTTTTTCTGTCACACCGTAATCGGCGTAAACGGCGATTGAACGATCCGGACAGTTATTCTGCATAGCTGGGAAGGCGACGTAGCAAAGTAGCCCCCGGATCTCAAATCGCATTGCGACATGCCACGTGTAGCCATCGGTTGTGGTGATGGCCGAGAGGCCCTGAAAACCGGGAATTTGCGCTCCCAACCGATCAAGAGTGTCTCCGTCCCAATTAGGCTCAGGCCTGAGGGCGTGAAGCAGGTGCGTCTCGATGGGAAAGTCTGGGCAAAGATCAGCAAAAAAAGCACCGCGAGCTTGATACAGAAACTGAGTAGCCATTTTCTCCTACCTCGCTAAACATAAAAAGAACGTTTGGTGAATGGAGTATAACAAAAAGCGGGGTATTTATCAATTA
>Ga0208958_1003002_pt1 | contig 13645 bp, 21 predicted proteins | sample RifOxyB1_FD_184032 | JGI IMG/M metagenome (GOLD analysis project Ga0208958, IMG submission 184032) | Soil microbial communities from Rifle, Colorado - Rifle Oxygen_injection B1 (SPAdes) | ecosystem: Environmental > Terrestrial > Deep subsurface > Rock core/Sediment | place: Rifle, Colorado... | reverse complement strand
AGAAATCCTTCTTCAAATTTGCTTGTGAACTCGTGATTGTCCAGTGATTCTAATTTATCTGCTGCATACCAATCCACATGATAACCACCAAGATTTACGAAGTAACGTACAATTGTTGATGTTCCATTTTTATGTACATGCTCCTCAAACTTCCTACCCTTTACTTCACCCTTCTTCTCACTGTTTATTAACTTAACTTTCTCACCGAGTTCAAATTTGAAGTTCACTTGTTTCACTCCCTTTTTATAATAAAATTTAATTTTTATTGTGTTTATGTATTTACGTTAAAACTTCCGTTTCATTACGGTTTAATCTTCAAAATCCTATCAAGTGCTTTCCATTGCCAGACGAACATCTTCTGATAAGAAAGTTTTTTAAAATTACCATATTTTTCTGGAGTATCTATGTATAACCTTGCTAACATAATGATGACTGGGAAAAGAAACAAGTTTGGTATTTTATGTTTCATTTTTTCACCTTCCATAATGAAATCTTGATTTTATTCTAAAAAGATTCTACTTGAACATCTACACCTTCAAGTTTACCTTCTTCATTTACGAATACAATCACATAATAATCACAATCATAACCAACGCTATCAAAACTTCCAGCATGGAAATATCCACATATCACTCCGTATTTTGTAATAACTTCGTCTACTACTTCACCAATTACTTCTTCACTCATCTCTTCTTGATCATATCCATCTAGTTTTTTGATTACAAAATCTTTAATGCTCATTAGTTACATCTCCTATCCCTATTAAAATATTCATTTCACGGTATTATTTAAGTCAAAAAATGTTATTTCAGCTACGTTTTTATCGCCTAAGTCGGCAATTGTGCCAAAGAAAACCATATCTTCTAACGTGTATCTATGACGAAGATTAGTATAATTATCTCCATCACAAGTATTCTGTACTGCTAAAATACAATTTAATGCTGTCATAGTCTCGCCTCCTGATAAAACTATCCTTTTATTTGATTATTTTTACCATCTTCAAAACCATTATCATATGAATATGCCATCAGTTGTGCTATCCATTGACGCAAGACTATACTTTCAGATTTTGATATTGGTAATTCAATCTGCAACTTACCAACACTGTCCATTGCTTCAAATACACGATTAAGTTTATCTTCCATTTTCATATCATCACCTCACTGGTATCTGTTCAAACAACTCATTCAAATCAGCCATTGTTGTATCAGCCTTATCAATAACACTCAAAGCAAATTCCAACAAATCATTATACATTTCATATGTAATCGGCTTACCTTGCTGCTTCATTTCATTAACCATTAAACCAACATTCTGCAGATTAATCTTAGCTTCCTGATATGATCCTTTTTCAATGTTTAACATCTGAATCACCCCTCTGTTGTCGGTTAATTTTCATTTGTTCCATTATGTATTTCCTATCTTCAGCAGTCATTTTCTTTTCAACGTGATTAGGATTCCATCGAAATACCTCATGTCCATTTTCGTCAATTACATACAATGGATTTTTAGAATCAAATTTGATAATCATAATGGAGTGAATTCCAATCTGAATTCTTCTTGATATTGATTGTTTCTGTCCTTAATATGTTTCGGCAATACAATTTCACCTTTATTAACTAATCGTCTGAATGCCCTTGTGATTGCTTCAGGTGATGACATATGTGCAATGTGTTCAACTGTCTTTGCTCCCTCAACATATTTCCAGTAGTAGGAGACTAAAGTTGAGGATGAATAGTTTTCAATGAGGGAAGGAAACTGAGTGACCAGTTCCTTTACCCTGTTTTGAGTATTTGATGACTTCATATGTACCTCCTTTGATTATTTATTATTGACACCATTCCGAAATCCGACATAGTTACTGATTACAGACATTACTACAGTACCACTGACAATCATTATTCCTTCTACATAAAAGTTGCTTACATGCTGTGAATTAATGAGTAGTAATCCACCAATTAGACTGCCAAAGAATTGTGCAAGTATCAATCTCATTCAATCACCTCCAGACAATGAAAGCGTCATTTTAAAGTAATTTAATACCTTGGGTAATCATCAAATACTGAGTCAATCTTATGCTTGAAACTTTCCTTAATCGACTCCAACACTTCTTTCTTCCAGTAATCCTTATTAACATTGATATGGGCATTTAATTCATTAACCGTTTCCTGTTGCTTCTGATACAGAAACTCTTGTACCTGTTGCTGCATTACTTCTTTGTATAGGTTAGTCATTGTTTGTCTTCCGATTTGCTTAAGTTTCGCAGTGACTTGATCTCTAATTTCCTTCTCGATTAGTTCATTAATCTTCTCTTCACTTAACATTTTCTCACTCCTTATAAATCAATTATTTTATTTGATTATTTATTCAAATTGCACATCATTTTCTTCGTCATCATATCTATTAACAGTCTCATTCTGCATTCTTCCACCTAATAAGCCATATCCTGAAATGTCATCGTAAGGAGATTCATCCATTAAATCACCCTTTGGATTACTGAAGATACGATTCTGCTTATCTATAATTCTAACTTGGAGTAAGATATGATCCAGTAATTCTTTAGGAATAACATAGTTGTCATTAACCTCATAATCCTGCATGAACACTTTCATTAATTGACTTGTTTTCTTAATTGAATCACCGTAAGCTGCCTGTTTCTTATCGACTAATTGACCAAGTTTTGTTCCTTTTTCTTCAAAGTATCCAGTCATATATGTAATCCTCCTTATAGAATTTTATTAAGCAAGTTATGTAATAATTGTTTTGGTACTGTATATGTCGAGTCTTCGTTCTCAAAGTGTCCGAACAGTAAGTCAAAGTAAACATCTTTCGCAATATCATCTGTATTAACTTTTTCTAATTCATCTTCTGTGAAAGGTACTCCAATCTTATCTGCAATATCCACTTGGTATACAACTGTATCTTCTTCATGCTCAAAACCTGATACAATTCCAAACTTACCATGCCATTGATCATTTGAGTTTACTTTTACTTTGTCACCTATTTTAAACTCAGGCTCTCTTTGCATCATTTCTTCCTCCTTATCTTCAATTGGTCTTAAAGTGTCAATTTTAATCACTATCATAGCATTATCTTCTGTCTTCACTTCACAATGTCCGTGAATAAAATCAACCTTGAGAATTGTAACCACCTCATTTAGTGGTGCGTATAAAACTTTATTTCCTGTCTTGATGTATGTAACTAAGTCTAGTTCTGGCATTGTAAGATGATTCAACTCCTTCTCTTTAACTGGTACGAAGTCACCGTTTTCTAACTGAACAACATAATCATAATTTGGACTTGATGATGTAGATACCACTTCAACTACTTCACCAACTCGATCAGGTAACCCGCTCATGGCTAAATTATTTATAATTGCTAATTCTCCAATTTCAAAACTCATATTCTATCAACCTTCCTATTTATAAATTTTTACCTCTAATTTCTGTCTGCCAAAATCCAATGCTGTATTTACATTTTTAAAGTAAACGTCAATCACTCCTTCAACAACAGCCTGCCCACGATCCTCACATATTCTATATCCGACATTCTCTATGTGTACTTTTGTGCCGAACTTTAAGGATGGAGGGCAAGCAATTGTTCTTCCTTCTTGGACTCGTGTTCCACTAGCCGTCAAACCATAAGCAGGATGTGAAGGAGATTTACCTGTTGACTCAACTCCAGCCGTATAACCAGTTATTTGATAAACGTATGACTTTCTTTTAGATTGTTCCCCCCTGCTCGGCATAACCGAAACAGTAGGAGATTTTTCCTTTTTCAACTTTTCAATTTCTTTATGTAATAATTCAAGCTGCTGATTTTTCTTTTCTAATTCTTCATTCTGACTGGTATTGATCTGTTTTAATTTATCAATCTCCTTTCTCAGAACATCCTCAGTAATAATCTGTTGTTTAATTATTTCTTCTTTATCACTGAGGATTAAGTTTAATCGTTCGTTTTCGTGAATATGTATGTTTCCTACTGTGATGCTTAGTAATAATAAAATAACCAGTGACAATCCGACAGTAATATTTCGCATAACTTTCTGTATTCCCTATGAAGCAAGGTAGGGAATACTTAATCACCTACCTTTTCTATTTGTTAATTTAATATTAAATTATTTATTTATATATTGCAACCCTAAAATGAATAAATAAGTTAATAATATTACGACAAATTCTGCAATTGGAAGTTGCGATAAAACTTTAGTTTCATTGTATTTTATACTTTGTATAATGGAGGATAATAGAGTATTCAAGCGATATTTAAAGTTGTGAATATTTTGTTTAATTAGTTTCATTGGTTACTTCCTCCTTTTTCTTCTTTTTGGTTGCTTTCTTACGTTTATTAGGGATTCCTAAGAAATCATTCAACCTTTTCTGAGCCATTTCTATGTAATATTCCTTATCCAAATGATCTGGAACAGTTTTTGATTTAACATCATCATTGTCAATGAAGCATTTGTCAGGTGTATTGGCTAGTTTCTCAGCTACTTCCTGTTCAACTCCATCCTTCATCTTCAATTTTACCTTGAATACTCCCTGACCGTCTTCACGTTTATCAGCAAATACACGTAATACTTTCTCTGGTAACACCTTTTCGCCATGTAATGCACGTAGATATTTGTTTGAAACCTTGACAATCTTTTGAAATTCTCTTAGCTTATCACATTCGTTAATTGTATCGGCAACTGGTATTCCTTTTGTAAAGTAATTGATCAGTGCTTTATTGACAATCGGCAAATCATAATCAAGGTTATTTAGCTTCTTAACATACGCACCTTTTGACTTGTACTTTCCGTTTTCCTCAATGATGATATAATTATTAACATCCTTCTGATAAATCTTATTGAATCGTTCCCATTCTAAATCTAGTCGAGTACGTTTTTCCCATTCAGCAGCAATTTCTTTAATTTTTGGAATGTCTTCTTCCTTCTCAACCTTTAAGAACACTCCGTCTGTATTTGATTGCAAAATCTTACAATATGGTTCAATCTTTTCAATCAAATCTAACAGTAGTAGTTGTCCTGCAATACAGACATTATTACTCATTAATGGATCAAACAATGGATTGTATTGGTCTTTCATTGCACCATAGTTAGCATTGATTACGATTTTCATAGGTAGTTGTCTAGGGTCTTTCTTTGCTTTCAGTTCAAGTCGTTTATCTCTAATTTCTTTAAACTTAGAAGGATTGGTAACATTTCTACTTATGTATCCATATTCAATCATTAGAGAAGGGTAGAGACTCGCCACATCCGCAGCTAATATAATTCCTTCGTCTTTAATTTTTGGCAACGCACCGTGGATGCCTCCCCAAGCGAAGATATGAGGTACACCTGCTACATCAACTTCAAGTTTCTTTTTATAATCCATATTCTCAGGATTCTTATACCAATCGACAATGTGCTGGTATTTTTCTGAAATAACCAATGTATCAGGAAAACTTAAATTAAACTCATCTCCTCTATTTGGTTGTTTTTCTGCTCCAATAATATGTGCAGATAGTTGAGCCTTAGTCTTGGTGAACTGTTTCATATCCAAGTCAAACGCTTCAATTAGAGCCAGTTGACTATCAAACTCTTCAATTTTATTTTCAAATACTTCAATTGTTTGAAGGACATCATGTTTACAATATTCTTCAACTTCTTTGATTTCTTCTGGTGTTAATGGTCTGTCAATGTTAAATGGTACTGAAGACTCTTTAATTCTCGATCCCATAAATCCCTCTAATTGTTTCAAACTATGAAACCCTGTAGAAATGTCGAAGTTGTTCAGTGGAATTTTGTAACTTTCTCGGACTACATTATGTCCCTTAATTCCATCTTCAATAATTCGTTTGCTTATGAAGAAAGGATTCATTCCTAAGAGAATCCCTTTTAAAATAAATTGATCATATCCCCTTGAATTATAACCAATCCAAATATCATCTTTAAAGTGTTTGTAATACTTATCAAGCATATCTGAATCATTAATTATGACTTTACCTTTCTTACTGTCTAAGTCAATAATTACAACCATCCAGTCAAATTCAAACACCTCGAAGTCAAAGAATATTTTACGCATTGTCTACCTCCTATCCAAATAAATCATCCATATCAATCTCTTTTTTCTTTTTCTTCTCGAAACCGTCTGCATTTTCTTCAAGGAATTTCTTATAAAATTTACACGTTTTCCTGTGACCACATAACACGCTGCAGTAAAATGAGTTGTATTTATCTATTTCAACTGGCTTCCATTCCTTTTCATCTGCAGGATTCTTCTCGTCAATAGCCTTAATTGTTCCTAGTATGTAATTCTTGACCTCTTCTACCTTCTCATCCGTGATTTCATACTCAACAATACAATCTTCAAGCCAGTATTTATCTTGAATTTCCTTTGGTAAGCCTGTGATTTCATTATCCTCAACAGCCTTATCTAGTAACATTTCTAACTCAAACTCTTCAATTCCAAGAGTAAACATTTCTTTTTCAAACGCTGATCGCATTTCTTTAACCCATTTTCCTCTATTACACATTTTCTTTTTTACTTTCTTATTCTTCAGTACATGACAGACATTGATGTATTTCAGCATAAACCACATAACTTTGTCTACCTTTAACGGTGTGTTATCCTCTATACCAAGCTTATACATTAACAATTGTCTACCTGCTTCGGTCAATTTCTTACCAGAGAACTTACTTGACGTTTTCCAGTCTAAAATTTGAACATAAGGTTTACCTTTGTCACTCGGTAAAGTAGCGTCAATATAACCTTGTAACCATATTCCATCTTCAATTTCAAAGACAATTAACTTTTCAAGAATCATCTTCTTATCAATTTTCTTGAAGTTTTTTAGAAAGTGATCAATATCTTTTTTCCAACTGTCACCAATACTTTCGCTTGGAAATTTAACACCCAACATATCTAACTCTATAACTTTATTTGTATAATTATTTCTGAATGACTCTACATCGTTTTCACCAGCATAGATACCTTCAATATTGTCATGCATGAGAGAACCCATTTCTGTATAGATGTTTGGGATACCTCTATTTTTTTTAACGTAACTATTGTAATATTCGTATTCACAAGTGTTGAATGTACCAAGTTTGGAGAAAGAGAATATTCTCTCTCCGTTCGCTTTTAATTCTTCTAATTTATCTTCTGCTTTCAAAATTTCATCTCCTTTAAATCCAGATTGCACAATGATCAATTAATTTCTTCAGCGTGCTTTTGTCTAAGTCTGACGGAGCAAGTTTACTATCCTTTGGTAAGTAAGTATTGTTCTTATCAAACACATAACCAACCTTGTTTTTGTAATACTTGTCAGATTTTAATTGTTTAGCAATTTCCAAACTATGCTCCTCAGACAATCCCTCATCAAGCATTACAAGTAACCTTTTGGGAAATAGTGATTTAATATTGTTGGCTTGTACTTCACTCATAAAACTTCCTCCAAGTGATACTCCAACGTTTAACCCCATGCTTTCCAATTGAAGGCTGAATTTTTCTGATTCACCAATCATAACCATTTCTTTTTCTTGAATAGAACTGTAATTTTCAACAAATCCATACAATGTCTTGGATTTCGGAAATGGGAGGATAGGAAACCATTTAGTTTCATCCTCTGATACTTCTCGTTTATTGAGTCTACCCATGATTCCTACAATTTGACCATCGAATGACCTCCAAGGAACTGTGATTCTACCTGATACACTGTCATATCCAATGTTGTATTTCTCTTGTACTGCAGGTAAAATACCATCTTCATAAAACAAAAGGTTAGGAATGTTCTCATAGTAGTTCAAAATATCGTCCGAATAAGTTTCAAGATCAAAGTCATCTTCATTCCTTAAACGTGCAATTTTCTTATAAAAGCCGTTAAATGGTAATGTGTAAGCTTCATATTTACTGGTATCCTTAAAATCAACAATTTCTGCTATTCTTTTTATCGTATTGGGAAAGTTTGTGTATATTTTTGTTTGAACAAGTGTTATTAAATCACCTTTCAAGTTTGTGGAGAAACAAGTGGCTGCTAACGTTTTCTTATTAACCTTGACGGATGTTGGATTCCTTCCACTTTCCCTTGCACATCTATATTCATCTTTAAGGGGAGTGATGTTGTGAAACCCTGTTTCCTCAAGGATTAATTCTATGTATTCTGGATTTTCCATTATGTAATTTTTTAAAGCATATACATCCATATTGACTCCACCAACCTATATAACTCCATATTGTTTAAATAATTCTCTTTGAGGGGCGAAATCACCGAAATATTCTTTTTCAGCAGTTAATCTAGCACGAATTGCTTCTTCCTTTTTATCGTAACTACCCAAAGATATGTTTTTATAATTTATGAAAATAATAGCTTTCCAATTACCACTATCTTTTCTCCAACTCACACCAGTGACTCCCGATGTATTATTTTTATGTCTACTTTTATTTCTATTATTTTCTTGGAAAGTACATAACCTGAGATTTTCCTTTCTGTTGTCGAACTTATCTCTGTTTATGTGATCTACTTTTGAAGTTGTATCCATGATAAAATTATGCAGAGAACCGACTTTGGAGTTTTTGACGTATCCACTGTGCCATCCCCACTTTATATCTTTCACCCTATCCACAACATCTAAATCTATTTTAGTTAATCCTCTCAACCTCCCCTTTTTGTCGTATATTTCGATTTCAGCGTAAGTTTCATGTTGAATTATTTTATTTTTGTCGTATAAAGTTTTAATAGCTTTTCCATGTTTTCTAACTTGTTGGTAATGCTTTCCGCATAAACCGTTTAGTACACTTGTACTTTCACACCAATCTACACTACATTTCATTTTTCTATTCACCTACACTCGTTGATGTTTTGGTGTACAGTATCCAATTTCAGTCCACTTATTCCATGCCCCATCGAATTGATAAAGTAAAGTAGTATCTCCTTCATCATTTCGAGTTTTGTCCAAGAAAACAATCATGTACTTTTTATCTGGTTTTAAAATTATTTCTTCTTTAATTTTTGTGAATTTACCAGAGGAATCCTTTTTATATTTATAAGGTTTAACATCATATTTTTCATTCGGCATTTCATCCTCCCAAAGTTGCCTTGTTAAAACCAATTCAGATACAATTTCCTTGACTCCTTTTGCACCAGATAAGCAAGCAGCAGACAAATAACGTGTATTTTCCATGTAAATTGCTAACTGCATTGTAATGATGATGCCTACATCTTCTTTCTCAGCTACTTGCAATAGTTGTTTTGATGATTCAATTAACTCACCAGTCATTGTTGCTGAAGCAGAGTCCTCACTCTTAAAAGTGTCATACAATGCATAGTTAAAACCTTGTTTCGCCATTTTACGAATGATTTTCTTAACATCTTCTGTGCTGTAGTCGTAAATCTTAGCAAACTTTAATCTACCTTTGTAATGAGTGTTGTAATATTCTTTGGCTTTTTCCATCATTTCTTTTTGTTCTTTTGCTAAATTACCCATCTTCTGTTTCTTCCTTGGAAGACCATAATAATCTAATTTCTGACTTAAGATTGTAGCCATTAGAATGTGTTGCCAAGCACGTTTATTCATTTCATTTGCAATTATTACAACCTTCTCACCTTGATCCAGTATGGAAAGGATATAAGTATGAATGCAGAAACTCGTCTTACCTGTACCACTAAATCCAGCAAATATTTGAACATTTGACCTATGTAAACCTAGTGTATGGAAGTTTAATAGTGGAGCAGTACTTGCATAACTTAATCCCATTTCTTCTCCTGCGTCACATGATTCAATGAAATCATCGTTAAAGTCCAAATCCTCTATTTTAACTCCTGAACCTCTACCCAAAAATACATTGTCAAGTTGATATTCAAAGTAATCGTATAGATTCTTACTGTTCATTTTCATGAATTTTGGTAATTCTTTGGTAACGTTAAATCCTTTATCGTGAAGTTTGAGAAGCATGTTATTTTTTATTAACTCGTCATAATACATTTCAGCGTTATCTTCATTGAGAATTCGCTTAATTTCATCGACAGTTTTATAACCGCCTCGCCTAGCAAATCCGTTTTTCAATGTTTCTTTATTTTCGACATAACTGAAGATACTTGCATCATCGAAACTTTTATAACCTAATTTGTACATTTCGTATCCCAAGGAGTAATAAAATTGCCCATCCTCAGTCAATAAATCACGATCTGCCCTTACTTCTTTCTCATAATCACCGTACAGGTCAGGGTTTTTCCATAAGCAAAATGTGAAATTAGCTTCGGTCATTTCTCTTTGTGCTGTTAATTCTGTAGGATAATTGTCCAATGACTGCATTAAATGTCCTCCTCATCCAAAAACGCTAGTATTCCACCGTTGTTTTTAGTACTATTTTTTTCTTTTTCATTATCCAGTTGGTTCATAATGTCTAAATCAACTGATGTATTTTCTTGTTTAGTTTCTTGCTTCTTCTTGAATTTCCACTTAGCGTAGGTATCATTGATTGAACCTTCAATTATTTTCATTACATAACTCACCATATTGTATTCGTTGGTAAAGTTCTTTGCACCTATCCAGTAATGAATATTGTCTTTGTTATCCTTGAAACACTCTTGTATCACTTCATAATCATAAAAACTATGTAATTCATTCAGCTTCTTAATAAGAACAGGAGGAATGAATTGACCTTCATCGTAATTAAATACATCAATAGCAATGTATTTTAATACGTCATCTCTCTTTTCTTTCTCATTTATGAAAGTTTCATACTCCATTTTGTTACAATAATATTTACTTTTACCTTGTTCATCAGACACTTTAAAGAATGAATCCGAATCCCCTTTGGCTCTACATATTTTACAAACCACTTTCCTAGCCATTAAATCACCTCATAAAACAAATAAGGGGAATATCTCATCCCCTTATTCAATTATTTATTTCAATAAATCTACAATCTTTCTTAGTGCTACTGTTGGAATTTCATCTGCATTCTTAAAAGAAGTAAATCCGTATTCAGTCATAATATCTTTAACTTGTGCCTTAACATCATCGGTTGTAGATGGGAAATTAACTTTAATTACTTCTGCCAACTCCTCGTTTTCGTCCACATTTACTTTGCTCTCATTTGTTTCTTTAACCTTATTTTTAATTTCTTTATCTTTTGTCTTTGCTTGTTCCTTTTTCACTTGCTCAATATCACCTTTTGTACCTTTTTGCTTTTCGTGAGCAGCCTTGATAGCGTCCTCAATAGCTTTAATGAATTCATCAGTATCAAGTGCAATAGAAGGAATGATTTCTTCAAATCTGGATTTAGAGTCAATATTAAAATTGTCATCACGGAAAGTAATGATCCGAGACTCATCTACAACTGTACCAACAATCTTATCCGCTCCAACTTTCTGCTTAACCTTTTTCTGTTCAATGGAACGGTTAATTGACGCTACACCAAGTACATGAAGTTTAGTTTTAATTGCATTGAAATATCGGTTAGACATGTTAGTTGTAAGCATGTCATATTCAAGACCAGTTACAACATCAGTCATAGTACGCTTCTTTGTATGACCAACTACAAACATTGCAACTCCGACATTTTTAAGTTCCCAAATCTTATCAAGTACGATTTCAATAGCCTTGTCTTCTCCACCCATGTAACCGCCAAACGCTGCTTTAATTGATTTTACACGCTTTTCAGGATTCTCTTTATTATGTAATCTGATAACTTCTGGTTCAGTGATACGCATTAATTCATCAAAAGTATCGTAAACCAGAACTTTTAAATCCTTGTAATCTGTAGTTCTATTTTCTACAATATCATCAACAATCGCTTCGAAGGTGTCCCAATCAGGAACATTTTCATAAGAAGCGTTTGGGATAGCGTCTACTCCATCTTCTTTACCAATGTTCAAAATCATGTAACCATCTTCACCGACAAGCTTCTCACATACTTCTTTGGCTAATGTTGTCTTACCAATACCAGATTCACCAATCAAACCAAGATTATAAGCCAGTGGATCAATTTTAATAACATTCTTTTTACCAAATTTTCTTGCCATATTAAGCATCTCTCCTCATTTAATTATTTATACAAGAGGGGAAATCCCCCTCCATTTTATGCAAACAAATCATCTAATTCAACAGAAGTAGCAGGTTTATCTTCTGTCTTGGTTTCTGGTTTAGTATCGACTGGCTTATTATTGTCCTTTTGGGCAGGTACAAAATCTAAGTCTTCTACTTCATATGAAGATTCAACAGCCCCACCACTGAAGTCATTATGATCATTAAGTTTTTCAAGTACAGGCTTTACTAGACGGTTTTCGTAAAGTGTCTCTCCTAGCATTCCTCCCTTTGGAGCAAAGTCTTCAACTTTATTGAAACCAAACTCAACTGCTTCTTTTTGTGAAGGAGTCAAATCATTGAAAGTGAATTCAACTGTATCTGCACCTCTGAAGATATTCACTACCCATTGTAGATGATAAACACCTTTACCAGTTACCTTAAACTTGTTCTTTAAGAATTCCAAACGCTTAACGTGCGTCTCATTCTCGAAGTCTAATTTAGAAGCATTAATCATTAGTTGTTGAGGGAAGAATTGATCCTTCTTAGCGTTACCGTCATAGCACATTACATATCCATCAACATAGACCTTCTTCTCTTTCTTGAAATCTTTATCATCAAGAGAGTCTTTTGTGAAGAAAATGTCCATAAGTGAACGTAACTGGTTAGGAGTGTCGTTAGGTACAATTTCAATTGTTGTCGGCTTGAACTTGCGATAGAATTTGCCTTTACTTTCGCTGAAGTCAACTTGACCTGTAAGTTTAAATTTGTAATTTTTATATTCTTCAAGTTTATTAGCGAGGAAAACAATTGCGTCATACTCGTGAATAAATTCATGACGGTCAACATCTTTTTCTGCTAATTCTTGTTTAAGTTGGTGAAGTTTATCTTGTTCCTCTGGTGTCGGATCATCTTTGTATTCGAGTGTGCGAATTTCATATCTAATTTGTTCAAATTTCTCTTTTAATTCTTGATCTGTTGTAAAATCAATAACGAATTTCTTGAAATCAGCTACCAAATCAACCGTTTCTGGACTCAATCTGTCTTCCCAAGGAATCTCAAGTTTTCCACCTTTATTGTTTTCAGTACCTTTTCCAAATGAATACACTTTGTTTTGTTTTGCCTTTGAATATCCACCGTACATTTCAACAAAAACACCATTCGTTTTTGACTCTTGTACAGCGAAGTTCAGTCGATGACCAGACCAACCAGAAGCACTATCTTTGACTTCAAGGAATTTATCCTTGTTTTTTGGAATGTTAATGTTACCTACGAATTCAAAAGTATTATATAATCTACTCATATATGTATTATTTCCTCCTATTATACTAAGTTATTTATTTTATGTATCATTATTTACAATAAAAAGTCTATTTTATCGTAAAAAGATTGTGAATTTGATTTTACAAACCTTGATATATCAACGTTTTAGTTACGAAGTTTTCACAAACTTTTTCTTATAATTGTGTTTAAACTTGCTGTCTGGAATATCCAGTACCTTACTTAACCTTTCGTACTCTTTCTTGTCAAGCTTCCAACCACTTACTACGTCTGTAGTGTGATTTTCAATCTTAACGATGCTGCCAAACTTTACAGTGATCTTTAGATTACCGTAAATGTACTCTTGCTTTAGGG
>Ga0208958_1003000_pt1 | contig 13653 bp, 34 predicted proteins | sample RifOxyB1_FD_184032 | JGI IMG/M metagenome (GOLD analysis project Ga0208958, IMG submission 184032) | Soil microbial communities from Rifle, Colorado - Rifle Oxygen_injection B1 (SPAdes) | ecosystem: Environmental > Terrestrial > Deep subsurface > Rock core/Sediment | place: Rifle, Colorado... | reverse complement strand
GGGACGGCCGAGGTTGTCGCCGATCATGCCCGCCGCGCTGATCGTGTGGTGCGGTGCCCGGAAGGGACGGCTGACCCCCTCCAGTCCCGTGCCATCTTGCAGCAGGCCGGCGGCCGACTGGATCCTCATGACCTCCAGCCGCTCGTCGATCGTCAGATCGGGCAGCAGGGTGTTGGCCCGAGCGGCCAGCATCGTCTTGCCACAGCCGGGCCTGCCCAGGAGACAGACAGACTGTCGGGTCTTGGCTGCTTCTCGGAGCTGCTCCTTCACGGACTCCTTGCCCTGGATGTCGGACATGACGAGGTAGGGCTTCCAGGGATCGACGACGCCTGAAGCCATGCTCACGTAGGGGGACGCCAGCCCGTGACGACCGAGCAGCCAGTCAGTGGCCTCGGTCAGGCTGGCGACGCAGTAGATGGATACTTCGCTCCGACAAGCGGCAGCCTCAGCAGCCTGAGACAGCGGCACCAGGATGCGAGCAGCACCAGCGGCGACGGCCGCCTCGACCATCGGGAGCAGACCGCGGACGGGACGGACCGATCCATCCAGGCTCAGCTCACCGAAGGCGGCCAGTCCCTTGGGGAGATCGACCTGGTCGCTGGCGGCCAACACTCCTAAAGCGATCGGGAGATCGAACTGAGTGCCCTGCTTGTGGAGGTCGGCCGGCGCCAGGTTGACGACGACCCGCTGCCTCGGGAACTCGAAGCCCGCCGCGTCGACGGCTGACCGGACTCGATCGGCCACCTCCCGGACGGCCCCGCCGGGCAGCCCGACAATGACCATGGCAGGCAGTCGTCTCAGCAGATCGACTTCGACATTGACCGGGATGCCGGTGATGCCCGACAGGGCGGCCGACTGGATGCTGGTGCTCATGCTTCTTCCCCCTTGATGGCTTCGGGCTCGGCGGCGATCTTGGCGATCAGCTCGTCCATGCGCTTCGGGTCATGCTCCGCGAAGATGCGGCACTTGGGATCGATCACGAGACCGTGCCCCATGGCCATCATCGACGGCCCGCTGAGCTGTGCGCCGCCAGCCTTGGTGACGTGCTCGACGACGTCATCGTGTGACCAGTCAGCCCCGGTCAGGAAGAACCCGCTGACGATGACGGTGTGGATGGTGTCACCGTCAGGGATAACGGACAGCGCCTCCTCGACGGTCAGGATGTAACGATTGCTCATGCTTCTTCCTCCTCTTGTTCATTCATGTACTTCTCATGGATCTCCAGACATTCCGGGCAGTCCACGACGTTGATGTCGGCACCCACCTCCACGCGGATCTCGCCGCATGCCGCTCCGCTTCCGGAGATCGGCAGCAGATGGGTGTAGGTGTCCGTCCGCAAGGCTTCGAGCACGGCGTTGTTGAGGTAATCAGACAGGACCTCGTAGACGCCGGGGATGGCCAGGATCTGGGCACCCGACAGGGCGCTCACCTGACGCTCCAGCTCGGCGTCGAACATCTCGTTCGTGACCCAGTCGTAGGCCATCAGAGGCTCCGCTCGACGACGACGCCGTTCTCACGGCGGGCAATGTCGAAGGCCATGCCATCATGCTTGCCACCGACCGTGGCATAGTGTGCCACGATTCGGGCAGCCCGCTGACGGGCCGCCTCCTCGGTCGGATAGCCCCGTCGGGATGCCTTGCCTCGATACGGCAGCATGCCGGGCCAGAACACATTCGCCGTCTCGATCAAAATGTAGTCAGTCATCGCGTGCCTCCTCGACCGTAGCGGCCGGGACCGACGACGGTACAGTGAGTGAAGACGATCATGCCCGACCGTCCATCAGGTCGTTGATGTAATCGACGTCGTCATTGTCCAGACGGCGTCCGTCCGACCGTTCGATCTCGCGGTCGGAGTAACAACGACCGGGGAGAGCCGTCATGCGTCTCTGGTCACGGCAGAGACAGGCCACCGCTGCTTCGAGCGACCGGTGTTTGTGGCCACAGGATCCTCGTACAGATCCGATGGCAGAGTAGGTGAGCAGCTTCACGGCGCCACCTTCACCCACCGAAGGCGGCTCACGGACATCTCACGCACGCTGCCGTCGGGATGGAGCACGATGGCCGTGGATAGCTCGGCCGAAGCCGGATTCAGCCAGGCCACGACCTCGACGTGTGTGATCAAGACCTGCTCGGTCGTGAGCGGCAGCCACTCCAGTGTCGAGATGCCTTCGCGGGAGAGTTGTCCCCACCACACCCCATCCCGCAGCGACAGTTGCCGCTCGAACCGGTCAGCGAAGTAGCTCACGCCGTCCTTCTCGACGACCGAGCCCGACATCGCAGACAGGTAGTAGTACTGGATCATGGCAGCTTCTCCTTTTTGCGTCATGACATCTCCTCGTAGCAGTGCAGGCTGTCGATGACCTGACCGGCTGCATCGATGTCGATGGGCATCAGCACACGACCCGAACAAGGTGGCCGCTCACCGGGGGCTGATACCAGGGCGCGTTTTCCCGAGCCCAAGCGAGCCACTGGTCTGCTCCCACGGAGATAGGCAGGGTCTCCTTCATCCTGTTCCAGGAACCGTCATCCCAGAGCAGCATGAACTCGACCTCCTGAGTCTGGGTTGCCGCCGTGTCGACCTGTTCCCGCGCCCACTCCCAGGCGTAGTCGTCACCGTAGAGACCGCCGCAGGACTCCAACGTCTCCCCGGACGAGTCCATGACGACGGCCTGCCACACGTCGCCCTCAAGGTACTGGTTCCACACCTTGATGTGGGACGCGGCCGCCTCCTCGAAGTTGACACCATCGCCCCAGTCACCGTCCTTCTTGATCAGGACGAAGCCACAGCGGGAGACGTCCCACTGTCGGTCGGGCATACGCGCCGCCTCGATGGAGCCCGACAGGGCCAGGCGGACGCCACCGTGGATGTAGGAGTCGACGGTGTAGACGGCCCACTCCTTCTTGTCGTAGATCGTCAGCCATTCCCGGAAGGCGTCTTCCGTCCGCCCCGTATGCGCACACCCCCTCTCGTGCAGACGGAAGAAGGGCAGCCCGTCGAAGCAGTGCCAGAGGTCCCGATGGAAGTGGACCAGGAAGACCGGGGAGTCCGTGTTCTCCTCGGGGTTGTCAGCGAACTCATCGGGGCTGATCTGAAGCCTGAAGCCCTTGTACATGCGTTCTTCGCGGGTCATGATCCCCCCTCCTCGCTGTACTTGGCCTGCAAGTCAGCGACGACAGCCCAGTTCGAGTCCTTGAACATGCCGATGCGCAGCAACTCCAGGTAGCCAAGCGCTGCATCGAGGTCAGCCCGGATGTCGTTGACGTCGAGCAGCGTGAAGCAGTTCAGGTAGTACATGAAGTGGCTGCCGTCGTCACGACGGATGGTCGCCGTCGCCTCAGACGGCCCGCTGAGCAGATTGCCGACGGTGCCTCGGACCATGTCGACGACGATGCCCTCGTGAATCTCCGGCGGGAGTCCGTCCTTGATCATGCCGATGGTCTGGACGGTGAAGCGGCCCCGCTTCCCGATGTAGTCTTCGAGTCTCATGTCGTCACTCCTTCTCTGCTTCTTCGGGTTCGATCAGATCCGTGTACTCGGGCAGGTCGAACTCGAAGGTGTCGTAGTCGAACTCCGAAGATCCCGGCCCGTCCTTCAGCGCTTGGACGTGGACGAAGAGCTTGGTGTCATCGATGACTAGCTGCACGCTGACGCCACGGCTGATGAAGTCGACGACCGCCGCGCTGTCGGGGGCCTCGACGAATAGACACCGGGCCTTCATGCTTCCTCCTTCTTGATGAATCGGACCGAGTCACCCGAGTATTCGATGGTGTACCGATCCAGAGCGATGTCGAGCAGGACGCCGGCGGCTACATCAGGCATCGTACCCGCCAGGAGATAGAGTCGGGATGCGATCTTCCCACCCACCTTGTCGAAGGTCGGTCCCTCCATCGCCCACTTGATCGTGCCGGGGCTGCGGATGATCCCGCTGCTGCCGAGGGTGAAGTCCTTCGGATCGAACTTCTTCACCGGTTCGGCGAAATGCCAGACGGTACCGCACTCCCCTCGACAGCGAAGCTCGCCGTCGACGATCTCGACGGTACCGTTTCCACACCACGGGCACTCGTCGCCATCGTCGACCAGGATGGCCTCCGTGATGTCGACGGCCTCGTCGCAGGCCGGGCAGAAGTAGTACTTGGACTGGGCCTCCCAGTCAACCTCGACCAGCCGGTCGCGGTCGCCGTCGTCAGCGACGCCAGACATGTTGAACCATGCCTGTTCACACTGCGTGACATCCGCCCCACCGCACTGCTTGCAGCGTGTGATCGTGAGCTTCATGCTACCTCCTACAGGTCTCCGACGTTGACGCAGCAGTAGATCGTGCTGTGGAACTTGAACTCACAGACGCCACCGTCTGCCTCCAGGTCACGAGCATAGCTCTCGTAGTCGACGTGCCGGAGCAGGTCGTCGAGGAACTCCGTCAGCGACCGTTTCTCCTTGTCCTGGTAGCTCGAGAGCATGGCCGGATACTGCAATGCACTCTCCTCGAGCCACTCCCGCGCGTAGTCTTCCACCGTCCCTTCCCGGATGATGACCTGATCCACCATGTCGATGGCATCTTCGAGACAGCGGACGTGGTTGTTCTCCAGCAGGAAGGCGATGGCCGGGAAGCCCCGCTCGTGCACCTCGTCGTGCACCCGAGTCCATGCCTCGATGTCCTTGACCCGTTGCTGCACGGCAGCCTCTGCCACGGCGAACAGGCAGCCTTCGGCAGGCGTGCCGTCGACGAAGCCGATAGCTCCGTCCTCGGTGTAGTCGAGCACGGGTTCGTTGTCCGTGTCGATGGCGTCGAAGACGTCTCCGTTGACCAGTGCGACTCGCAGGATCATCAGTCAATCCTCCGCGGCATGACGACTCCGTAGACATCGACACAGCCATCGATCCGGACCCAGACGGGCATCAGGTAGCCGCCGGAGTAGAAGACGACTCCATGGTCCCGATTGTACTTCCGATCCTCTGTCGACAGGCGGACGAGACCCATCGACATGATGAGATCGTGGAGATGGAACGGATCGAGTGCCAGCTTATTGTCTTCACCGTGGATCATGCCCCAGTCCTTCGGGCCAGGCAGTGCACCCATGGCCGCGACGACGTTGGGGAAGTCGCTGCGGTCCAAGCGGCTCCTGTGGACCGTCAAGGTCGATCCCTTCGTGCCGTTGACGGCGACCGGCATGCCCCGTTCGGGCAGGATGACGACCCACTCATCGTCGGGCTTGCCCTTCTTCCCCTCGAAGCGGACGAGCGCCGGCACGTTGCCGTCAAACTGGCCGGGCTCGAGCTGCCTGACGACGGCGATCGTGCCGTTCGTCGCCATGACACAGCCCGTCTCGACGAACGGGTCGAGCGGCGTGAGCCCATGCCTCCGCTCCGGCGGCACGACGAGGACATGCTGCATGGCCTCGTACTTCGGGTCGCCGTGACATGCGAGCTGGATGGCTCGAAGGCTCGCATTGATCGTGAGCTTCATCTCAGTCCTCCTTCTTCACGGCAGGCAGACAGCTCGGGCAGCGGTAGTGCACCCGGCTCCATGCATGCCGATTGTCCCAGAGCACGCGGACGGCCGGCATCTCTGTGACTGGCAGCCGTCGGTGACACTTCTCGCAGACCACCACGGTCTCCTTCTTCAACGGCTTCAGGCCCCAGAAGGCCCGATGGTAGTTCTTCACTGCCACCGGGATCTTCCGAGTCCAGACAAGCAACCGGGCTTCGCCCGGCTGCATGCCATGGAATCGCTGGAGATCGTACCGCATCGGTCCGTTGTAGTCACCAGCCCGGTACTCCGGCTCGAAGTCTTCACCGGTGCTCGGGTTGTTGCTCCGACCGCCCGACCCGATGGCCGGGAAGTCGAGCACCGGCCACGCGAAGTCACTATCCAGACGGCTCACGACGAAGCCGTCGGGGTGCAAGGCATACTGGACCTGGTTCATGACTCCTCCTGCCTCAATCCGTTGTCTTTTCGTCCGGGCCAGCAAACCCGGCACGGGGTGAACTCTGGATTCCGCTTGATGAACTCGATCATGAAACCGGGGAAACGAACGGCATGCAGTTTGTTCGGTGAACGGCCACATGCTGTTACCGATCCGAAGACATCGGCCAGTCGATGCATCTTCATGCGGGCCCCCTCGCCCATGCGGGCAGCGTCTGGTTGAAGCGGTGGGCCAGGTGCAGCGTCGTGGCCCGGTCCTCAGGCGTCGTGGCCCACACGTCTGTGCCAGCGGGCAGCCGCCCCATCCTGTAGAGCTCGCGGATCTTCCGGCGAGCATCGGCCTCGGAGTCGGCGGTCACTGGCCCGGAGCTGTAGAATCCGGCTGGCAGCCGGAAGTAGAACTGGGGCATCAGCGGTAGAACCTCGCATTCGGGTACAGGTCGCGCACGTAAGCCTTCGCTGCCTCGCGGCTCGGTGCCCGGATCATGAAGTCGATCTCGAAGGTGAGCCAGTCCCCGCCACCGTCATGTGACGGTGCCTTCGCGTCGAACACTCCGAACTCGGCACCTGACGAGCACCAGTAGAGCGGCGCACCGTGGCCGAAGTAGGTCCCGTTGCAGTCATAGCCTCCGTCGTTCAGCCGGATCTTCCGGAGGTGGAGCTTGCAGGTGACGAGCTCCGGCTTGCTCACGTCGTGGATCGGGGGCCGGCCGAGAGCGGCGCCTCGACTCGGATCGCCGCACCAGCCCTTCGGATCGTGACGGCCGTACCACGGCCCCTTCCGAGTCATGTCGATCTTCGTCATGCTGCTTCCTTCGCTGCGATCAGCTTCCGGCACTCGGCCAGATAGTGATCGACGTTGTCGCCGGGCAGGTCACCGATGCCGAAGCCCAGGATGAACAGGAGCTGAGCTTGCAGCACGGCGATGGGCGCCTGCCTCTTGCTCCCGTCATGCCCGTTGCCTCGCTCGCAGTACCAGTCGATCATGTCGACCAGGCTGCGGCTCAGTCCTCTCGGATTGCACGCGCCGCCTTCCCACGCATCGATCGCATCCTTCGCCAGGAAGGCTTCGTCCTTCCCCTCGTATCGATTCTTGCTCATGACTTCTCCTTTCCGGTGAACAGCGACCGGGCAAAGTGCCGCGGCTTGTTGTCGTCGATCCAGTCAACCGCTGCCAGATCGGCGCGCAGGTATAGGACTGCGAGCATGGCAGCGGGATAGTGATCGACCGATGCGGCCCACATCTGCGGCTCGTTGATATCGATTTGCATCTGGTCGACCACCGCGTCGGCCTCATGTGGCCACAAGCCGTGATCTGTGAGGTATTTGTGGACGGTCTCCTTGATGGTGACGGTCATGCGTTCTCCTTGTCTGGTCCGAGCAACGGCTCGTTCCATTCTGTCACCACCGCAACGATCGCATCGAGCAGGCGCTCGATCTCGGCGTCGTCGGCGTCGAAGACACACAGTATCCCTACCGCCCGCAGCCACAGATCTCGCACGCGGTCGGCGAACTCAAAGTACTTCACGGCGTCCGCGTTCCATGTCGTGACGCTCGCACGATGATCCACTGTGCCATCTGGGTGATGGGCGATGGCCATCCTCTCCGGACTCGTGCGATTCAGGATGTACCGCCGCTGGTGCTCAGCCAGCCGGTACACCTCTCTCGCATAGGCCAGCTTCGTGTAGTCCAGGGTCATGTTACCTCCAGCCCGGCGACCCGGAGCACGACGGCGCGCAACGCACCGATCTGTTCATCGCTCATGTCGAGCCCCGCGCCGATGTTCATCATGAGCTGAGCCAACCCGATCACGCCACCGGCAACGAGGTGCGCGGCGTGTGCCATCTCGTCGTGCCCTTGTGCCTCCAGCCACCACGCCGCATGAACGCGGCCGGTCGGATCAGACAGGTCCAGGACGATGTCTTCGAGCCGCCGCTCCACAGTGTACCACTCGACAAGAGCAGCCCCGTTGGCGAAGTAGCCATCCCGCACCTGTTTGAACGAGATGACGGCATGGGTCTCGGTCACGGCCACCACCGCGCATTGGATCAGACGGCCCAACAGGTCAGCCGTGACGCCGAGCGACCCCAAGCGCAGCAGGCCGGGGATGGCGCCGGGAAGGGTCGGGATCATGACTTCTCCTCTGCTTCACCGAACCATCCGTTGAAGCCGAGCATGAACTCGGCGGACCGGAACGGCATGCTGACCTTGGACTTGACGACCCGAGCGCGGAGCTTGATGCCAGTCACTGGATCCTCCAGACCAGATCCTGCACGGATCGATCCGATCCGGGCCAGATCGATCCGGACGGAGGCGTAGTATTTCATGGCGTTTCCTCCGGATGAGACATCGGATGGGCCGAAAGTGACGTGCTCGACGGGACGGAGCTGGTTGGTGAACAGCACCGTCGTCCCGGACGCCGACGCCTCGGGGCAGAGGATGCGGCATGCCTTGCTCATGAGCCGGGCCTGCAGCATGCTGCTGACGTCGTGCATGTTCCCTTCCTGCTCGACTCGGGGCACCAGGGCGGCCACCGAATCGACGACGACAAGGTGAACAGGGTTCACCTTGTTGTTGATGAAGCGGCGAACAGCCTCGATGGCATCCTCACCACATGACGGCTGGCAAACCAGCAGTCGGTTCAAGTCGACTCCGATAGCCCGAGCCCAGGATGGATCCAGTCCGTGTTCGGCGTCGACGAAGGCTGCCGTGCCTCCGTTCTCGATCACGGAGGCGCAGGCCTTGAGGGCCAAGGATGTCTTGCCGACGGCCTCCTTGCCGAACACCTCGATGAGTCGGCCGAGTGGCCAGCCACCATCCAGGATCCCGTCCAAGGACGGGATGCCGGTGCTGTAACGACCGACGCCCTGGATCACGAGGCACCTCGGCGGCTGTCGAAGTCGCGGATCGCCTCGTCTTCCGTGGCCAGGTCGTAGTGGCCCCAGAAGATGTCGGCTGACCCGTCCGGGTACCAGCCGCTCTGCCGGATGACGCCGGCATGCGTGCCGAAGCCCCGCATCCGCTTCCAGCGGATGATGGCATCGTAGGCGATGTCGTAGCCGACGCCATCCCACGACTCCCGCGTGATGACTTCGACGTTCATCGCCTCGGCGTCGATGCGCCGAAGCGTGCACGCGCTGATCAGATCCTTCGCCTGCTGCTCACTGATTCGTTCCATCATCGTCTCCTTGTAGAAAGGGGAGGAGGTCTCGACGGTATCGAGCGACGTCATCGGGTCGCGGCCAGCCATTGCCAGCTCACAGTCAAGGACAACCACCACGGGCCTCGACACCCTCAGTCGTATCGTCCCGTCGAGCCTCCTCCCGCAGGACTACTGCTGCCGCAGCCGCTTGGCAGCCTTGCGCTGACGCTTCGCCTCAGCCGCAGCCTTGGCTGCCGTGATTTCTTCGACGGACTGCAATGGCTTCCGTGACCACCGCTCGCGGGTCGCTCCGATCACACGACCCTTCGGATTCCAGGGATCGAGGTCGTCAGGCCGTGCGCGGAGGACAAAGGCCTCCTCGGATGCGGCCGGCAGCGAGCTGGCGGCGAGCATCGCCATCATCAGACCGATGTTCTTCATGGATTCTCCTGCAGTTCGGGGTAGTGGCAGATCCAGTGGCACCCCTCGGCGTCGATGACGAGGGTGTCCCAGTAGGACGGCAGCTCATGCTTGCAGAACGAACACCAGCATCCCGCCGGGTCACGGTCAGGTGACTCTGTTGGACGCCAAAGCTCGGACGGGAGCTTGTAGAATCGAGTCCCGCTCCGTTCCTCGTGAGGCTTGACGGCACCCGCTCTGATGTCGGTGGCCAGACTCCTCGTGGCCTCAAGCTGCTCCCAGACCTGGTCGTGTGCAAACATCAGTCTCTCCAGTCCAGAAGCTCGGCCAGCTGCCGTCCGTCCGTCACCTCGATCGTGACGTTGATCTGAGGCGACCGATCCAAGTACGGAAGGACGGCAGCCTTCGTCTTGCCGACGAGGTCTCGCTCATCGGCACAGATCGAGCAACAGAGGACGGAGCGGGACAGCTTGTCCTCGATGTACAGATCGAGGCCGACTGCACGCCGACAGTCGAGCACCCGGCTGCAGACCGGACAGAACATGGTCAGCCCAACCTCCGACGGGAAGCTCTCGTTCAGGATGCCGAGGATCTCGGCATCCTCGTGCATGAGCTTGATGGTCAGCATCACACGTTCCCCTTCGGATGCCACGGATTGCCGGCCTTGTCCTCGAAATCGTCACCGCCATAGGTTGCCGTATAGCCGCCCGGTCCCAACGCCACCGGGCGGGCCTTGATGTCGTACCCGCGCTGCCCCTCGTCGGACCGATTGCACAAGCCCTTGTAGTACATGGGCACCCGATCCTTGCCGTTGACGCCTGTACTCCGGACCCAGAAGATCACCTTCAGCATCACAGCCTCGCCAGCCGGCCCAGTGGCGTGCCCTTCAGCCGGTCTTCGACGTGGGCCAGCATGCACGGCTGCCGCTCCGGTCCGGAGCAGCCACAGCCCACCCGGTGGGCGCGCAGCACGCCATCGGGCCTGAACCTCATGGCTGTCATCTCCCGTGCCTCCGAGGCACTGGAGGCAGTGACCCGGCACGGATAGGGGCTGTCGTCGAAGACGTCCCACTCACGATCGGTAGCCATCAGTCCCTCCAGTCCATCAGCATTCCGGAGTCTCCGACGGAGTCGGGCGGAGAGCGTCGGCAATCCGTCCGCCCACGAGCCCGTCGAAGGCCACCGGTTCAGACATGGTGCCGTCTTCCTGCACGATGGCCTGCCACATCTCGACGTCAACGCCGGCATGGAAGGTCAAGTCGACCACCTCGAATCGCTCCCCGTGCGCGCCCTTGCGGGCGAAGGCCTCGGTGATCGTCGCCACGAATCGTGGCTCGAGCACGGCGGACCAGAGCTTCAACAGCGTGACTACCGCTTCGCCGCTGCCGTTTACGATCGGATTCACGATTGGCGGCTGCCCGTCGACGAACAGAATGACGGCGTGGAGTCCGACGTCCTGCTTCAACTCGGACCTGACGGCGCAGAAGCCGAGGAAGGCTTCCATCGCTGTCTGCCTCGCCTCTTCCTTGGTCCAGATCATGACCGGTCCTCGATGTCCTTGATCGCAGCGTCAATGCCTCGACCCATGATGGCCTTGCCGAAGTCACAGCCGGGCCAACGAGGACCATGCTGGATCTCGTCAACCAGGATCTGTCGAATGCCCCGAAGCTGTCCGAGCATCTCGGTCTCCCGCTCTCGGATGATCGAGTCACGGCTACGGAATGCACACCCCTCGAGGGTGTGCAGCATGCGGCTCTCGATCCAGCACTCCCATCCCGGGATCAACTGGACCCAGTTCATGACCAGGTGACCGGTGTGCCGCCCGATGATGGCACACCTCTGGATGCGAGCACAGTCGAAGCGGACCAGCACGTCACTGGCCTGACTGAAGGGCTCGTGACGGAGCACGGTTCCGAGGCCATGCTGGTGATGCTTGACCCGTTCACCGATCATGCTTCACCTCGTGCCCGGAAGACGTGGCCATCCTGATGGACGGTCAGACCGACGGCGGCCAGGGCCAGGACCAAGGCATCCTGATCCTTCCAGACCGTGACCCCGTTGACCGGGACCTGCTGTCCGGTCAACTGGTCCAGGACGGCGAGGCCGAACGGGCCCCGCTGGTTGACAGCCACGACGGCCATCAACCTGGTCTCTTCGAGCACGAATGGAGCTGTCGTGGGCATGAGAGCTGACGGCATGGTCACAGTCTACTCCCGGACCGGAGTCCGGTCAGCAGCAGCCAGCCCGCCGTCAAGAAGACGGCGGCCAGGACAGCCCACGATCCATCGGCCAACGTGACGGAGGCCCCGACACCGGCTGACCCGATGATGGTGGCGAGCAGCTTCATGCCGCACCCCGCCGCAGGGCGATGCCCTGCAGGGCGCCGAACGGGTTGAAGGTCAACCCATCGACCTGCCGATTGCTTCGGTCAGCCAAGTAGGACTCGGCCTCCTGGTGAGCAGCCTCGGCCTGCTGTTCAGCGAGGACCCGATCCTCAGACCAGTCCTCGGACTGTCTATCGGAGAGCCATGACCGGGTCCGAGCTTCGGTCTGCTCGGTCATGGACCGGTAAGCCCGTCGAGCCCTGTCGCTCTTTAGATCAGGACGGGTCATCTATTCCTCGCCGTGCCGGCAGAGGCGAGCGAAAAACTCGTCGTCCGTCTCGAGCCTCTTGACCGTCTTCCCGGTCCGCTCGACATGGACGGCCTCGCCATCGATCATGACGAGGATGCCGCCCCGATCGCAGTGACAGTAGATCGTGTTCTGCTTCCAGTAGCCGACTCCCCGACTCCAGTCCTCACACCGGTGCATCCGGGAGATCGTGATCGTCTCCGTGACGTGCTGCCTGTTGAGGCAGCGGACGTCCGGGATGCGGATGTCCTCGACCTCGGACAGGTCACGGAGATCCTCAGATCCGACGGCCCGGTCAGACAGCTCGGCCGCGGGATCGATATCCCAGGACGGGCCGAAGTAGACGGCGGGGCTGATGACTTCGATGTAGCTATCGAGCATCACGCGACCATCCTGTCGGGGGCCGCGGCCTCGAGGACAGCCTCGTAGGCCGTGACAGCCCGAAGGAAGGTGACCCGCCGGGACGCCACCAGTCGGGCCGTCTGGGCCTGCCCCTGCTGGACGGACAGCGCGCAGGCCTCCTGAAGGCAGCGATGGGCTGCCTCCAGATTCCGGCCGGCCTGGTCCAGCATGGACCGGTTCATGCGACTTCCCGCAGGAAGCGGATGAGGTCATCCACGTCCACGGTTGCCGACTCAGACAGGCGATACGTCAGCGCAGGCAGCGCACGCACGGGACGCTCGCTGTTGTAGCGTTCCTTGACGCCCGCACGGCTGCGGGCGAAGCGCGCGGCGTTGCGCAGCGCAGCGGCGTCCTGCCTGGCGAAGCGGGCGATGGCGGCGTGCTGCTCGAGCGCGTACTTGGCTTCGCGTTCTGCCATGGCGCCAGCGCGGGCCGGGTCGACGTCGGCGATCTCCTTCTCGATGACGATGGCCTCGTTCGTGAGGGCCTCGATCCGGAACTCGCGGTGGACGCGCTCCGCGTACGCAGCACGCTCGGCGTTGGCCTGCGAGGCGAGATCCGCGGCGGTGTTCTGCGGGCACCGAGAGACGCGCAGCGCGGGACAGGACGCGATCATCTCGTCCAAATGCAGGCTGGCGATTTCAGCGCGCACCTCGTCAGCGCGCCGTTCGAGCGCCTGGATGCGCTTCTTGGCGGCGTAGACGGCACGCTCAGCGGCGTGCCGCGGATGCGCGACGGGCTCAGGCTGAAGCCTGAACAGTGCGTCTGCCGCGTCTTCAGCGTCTTCGGCCCACTCGCGGGCCTTGTCGGGCGTGCTCCACCAGGGGCAGTAGATGCTGCCTCCATCGAGCACCGTGAACGTGCGCCCGGATTCGATCGTACGGATCGCGGTCGCCTCGACCGCGGCGGCGGACTTACGGTCCGCCTTCTTCTGCTTACGAGCCATAGGCTCCTCCCTGCGGCTACCTCAGCCGCTATGTTGAGACTGTCGATCCTCTCGGACCACCCGGTCAGACCGATAGCCTCGATCCCGACCCTCCAGGGTCGGGCTGAAGCCGTTCACCTCGAACGGCAGGCACCCTGCCTCAGGGTGCCGGGCGATGACGCCCGCTACAACCCGTCAGCCTCCTGACGGG
>Ga0208958_1002999_pt1 | contig 13653 bp, 20 predicted proteins | sample RifOxyB1_FD_184032 | JGI IMG/M metagenome (GOLD analysis project Ga0208958, IMG submission 184032) | Soil microbial communities from Rifle, Colorado - Rifle Oxygen_injection B1 (SPAdes) | ecosystem: Environmental > Terrestrial > Deep subsurface > Rock core/Sediment | place: Rifle, Colorado... | reverse complement strand
AGCCATGAAACGGCCTAATAAAGAATACCATTCTTTTTCAGGGAAACTGGCTGTGGAATTTTTAGATGCGGCTGAGGGCAAAGGCTTGGCCATTAAGAAAAAAGAGGATACGCTAAGGGCAGCTGAAGCCAATAAGGCGTTTGCCCACTTCCGCTTCTAGCGGAATGTGGTTTGCCGCCTTGCGATCCGCCAACTGGCGGATCTTAAAGCCTTCGCGCACTTTAGGTTCTAATTAAAATATATGAACGAAAAAGATTGTCAGGGATGTTCATTTTTAGGAGCTCATTTCTGGGATGACAATTGCGGGATAGTGCATATGCGTCCCGATCAGATATTTGTTTGCCCAAAAAATGTAACTGTTGAAGAGCTAATAAGAGAGTGTAAATATTTTCATATAGAGGGCGTAGAGGGCGCTTTATGTTTGGCGCATTTGGCCGAAGGCAGAGTGTTCCCGTGTTTTGTCAAAAACCATGGAGATATGATTAAATGTAGTGATTTTGGTTTCCGCGAACACTCCACCGCAGGGGGTTATAAGGGAATAACTACTCCTACTGTGTGTTGATTTTTATCAAACAGATGCCCTATCATTAAAATGATTCAAATCATTTTAATGGAATAAATGGCACAAGTTTCAAAATATCCTATTTCCAAAGATGTTTATGATAGGTGTTGGGAAATTTTTGCCAAAACTTTGGTAAATATTAAAAACCCGGATGAAGCCCAGGAAATTATTAATGATTTATTAACTCCCACTGAACGAATAATGCTTACAAAAAGAATGGCAATCGCTATGCTTTTGAGCCAGGGCTATGAATACCGCGAAGTTATGAAAATCCTAAAAGTTAGTTTCCCCACCATTTCTGCGGTCAGTAATTCTTTAAAATTTGGAGGCAATGGTTATAAGAAAGCAATTAATAACATCTTGAAGGATGAAAAAATGAAGGAATTTTTTAACCAGATCGCCCAAAAACTGGTTGCGATACCGGCCAAAAGCGGAGCGGGAAGCGGAGCCTGGAAATATTTAAAACAGGAACTTCACAAATCCTCCAAAGACAAAAGGCCTTTCTGATTAAAATGATTCAAATCATTGAAGCAGAAGACCAATGGTCTTGACAAGGAGGGGGGGGTGGTGCAACTATTAGTTTAGATGAAAAAACAAGGGGGATTTGCCCATATCCTTTTGATAGTTCTTCTTGTAGCAGGCTTGGCAGCAGCCATTTATCTAGTCCAGCGAAAAACCAACATCTTCCCCAAAGCCTATGTTTCGGAACCGGTTTCTGCTCCTATTGTACCAACCAGGGTGGAAGCTCCTCCTTATGGTGATACGGCTGTAACCCGGCCTCCGGCCCAAAAGCTGACTTTTACAATCTCTCCCAATGTAAATTGCTCATATAATAATTTAACCGGCAGTGCTGTCATGATTTCCTGGATCAATACTGCCAACCCTGTCAGTATAGTCGAACTTGATGTGGGCACCGGTACAACGGGGGAGCCGGACATCAGAACTAAAAATGTTGCAGCTTCTGACACTGTCGCCTATGCCCCGTCAGGATTTACGGGAGATCCGGAAATTATCCCGGGTAAGAAGTACTACGTCAGGTTATTTAATGGTGAATACGCCCAGTCCCAATCTTTTACTGTTCCTTCCTGTATGTATACCGGACGGTAATTGACTTTAAGCTCAACTTCAACTAAAATCTACATACTATCCTCGCCTCAAGAGGCGGGGTTTTTTAAGTCAAAAATGGAGTGCAATTTAAAACGTGAACAAATTAAATCAAGAAAAACTAAAAATGTGGACCAAAAAACTCCAAACAATGGAATCGGAGTACAAAGATATCTGCCGACGCAAGGGGGAAGCCGCGGCCATGGGTGATTTATCCGAAAATGCGGCTTATCAGATGCTTTGTGAGGATGCAGAAAAATGGAGAGTTAAAATGGATGAAGTGAAAAAAATTCTTACCAAGATTGGAGAAGATAAATGATGGCTGTCGTTAAAACAAACCGTAATTTCCCGCTGGATAGAATCAGAAATATTGGTATTATTGCTCACATCGATGCGGGTAAAACCACTACTACTGAAAGAATTCTGTTTTATACGGGCAGAACTTACAAGATTGGCAATATTGATGAGGGTACTACTGTTACTGACTGGATGGAACAGGAGCGTGAGCGGGGTATTACCATTGTTTCTGCTGCTATTACTACTTTTTGGATTCCCAAAAGTGGACCATTTGCGGGTCAGGAAACCAGAATTAATATCATTGATACTCCCGGACACGTTGATTTTACAGCCGAAGTTGAGCGTTCCCTTCGTGTACTTGACGGGGGAGTAATTGTTCTTGATGCTGGTTCAGGCGTTCAGTCTCAAACCGAAACTGTCTGGAGGCAGGCCAATAAATATAAAGTTCCGCTTTGTGCTTTTGCCAATAAAATGGACGTGGTGGGAGCGGACTTTTTGGGGACAATACAGTCGGCCCGGGATAAACTGGGTGCTAACGCTCTTCCCTATAACTTGCCCATAGGCTGCGAAAATGATTTCAAAGGGGTGGTGGATCTTTTGACTCAAAAAGCCTTTGTTTTTGAGGGTGACGGCACAAAATTTACAGAAGTGGAAATTCCAGCCGACATGACAGATGAGGTAAAGAAATGGCGGGAAAAGCTGGTTGAAGAAATCGCCGGAACAGATGATACCCTGATGGAAAAGTTTTTGGGTGGACAAGATTTGAGTGTGGATGAACTCAAAATGGCACTTCGAAAAGCAGTCATAGAAAACAAAATTGTACCGGTTTTTGCCGGCTCGTCACTGCGCAACAAAGGAGTCCAACCGGTTTTGGACGCAGTGGTGGAATTTTTACCGTCACCGCAGGATATTGGAGAAGTAATAGGTACAAATCCCAAAACTGACGAACAGGAGGTAAGAAAAGCCGATCCCAAGGAACCGCTTTCTGCTATAGCTTTTAAAATTCAGGTTGACCCGCATGTTGGGAAACTAACCTATATCAGGGTATATTCGGGGACCTTAAAATCGGGTTCATATGTTTATAATGCTTCCAAACAACTTAGAGAAAGAGTAGGCCGGCTGGTTTTGATGCGTGCCAACGACAGGGAGGATATTGATGAGGCCTATGCCGGAGAAATTGTGGCAGCGGTGGGGCTTAAAGACACAATTACCGGAAACACCCTCTGCGATGAAGCCCACCCAATAATTTTAGAATCAATTACTTTTCCTGAACCGGTAATTTCACTGGCCATTGAGCCAAAAACCAAATCTGATCAGGAAAGGTTGGGGTTAGCCTTATCGCGCCTTTCGGAAGAAGATCCCACTTTTAGGGTTAAAAGCGATCAGGAGACCGGACAGACCATTATTTCCGGTATGGGGGAACTGCAACTGGAAATTCTGGTTGACAGGATGAAGCGGGAATTTAAGGTTGAGGCCAATGTCGGCCAGCCCCAGGTTGCTTATAAAGAAACGATTGTTGCAGAAGCCAAAGGTGAGGGGAAATATATCAGGCAAACCGGAGGCCGGGGACAATACGGGCACTGTCTACTCCGGATTGAGCCGCTGCCCCGTGGGACCGGACGTGAATTTGTTTCGGAAATTGTCGGGGGTGCCATTCCGCGCGAATTTATTCCTCCGATTGAAAAAGGAATTATTGAAAAAGAAGATACGGGAATTTTGGCAGGCTATCCAGTGACTGATATTAAAGTGGCAGTTTATGACGGTTCTTATCATGAAGTAGACTCTTCGGAAATTTCCTTTAAAATTGCCGGGTCTTTAGCGTTGTCTGATGCGGCCAAAAAGGCAGGTTTGGTCCTGCTTGAACCGATCATGAAGGTGGAGGTAACCACCCCGGATGAGTTTTTGGGAGATATTATTGCCGATCTTTCTTCCAAGAGGGCTGAAATCCAATCCACTGAAATGAAGGGCAATTACAGGGTTGTTTTGGCCCTGGTGCCTCTGGCGGAAATGGGTGGATATGCTACAGCCATAAGATCAATGTCTCAAGGCCGGGCCACTTATTACATGGAGGCCAGCCATTATCAGGAAGTGCCCAAAAACATTGCCCAAAAAATCATTGAATCTTCAGGATTTACTGGTCGGGTTGAACACTAAACTTAAACAGAATCAGCTTAAGATGTCTAAAACTGCTTGATTTGCCGCTGTTGTACTATTTGCCGTCTTCTGTTGTGCCATATTTTTTGATTCTTCTAAAGCTGTCTTGATTTTGGAACTATCCTCGGGTCTAATATCGACTACATCAAAATTACCAGTGAAACCTGGTACATGTATAGTCTGTCTATATCCGCCTCCTGAAAAATATCCACTACTATAATCATCTGCCGCTGGAGGATTTTCAATTAATTGATCTAAAGCCTTTTTAAAATCTTCGCTCAGTTCAGTCTCTGTTGGTGCAGCTGTTCTAAAAACTGTTTTTTTAAAACCATTTTCTGTAACGGAATAAAAAGTAGTCGCACCGCTTACACCCTCGCCGCTTGGAAGAATGTGAGGGGCAGGGATTAGTACAAGCCGTTTTCGATGTTGCTCCGGTGCTGATGGTCCAAGAGCCACACACCCATTTGTGGCTGCGTTTGCTACTAGATCTTCAAAGTATGCGGCCATTCTCGCTGCTGTTTGTTCTGCATTGGGTTCGTTCATTATTCTTCTCCTCCGTTTATATTATATAAACTGTATTCACTTGTCTGTCAATAACTAAACAAGTGTTAGTTGTGACAGTTTTGCCAACGACCCGCCAGCCATGACTGGTACTGTCGGGTAGGTCGTGGGATATTTTGTCGTAATTCCCTTCTTGACAAAACGTACGGAATTGCGTACACTATAAACATGATTACAATTTCCGCAACAGATGCCCGGAATAATTTATATGATCTTATTGAGGAAGTTGCCCGAAGCGGTAAAAGGATTGGTATCACTAATAAGGGTGAAACCAAGGTTGTATTGATAAGCCCTGAAGAATTAGACGCTTGGCAAGCTACGGCGGAAACTTTAGCTGATAAAGAGCTAATGAAGGCTATTAGAGAATCTGACAGAGATATTAAAGCTGGTAGATACAGCTCTTTAGAAGAGGTAGAAAAAGAATTGGGTTTATCTGATAATGATAAAGATGTATCAAGTAAATTTGCCGAGCAGGGTAAGAAAAGACTTAAAAAAGCTTGATTCCCGCTTTCAGCGAAAAATTATATTAAGTCTGCGACTTTTACAGAGGAATCCTTTTTTGGGTGAAAAAATGAGTGGCGAATTTAATGGTTCATACAGAATCAAAATTCCCCCCATCCGAATTATTTATACCCCGGATTTGAAAAATAAGATTGTTTGGATTAGGGCAATTGGCCACAGGCAGGGTATTTATAAATAAATCGTCCAAAAAATCATTGAATCTTCAGGCTTCACCGGACGTGTGGAACAGTAAGGTCTTATAGTTTGACTTCTGATATAAATGCTCTATAACACTCAATGGATATGATAATTTCATTTTTTCTCGATCGTGAAATTTTGTTGCAGATCGCAGTTTTATTTAAAATTGTCTATACTACCAGTTTGATTCCCAACATCGCCACAAAATTTACCATTTACTGTTTTTAAGAAATAAGCACGGAACAAACTAAAACCAAGTTGCGTGGCTTTGTTAAATTTATCTTGTCCTATTCCATTAATGACCTGATCTTTTGTCATAGAAAAGTTTAGCTGCTGTACGAAGGGAGGCTCATTAATATCTTGGGAACTGACTGTATAAGGGACCTCCGCAAATAGGGGCTCCTTGGAGCCTAAAACTGTAGGAATAACAGTAAATTGTGTCGCTTTTTTTAAATAATTTATGTCAAGTTTCTGTTTATATTTAAGTAACAAAGAATACCCGGTAGAAGTTTTAACCGCTTGTGAAGAGGGCTCCTGCACACAAGAAAGCATATCCTTTGGATTTACTGGTGTGCCTGTAAAATTAACAGTTTCTGCAATATTTTTTATTAATTCAGCTTTATCCAAACTGCCTTTGAAAATAACCAAATAAGATCCTTTTGCAAAAACAGCTGCATAATCTATGCCCTCTGCGTGGGCGCTTCCCGTTAAACCTTCGACCAGCAAATAAGGTTGTCCTAAAGTGGAGATTTTTTCTGTCACTTTAAGGTCGTTGGCAGTTAGTTGATACATTCTTATAAATTCTTCTCTTCTTGATCCTCCAGAATAATCAGCGCGATCAGCAAGCATTATTTTGGATGGGGTGATTTCTCCGGTTGCGAGGGAATAGGATTCTTTGGGTGGAACTTTAAAAGTAATTCCTAGCGGTTCGTTTGTATATGCCTTCCAGTCACTATAATTTTCTTTTGGTTGTATACTTTCTGCACTTTGTGGCTGTTGTACACTTTTTGTAATTTCTACATCACCCCTGGACAGTGACGTAGTATTGGGAGTTAAATCAGAAAGTATGGGTTTAGACATAATCTGTTTTTGAAGCAGGAAAATACCCACCCCGCCTATTCCCAGAAGCAAAACTGCCATAATAATCATTAAAAATTTCCCAAAATCCTGTTTTGATTGCTGCTGGGTAGATTGGGGTGATACGGATTGAGGAGTGTCTTGTATTTGAACAGGTTGAATGTTGTCAATTGCCTGATTAGACTTGTCTTCCATAAATACAGCTACTGCAAGAAAAGTATACCATATTATGTTGTAATGTTGTAGAATCATCAATTTCCCCTTTGCATATTCCCCCTTGCATAATTTTAGAGGATATTGTATATTTACTCATACCAGCACTTCGACAGGCTCAGTGTCTTCGACTTGGGTTTTGTTAGAGGCTGGATTTTTAAGGTAAATATGGCAGACGCAAAAAAATTTGAACGGACAAAACCGCACGTCAATATTGGTACCATGGGTCACGTCGACCATGGGAAAACCACTTTAACTGCGGCCATTACCAAATACCTTGCAGGCAAGGGTATGGCCGAAGCCCGAAGTGTTGACCAGATTGACAATGCTCCGGAAGAAAAGGCCCGCGGTATTACTATCAACATTTCCCATCAGGAATACGAGACCGAAAAAAGGCATTATGCCCACATCGACATGCCGGGGCATGCCGATTACATCAAGAACATGATTACCGGCGCCGCCCAAACAGACGGTGTTATTTTGGTGGTTGCCGCAACTGACGGACCAATGCCCCAAACCCGCGAGCATTTACTTCTTGCCCGCCAGGTAGGTGTGCCGGCAGTTGTCGTGTATTTGAATAAAACTGACCAGGTAACTGATCCGGAATTGATTGATCTGGTTGAAGAGGAAGTCCGCGATCTTTTGAAAAAATATGAATATGACCCACAATCTCCGATAATCCGCGGGAGTGCCCTTAAGGCTCTGGAAGGTGATGCCGAAGCTGTTAAATCCATTGAAGAACTTTTGAAGGCTGTTGATGAATGGATTCCCACACCTACCCGCGATATTGACAAGCCGTTCCTGATGGCTATTGAAGATGTCTTTTCTATTAAGGGCCGGGGTACTGTTGTAACGGGCAGGATTGAAAGAGGTAAAGTAAAGGTTAATGAGGAAATTGAAATTGTCGGAATTCGCCCCACCAAAAAATCGGTTGTTACCGGAATTGAAATGTTCCATAAAATGCTTGATGAGGGGCAAGCCGGAGACAACGCCGGACTGCTCCTTCGCGGAATCGAAAAAGATGACGTGGAACGGGGACAAGTTTTGGCCAAACCCGGTACGATTACCCCGCATGCCGAATTTGAAGCGGAAATTTATGTCCTTTCCAAAGAGGAAGGCGGAAGGCATACCCCTTTCTTCAAAGGTTACAGGCCGCAATTTTATATCAGGACTACTGATGTGACCGGAGAAGTAATACTCCCGGAAGGTGTGGAGATGGCCATGCCGGGGGACAGCGCTAAAATCACTGCTAAACTTATTACCCCGGTGGCTATGGAAGAGGGACTGCGCTTTGCTATCCGCGAAGGCGGAAAGACTGTCGGAGCCGGAGCTATTACTAAGATTATAAAATAGTTTATAGATTTTAGTGAGTAGGTTGTAGAAGAGCCGGGTGGCTCTTTTTTGTTGGGTAGGGTATAATTATTGCACTTTGAAAGGAAGGGGAGAAAGTTAGTTCGTTATTCGTTCACGGTTGTTCGAACTAACTGTGAACTGTGAACCAATAACTATAAAATGGCCAAAGGTAGAATCAGAGTAAAACTAAAAAGTTATGATCATAGGGTGCTTGACGGCACTGTGGAGCAGCTTTTAGATACTGCTCTTCGTACCGGTGCCAAAATTGTCGGGCCAATCCCGCTTCCTACTAAAACAACCAGATTTACAGTACCCCGTTCCCCTTTTACAGACAAAGATTCCCAGGAAGCTTTTGAAATTAAAACTCATAAAAGACTAGTTGAAATTGTGGAACCAACGGACAAAACTATTGACGCTTTGATGCACCTGGAACTTCCTGCCGGAGTTGATATTGAAGTTAAAATGTGACCTTTAGGTCATCCTGAGGAGTCTTCGACGAAGGATCTCTAAAATTGTTTTAGATACCTTATTGAAACTGACATAAAGTCAGAGATTCCTCGTTTCATTCGGAATGACAATTAGCATTTAAGTAGATTCTCAAATTCCGGATTGATTGTTTTTATTAAATCTATTTTTTTCTTTCTTGTCCACCCTTTGATTTTCTTCTCTGCTCTTATAGCATCTAGAGCCTCTGCAAATTCCTCATAATAAATCAATTTGTTTATATTATATTTACTTGTAAAATGATTTTTTCTAGTTGTATGTTCATACAGCCGTCGCTGGAGATTGTTTGTTACCCCAACGTAAAGGGTATTAGATTTATTAGTCAGAATGTAAACGTAGTAAAGCATTATTTAAAGTATCTCACATTCGTGAGAGATCCTTCTCCCTCGACTCCTTCGATTGCACTCAGGACAAGTCCGCTCGGGATCAGGATGACATCTTACACAATTGAACGATCGTCTCAAGATGTAATATCACACATCGGATGTGTGATATTATTCGGTGGAATTCATACCAATTCATGGTGCGATCGTGTAAGTAATTGATATTTTTGAGGCTGAAGTATGTAAATGTAATTGACCTATAATGGGTAGTTGAAATTGAGACGAGGGTATGGTAGATTCCAACTAATAATATGGAAAAGAGAATTAGAGTAGTTCGACAAATTGAGACAGGGATGTCAACTCGTGCCAAAGATCCACTATTCAGTCCTTTTTTGGATGCTTTAATACCTAAAATTGGCAGTCGGGATTTTGGGGCATTTTGTGAATGGGTTGGAATACTACCAAGGGTAGGGAAAACTGCTCGCGGACGAGAAAGAATGATTGCTCATGTTGTTCATACCGCAGCTGAAGCTTTTCGGGATTAAATGATTAGAGTTACATTCTCCGTGTTGCTTGCTTTTTAGGTTCGAGGCTGGTACAATTCCTGTACAAAAGAATATTTTTCAGTAGATTGTGCGTTCGCCTAGGCGAATACGACAGTTGAAAGTGCACATTTACTGGGTGACTATTCCGAAAGGAGGTCACTCTTTTTTGTGCTTAAGAACAATATGATAAATACTTTAATTGGAACTAAAAAAAATATGACTAGCACATATGATGCCCGCGGTAGGCGGACGGGTGCCACTTGGCTTTCTATTCCTTCCAATTTTGTTACCCAAATCAAATCAAAAGAAAAAGATGGATATGAGGCTGTCCAGCTGGGTATGGGTACAAAAAAGAGTGTCAAGAAACCACAGATAGGACACGCCAAAAAAGCGGGAGTTGACCAAAAATTAAGATGGTTTCGGGAGATTAGAACTGAAGAGAAGTTGCAGCTTGGTCAGGAAGTTAAAGTGAACCAGGTTTTTTCTGTTGGAGACAGTGTCAAAGTTACCGGTACATCAAAAGGAAAAGGCTTTTTGGGAGGGGTTGGCAGATATGGTTTTCACGGCGGACCCAAAACACACGGCCAATCAGACAGGCACCGCGCTCCCGGTTCAATTGGAGCGGGAACCACTCCGGGTAGGGTTTACAAAGGCAAAAGAATGGCCGGACACACAGGAGTTGATGCAGTTTCTATAAAAGGTTTGGAAGTAATTAAAATTGATAAGGAAAAAAATGAAATTCTAATAAAAGGCGGCATTCCGGGATTTACCGGAGCTTTGGTGGAAATTACTAAACTGGGTAAAATTAAGGGTTACACCCCGCCACCGGAAGAGAAAGAGGTTCAGAATGACTCAGAAAACTCGGACACGCCAGAAAATCAGAATATCAGTGAAACAGATAACCGGAAGTCTGAAACTACTGATTTATCTGATCAATCTGGTACTCCGAGTCCTTCTGAGTTTTCCGAAAGCGAGGTAAAAGAAAATGCCGAAGTCTAAAGTTATAAAAAACGAAAAAGTAGTTACCAAGAAACCCGCTGTCAAAAAAACAGTTGGGTTATCCGTTCCCTGTTTTTCTTTGGCAGGTACTAAAGTTGCGGATCTGGAACTTCCCAAAGAAATTTTCGGGGCTAAAGTAAATAAACCACTGCTCGCTCAAGCGATCCGCGTCTACCAAAATAACCTTTTGTCCCACCATTCGCATACTAAAACAAGATCAGAGGTTAAAGGTTCAACCAGAAAAATCAGGGTCCAAAAAGGTACGGGTGGGGCAAGGCATGGGGGGATTCGTGCTCCTATCTTTGTGGGAGGCGGTATTGCCACCGGGCCAAAATACAGGAAAGTATATTTAGACCTTCCTCAAAAAATGAAAAAAGCAGCCCTTGTATCCGCCTTATCGGATAAAATGGCGGAAAAAGAAATTTTGGGAGTTGTGGGTCTGGAAAAGGCCACCGGTAAAACAAAAGAAGTTGCCAAACTTATGGGTAAATTTGGGAAAAAAAGCGTGCTTTTCATATCGGGTGGAAATGAAAAATTCCAAAGGGCAGCCAGAAATTTGCCAAAGGTGGCAGTTTTACCATTTTCAGGGCTTAATGCTTATAATGTATCTTTATATCAGACTGTAATCTTTAACAAAGATGCATTAAAAGTTACAGAATCCAAGGAGAAAAAATGAATATTGTTTTAATAAAACCGATCATTTCTGAAAAATCAACCAAAATGGCAAAAGCCGGGCAATTTGCTTTTATAGTGAGTAGATTTGCCAGAAAGCCGGAGATTAAAAAAGCTGTTGAAAATCAATTTAGTGTGAAAGTTGTATCGGTAAAAACTGTCAATCTTTCCGGTCAAACTAAAATGCAAAGGACAAGGCGCGGGTGGTTTGAAACTCACGATATCAAAAAAGCCTATGTCACTCTCAAAAAGGGGCAAAAAATTAATTTATTTATGCCGGAAGAAGTAAAAGTGGAAAAGGCGGAAGATGAAATCAAAGAGAAGAAAAGCTTACTAAAAGGCACAAAAGTGAAGATAGAAAAGAAAGGAGAGAAAAGTTAGATGGCACTTATACAATATAAAGAAAAAACCAATACCAGAAGGTTTGCTTCTAAACTTGTCCGCGCCGGAAAGGGAGAAAGAAATGTACGCGCTTTGAAATTTATTTTGCCGAAAAAGAGCGGCAGGTCTTTTGGTGAGGTGACTGTGAGGCACCAGGGTGGCCGGGAGAAAAGGTATTACAGGGTAATTGATTTCAAGCGTGACAAATTTGGTGTGGAAGGAACTGTTACCAGTTTGGAATATGATCCAAATCGTAATGTTGATATCGGGTTAGTTAAATATACAGACGGTGAGTACCGTTATATTTTAGCGCCTTCCGGGCTCAAGATTGGAGATAAGGTTATTTCGGGAGATAAAGTGGCAGTCAAGACAGGCAATGCCATGAAACTAAAAAATATGCCGGTTGGTACGATGGTGCATAATGTTGAGCTTATCCCGGGGCATGGGGGACAAGTAGGAAGGAGTGCCGGTACAGCCTTAATCCTGCAATCAAAGCAGATGCCCAGTGCCAACTTGAAACTTCCATCAGGAGAAATTAGAATGGTTTCCCTGGAGTGTTTGGCAACAATCGGGGTTTTAGGCAATGAGGATTGGAAAAATGTCAAATTCGGTAAGGCAGGGCGGATGAGGCATATGGGGATACGTCCTGCAGTCCGCGGTGTGGCAATGGACCCTGCTTCCCATCCGCATGGCGGAGGAGAAGGAAGGAGTGGAATTGGCCGTAAAAAACCAATGACTAAATATGGCCGGCCGGCAGTTGGAAAAACCAGAATCCGCGGCAAATATTCGGATAAGTATATTATTAAAAGGAGGAAATAATGAGCAGATCTTTAAAAAAAGGTCCATATGTGGACAGTAAACTTTTAAAAAAAGTGGCGGTGCAAAAGGAAGCTGGCAAAAAAGAGCCGATTAAAACATGGGCCCGTGCTTCCCAGATCGCTCCGGAATTTGTAGGAAATACATTTTTAATTCATAATGGCAAAAATTTCATTTCGGTGTTTATTTCCGAATCGATGGTTGGCCACCGTTTGGGAGAATTTGCCCCGACCAGGATATTTAAGACACACGGAAAAATGACGGAAAAATCAGTATCCAAGACTTAAAATATGCAAATTACAACTATACAAAAAAATATTCATACTACCCCCAGGAAACTGGCGCTTGTGGCGGATATGGTGCGGAGTATGGCACCCGCAAAAGCTCTTATCGCCTTGCAATTTACCAACAAAACTGCTGCCGGGCCTTTATCAAAAGCCATAAAAACAGTTTTGGCTAATGCCAGATGTCAAAATTTAGACAGCGAAAATTTGGTTTTTGAAAAAATTGAAATAAATGAAGGGCCGGTCATGAAGCGTTTCCGGGCAGGAAGTAAGGGCCGCGTTAAAAGATATAAGAAACGAATGAGCCATATAAAAATAGTGTTAAGTGACGAGAAGAAGGGAGGAAGTAGTATATCGTAAATCGTTTATCGGGAATCGGATTTCGGCGATAAACTATACACGATAAACTATAAACGAAATATGGGACAAAAAATACATCCAATCGGTTTTAGGATAGGCAATTCTGCAACTTGGCAATCGCGCTGGTTTGCCGGAGGAGATAAATATAAAGATTTTCTCAAATCCGACATTTTACTCCGGGAACTTTTGATGAAAAAACTTCGCCCGGCGGGTATCCAGAAAGTGGAAATTGAACGGGCTGCCGGCAAGATGAAAGTAATTATCTATGTTGCCCGCCCGGGTATTTTAATAGGCCGCGGCGGTGTAGGACTTTTGGAACTGAAGAAATTCCTGCTTAAAGAGCTTACGCTTAAAGATGAAAACGCCTTGGAAATTGTACCAATGGATATTAAGAGCCCGGATCTGTCAGCTTATCTTGTAGCAGCTAATGTGGCCGAACAACTTACCAAGAGGCTGCCGGCAGCGAGAGTTATGAATCAGGCAATGGACCGGGTGATGAGATCCGGTGCTAAAGGCGTGAGAATTACCTTAAAAGGTAGGATTGGCGGAGCGGAAATTGCCCGGCGTGAATGGAAGGCAACGGGCAGTATGCCACTTCACACCATCAGGCAGGATATTGATTTTGCAGCTGTTCCGGCTTTAACAAAATCCGGTTATGTGGGAGTAAAAGTCTGGATCAACAGAGGGGAGGCAAATATAAGTTAAAAGTGCGAAGTTAAAAGTTCAAAGTTACAATTATCAATTATTAA
>Ga0208958_1002998_pt1 | contig 13655 bp, 13 predicted proteins | sample RifOxyB1_FD_184032 | JGI IMG/M metagenome (GOLD analysis project Ga0208958, IMG submission 184032) | Soil microbial communities from Rifle, Colorado - Rifle Oxygen_injection B1 (SPAdes) | ecosystem: Environmental > Terrestrial > Deep subsurface > Rock core/Sediment | place: Rifle, Colorado... | reverse complement strand
GTTAATCGAGGGTACGCCCTGGATCTTTATTTGGTGGGAAAGTTTTCGCAGTTAAGTGAAGAAGCTAAAACTAATGCCTTGGTGTTTTCAAATTTTGGAAATAAATTTATAGAAGTTAGCGAAGAGAATAATATTGATCAAATCGATATAACCTCGAATGATCTGATTATAGACGCCATTTTAGGTAATGGTATCAAGGGGCCATTGAAGGGATTCATCTTAAGCGTGGTTTTAAAAATCAATGCAACTGGGGCAAGTGTTATTGCCATTGATATACCGACAGGACTCCCTACTGATAGTCCCGATTTAATGGGAGAGGCTATTAAAGCTAAACTTACCCTGGCCATTGGGTTACCCAAAATATCTGAGGTGCTTTACAAGACTAAAAATTTTGTTGGTGATCTAAAAATTCTGGATATTGGTTTTCCTAAAGAGTTAGTGACTTCCAAGGATTTGAAAAACAATTTGATTTCTAAAATGGATGTAGTAACTATTTTTCCCAAGAGATCTCCTGATGGGCATAAAGGCAACATGGGAAATGTTGCGGTGGTGGCTGGGTCTGTTGGTATGACTGGCGCTGCGATATTGTCCACTAAAGCAGCTTTTTTGTCAGGAGCCGGATTAGTAAAATTAGGTATCCCTAAAAGTTTGAACGAAATTGCCGAAAAAAATTTAATAGAGATTATAACTTATCCATTGAGTCAAACGGGTGAGCAGTCAGTGTCAATAAACGCTTATGATGAAATAAAAAAAATGTCCAAAGATGCGACAGCGTTACTTATTGGGCCTGGTATGTCTTTAAATGAAGAAACAAAACAATTGATAAAAAAAATAATCAATGACTTTCAAATGCCTATAGTGATAGATGCCGATGGATTAACGACTTTATCTGAAGACTTATCTATTTTAAAAAATAAATCTACTACAACGAAAGTTTTGACTCCTCATATAGGAGAGATGAGTCGACTTACTGGCCTAACTAAAGAAGTGATTTTAAGTGATCCCATCACTTGTGCTAAAGATTTTGCGACAAAATGGAAAGTTGTAGTGGTGCTTAAATCTGCTTCTACTATTATTGCAGATCCTGAAGGAAATATTTGGGTAAATTCCCTGGGAAATGACGGAATGGCCAAGGCCGGATCGGGTGATGTTCTTTCAGGATTGATAACTGGCTTTTTAGCACAAGGGATTACGGGAATTCATGCTGCTATAATTGGAACCTGGATTCATTCACTTGCGGGGGATTTAGCTAGTATAAAAAAAGGTAAGAATTCAATGTTGGCAACAGACATACTAGAGGCTATTTTTGAGGCAATTAAAGCGACTTTATCGCAAGATTTTTCCTCGTAAATTGATTTGATTAGGTGTATGTATTTTGTGGCCTTAACCTAGATAAACGAAAATCATAAATTCAGGAGTGGTGTATGGTACGCAAGCTTCTTATAAGAGATTTAACACTTAGAGATGGTCAACAATCTCAATTGGCAACCAGAATGAATCAGACACAAATTGATTCATTGTTACCTGTTTATAGGGATGCTAATTTTTATGCTATGGAGGTATGGGGAGGCGCTGTACCGGATTCTGCTATGAGATTCTTGGATGAAAATCCTTGGGAACGATTGTCTAAAATCAAACAAGTCATAGGTGAAAAAAGTAAATTAACCGCTTTGTCTCGAGGAAGAAATTTGTTTGGCTATAACCCATATCCCGATGATGTGATTGATGGTTTTTGTAAGCATGCTGTGCAAACCGGCGTGGATATTATGAGAATTTTTGATGCTCTCAACGATACCAATAATATGTTGGCGACCATTAAGAGTGTGAAAAAATATGGAGGACAAGCTGATTGTGCTGTTTGCTACACGGTAGACCCATCCTATTCCCTGTGGTTTAAACTCAAACGAATAATGGAAGGAAAAACTCTGCCACCTAAATTATTTACGCCAGATTATTTTGTGAACAAGGCAAAAATTTTAGAGACTGCCGGTGCTGATATGATATCGATAAAAGATATGGCGGGTCTTATAGATCCGGCATCTACTGCAGTTTTAATTGATAAACTGAAAAAAGAATTGCAAATTCCGGTGGATTTGCACACCCACTGTACACCTGGATATGGCCTGGCATCAGTACTCATGGGGATCATTCACGGAGTTGATATTGTTGATACTGTTATTATGAACTTTTCAGAAGGTCCTGCTGCACCATCAATTGAATTGGTACAAATTTTTGCAGATAAACTGGGAGTTGAAACCAATTTAAATATGCAGGCCATAGAAAAGATAAATAAAGAATTATTGCATATTCGGGGTGAACTTAAAGCATTTGATCAGCTAAAAAAGATACCCATTCAATTTAGTTATACTAACGATCAGCTACCTAAAAAAGTGCATCAATTATTTGATGAAGCTATTGTAGCTGCTACCAATAATAAAATTGATACACTTCTTGATAGAACTCATAAAATCGAAAAATATTTTGGATTTCCACTCCCTGATACCAAAGTTCAAAAAGCTGAGATTCCAGGAGGGATGTATTCTAATATGATTTCCCAATTGGAAACTTTAAAAGTTCCGGAACTTTTCAATGATGTTTTAAAAGCTATTCCAAGAGTAAGATTAGACTCTGGTCTGATTCCTTTGGTTACTCCCACTAGCCAAATAGTCGGTGCTCAGGCAGTAAGCAGTGTGATTCAAGCCTCCAAAGGCAACCCGTTTTACTCTCAAGCATCTACCCAATTTAAAAATTTAGTAATGGGTAAGTATGGAAAGACTCCATACCCAATTGATCCAGAATTTAGAAAACTCATTACTGGAAGTTCAGAGGAAATTTCTTACGAAGTCGAAAAATACGAACACGCCGAAAATGTGATGATTGAAGAAATTGGGGTTATGTTGTGTGAAGATGAAAAAGAGCAACTTTTGCTTGAACTCTTTCCTGCCGTGGCCAAAGATTTTTTAAAAAAGCAGAAAATGACCCGCTTTGAAAACATGCAAGTGCAAAAGGTTCATCAGGACTATCAAGCAATGGTGGAAGGGCTCAGAGGAAATTATCAGATTTAAGTTGGTCGTTTTGCCGTAAACTCATTTTTTGTAAATTCACCTTCTCGTTATCCACTAACTAGTGCGAATCTACAGAGCTAACAAAGGAAGAGTTTATATGAAGAAAATTTTTGTACCCAAAAAAATCATTGAACATTTTAAAAGTGGCTTACAAAAAATTATTCCAGACTCAAAGAATATTTTTATAAACTTGTCTGACGAAGCTAGTGGACAAATCAAAGCTCAAATTGGGCTTAAAACACGAGGAAAATATTTAAGGGCCCATAAAACTGACAATAATTTAATGAGAAGTCTGCATAAGGCACAAGGTGCTATTATAAAACAATTTAAAAAGCGCAAAGTCAGACCCTAGTTTGGTTTTCCTTTTAAAAAAGCAATAGTTTTTTTAAGGGTAGTATTGATGACCAAAGCATCCGGGACATGCAGTTCGTTTAAAAGGGGTTGAATAAAGCTATCGTCACCAATTTGATTAATGGTATGGGCGTCACTGTCAACCACCATAGGACAGTTATGTTTAAGGCAAATTTCTATGAGGTTTGCTTGCTCTTTCGGGGAAATAAGATTGAGTTCAACTTTTGAATTATTAAGTTCTAGAGCTACATTTTTTTGAGCGCAGAATTTAGCGACTTCGTTTAAATCGAGTGGAAAATTGTGATCGATGGGGTGAGTGATAATGTGGATCTTATTTGAATCCACAGTTTTTAATAATACATCTGTATAATGTTTGATTCCCAAATGGTGGGGAGTATTGAAGTGAAAACCCAGTAAGACTACATCAATAAAAGGTTTATATTCGTCGGGTAAATCTATTTCTCCTGGCTTATTTGCATAATTGCATTCCATACCTTTAAAAAAGTGAATTTTATCATTATATGGATTTTCAAATCTATCAAAGAAAGTTGATGGGGTACGGGGTTTAAGTAGAGGCCCATGATCAGTAATTGCCATAGCCTTAAGCCCTTTTTGGATAGCAAATTGAAGCATTTCTAGAATGCTGTGGCAACCGCATTGACTAAAGGAGGTGTGAGTATGTAAATCGCAGTTAATCATTTTTAAGTCCTGATATTGGTAGAAATATAATAATTGGGTTTTAAGCATAAATGAATACAAAAATATGAGAGTTTTGTTTTTACGCCAGAAAATGCTCGGCGTTAGTTATTTTTACATTATTGTTTTTTTATATTCATAAATGTATTACTAATATGTACATGATTCACAGCTGGATTTTTAGAATATATGAATCACTAGGATGAATATGCAAATAAAGCAATTACAAAAAGTTACCCAGGTATTAATGGAATTTTTGAAATGCAGATACAAAGCCAAGATGAGTTATAAGCTAACTAAAAAGTATCAACTTCAAAAGTTAAAAAAAATAACCCAACAAGCCTATGAAAATATTCCTTTTTATAGGGTGAAGTGGGCGCAGGCTGGTTTCCATCCAAGCATGCTTAAAACCTTGGACGATATTAATAAGATTCCAATTCTGACCAAGGATGAACTACGAAGCGAATATCTAAATGGACTGGATACCTCAACTTGGAAAGATGGTAGATGGCTAGCCACCACAGGCTCAACGGGGGCTTTTGTAAATTTATTTCAACCGACTCGAAAAATTTTAAAAGAACTGGCGGTGATGTCACCTTTTTTTGCTGCAACTTTCTTTAAAAGAAAAATTCAAAAAGGACTTATGTTTCTAGTAATAGAAGAAGATTCTTATGAGGCAATGGGAGGTTTTGAATTACCTAATCCTCGAGTGCGTTTTGAAGATGTATTTACACCATTTGATAAAATGATCAATATAATAACGGAGTTTAAACCCGATGTTATAGTTACTTATCCCAGCCGTTTAAAGGAACTGCTTTCTTACATGGAAGAAAATCAAATTCAAAATGTCATGGTGCCAACGATTATCACCTCTGGCGAAAAACTAGATGAGGTAACCCGAGCTAAGGCCATAAAAATGTTCCATGGTTCCATTCATGAAGCCTACGCCGTGACAGAAGTGGGGGCCATTGCTCTTGAGAGCCCTGGTAAAGAGGGATTAAAAGTGCTTGATTGGAAAATTTATCTGGAAGTCTGCGATGATAACGGAGTTGCCTTAAAGGAAAATAACCAGGTCGGTAATATAATTGTAACCGACTTGGAAAATGATGTAATGCCAGTTATTAGATATTCAGGTCTAGGTGACATGGCAAGTTTTAAAAATTATCAAAAAACTTTGTTAAATCCTATCCATGGGAGAAAAGTAGATATCGTAAAATCACCCAAAGGAAAAAGTATTCATCCTTTTAAACTGACGCTGGAAATTCAAAAGGTTGATGGCATTAATATGTATCAGATCCAACAGAAAAAAGTGCATGAACTGGACATCCTCATTGTACCCCATAAAGATGCTTGTCCAGACACGCTGAAAAAAGAAGTTGATAAGCATATGAGAGCTGCACTTGATGAAGATATGAATGTCAATGTTCATTTAGTGGATATGATCCCGCGAAAAAATAACTCGCATAAACATGCGACGGTTGTTTCTTATCTGCAGTAAACTAAAATGGAAAATCATCGTTACTGATCGACGGCTTCTTTGGAATATTTTTTTTAGGTGAATAAGCATAAGTGTGGATGGTAAGCGGAGCGATCTTGATGGATTTAGGACTAGTTGGGCACACCTTCTGGCAAATACCACACCCAATACAAAAATTCCTGTCAACTTTTGGTGCCAGCACATTATCAACCAGAACCATTTGGATAGCACCAGTTGGACAATGCTCAGCACAGGAGCCACAAATCCGTTTGTGCACATAAGGGATGCATAAAATTTCATCGATTTTTGATTCGCCAATCTTTATCAATTGCTTTCGTGTAAGTCCGCTATAAGATAAGGCCCCAGTAGGGCAAACGCTTAGACAAGCATTACACTCGAACGCACAATAAGCTTCATCGAAATCAAGATAGGGTTTGTTAATACCGCCATATCCGTTTAGGGTAGATCCACTTTTTAATACTTTTGTGGGACAAACTGTCAGGCACAGATTGCATCCTGTACATGATGTGTAAAAGTTTTTAAGTGATTTGGCACCTGGAGGGATAACTAAATTGGTGCTCATTAAATTTGCAGAACTTGTTTTTTTGATAATAAAAAAAGCTAGTAATCCCGATACTGTTAACAGGAGAGTTTTAAATATCTTTCGTCGTTTATTATTATTAAGTAATGCCTTACTTTTTCGCCAGGGAAATTTAAAGGTTATAGCAAAGGCTTTTTGGGGACAGCTTTCTAGGCATTCAAAACAGGTTATACATGCTTCCTTAATTATAGCGCCTTCGTTAATACAAAGGGTGGGGCATTTGGTTTCACAGACTCCGCAGAGATTGCAGGCGTTGGACGGAATTATATTAAGAAGAGAATTACGATTTAGAATTTTATAGATAGCCCCAGAAGGACATAGGCCTTGGCAAAAAAAACGGGGGGCAAAAATTGGCACTATTAGTACCGAAAAAAGAAATAATAAAATAAAAATAAAACCGACGTATCCTATCGAATGAGTTAATGAGAATAGACGAACAAAATGGCTGAAATGATCAAAAAGTCCTTGATAATTTGATGAAGTAAATATTAAAAGCAAGCTCAATATTAAAATAAAGTTACTGGTAAATAAAAGTATGGGAAAAAACTTTTGCGGTACTTTTGTTTTTTTAATTATTTTAAAAACGATATCTTGGATAAACCCGACCGGGCAAAGGTAGGAGCAGTAAATTCTACCGATCAAAAGTGGTGCGATTAACATAAACAAGGTTATATAGAGAAAAGTTGGCAAAATAAATTTAGCTAAGTAACCAAACGTGGGAAAAAAGTGCAAGCTGCGAAAAAAATCATGTACCTGATTACCTTGATCAAAACTTAGTAAAAGAATTATGCTAAAGAGAAAAAAGCTTGATTGGATGAAAAAACGTATTTTTTTTATCATGCTTTTTTATTGATATAGATTTTTTTTATATTACTATTTTTTATATCAGTGCTGCCTAGCTTGAAATCTTCCGCTAGCTTGAGATATGTAACTTCGCTAGGATTCAAGTTTAAAATTTTACAAGCAGCGGTGTCAGCTAGGACTGCATCTGTGGATATAAGTTGCATTTTTTTCAAAATAACATCATCGGTAGAAATTCCCCTTGGTCCATTTTTTGTCATTACCAGATAAGCATCTATGACGGTTAAATCAGCGTTTCGCAGAAGTGGAAAATCAGCAATGGCCTGATTGAGTCCATACTTGTGCCAAAATTGCCGGTCCCAGATAACCCCCATAAAGTTTTTTAAGGATGCGGTCATCTTGGTGCTGGAATGATGTTTGAGTGTGGGGACGTTAATGATGATATCACTTTCTAAGAATGCCTTATGCACTTTAGCTTTTTTTAAAATTTTTCCTCCAGGGATATCTTTTTCGACATAATATTTTTCATCGTCACTAGGAAGCATAATTCCCCCAGCCTTTTCTACCGCCTTTTTTATCCCACTATTTTCATAACATGAACTCATGGTATTGCAGGTATTATCAAAAACTACGATTTTAGAAGCACCTGCCGCTTTACAATGTTCAATAATTTTTGCAACCAAATCAGGTTGAGTATTGGCCCCATCTTCAGGAGTTCGGTTCCATCCAATATTAGGTTTTACGAGAACACTTTGCCCGGGCCTTACGAATCTTTTCATTCCACCAATCGCAGCTATTCCGGCATCAAACATTTGAGCTGGAGAACCGTCTTTAATCGCGATTAGATCAGGGTATTTTTTAAGTGGAACATTAGCGAAAATTTTTTTTAAAGGAGTGGTAAAAAGATAACCTGTTAAAAGTAAAGACCATTTCAAGAGCGTTCTTCTGGAAGTTTCCATATTTTCCTACTGGTTGAGCGTTCATAGTTGCCTGAGAATTTGAATATGTGCTAAAAGTATAAAAGATTATTATAAAACTGGAAAGAAGTGATGTTCGGAATAGGTGCTTTTGAATTACTTTTTATTTTATTTTTAGGCATCGTCTTGCTTGGACCTAAAAGAATTCCAGTTCTCGCTGAAAATTTAGGAAAAGCATTAAGAGAATTTAATAAGGCAAAAAATTCTTTTTTAAATGAAATAAACAACGATACTTCGGGGGATTGCGCAAAGGAAGTTTCCCACGAGGTACCTTCGGTATACCAAGATAGTGATAATAAAAATTAATCAACAACAGGGATGATATATGTTTGGTTTAGGCAGTGGCGAAATACTAATAATAGCTTTTTTAATTGTGCTTTTATTTGGAATCAAAAAAATTCCTGATTTAGGACACTCTCTTGGTAAAGGGATAAGAAATTTTAAAAAAGGTCTGAATGATCAAAGCGAAAAGTAAGTCCTAATTTCTTTAATTATAAATCATTAATTAGCATATTAAGGAGCTTATGATTTATAAGATTTGAAATATATTTTTTAGTGGGATCCGAAATGTTTTCAAATCTTACCGCAAAACCTCCGATATTATTGTTGCTATCTTTGGCCGGAGTAATGGTGATAACCACGCCTTCAACTAAAAACGTGAAATCCATAAAAACGATATCAAAAAAAAGTTTGTCTTCTAAGTCTACATCTTCTAGGTTTTGAGTTTTAATAAAAAGTCCGCCAATGGACAACGAGGTAATATTCCCTTTTCCCATAACTGGTCGTTGCGGATCCTTAAAAAATTTTGCGGTAAGCGGCCAGTTTACGCGGTTGGATTTTCGGGGATTTTGATCAATTTTTGTAACTAATTCCTCAAACTCAGTAAAATTTTTACAGATCTGGATAGTGGAATATTGTTTTATAATATTTTCTGCTTCACAACTGTGTTGATTACACAAAAATATGATCGGTAGCATGCGATTAAGGTTAAAAATAGCCTCTAAAAATTTATGATCATCAGCCAAATTGCTGGGTTCAAATAAAAGATAGGGTGTCTCGGGAACGTTGATAAGGTGAGTGAGTAGTTTTTTTATATCGTCAAATGGAAGAATGCTAGCATGACTTTCTTGGAGATTTTTTTTCAATGAAAATTTTCCATCTTTTGAAAAGTAAGTGATATTGTCCATTTTGAACCCTTTAGTATGAGGTGATCTTTAGACCATTATAGTCTGTAATGAGACTTACTCATAGGGTAAATTATTTCGAGTAAAATGGATTAAAACATTAAGTTTGAATTATTTACTCAGGAATTTGCTGCGGACATAAATGCTTACGGTACCAATCTCAAATAGAATAATTAGTGGTATCCATAAACAAAACATCGTTAACACATCTGGTGGGGTGAAAATTGCAGAAATTATGGCGAGTACTATATAGGTATAGGGTCTAGTTTTTTTTAAGCTTTGATAAGTAACAATGTTAAGGAGTCCTAAAATAAAAATCACCATTGGAAATTGGAAAATAAATCCTAAAAAAACTAAAACTTTTACAGAAAATGTAAGATAGGTTTTTAAATTTGGCATGGCCAATATATCTGGTACACCAAAATTTAAAAGTAAGCTGAAAGTTGAGGGGAATATCACATAGTAGCCAAATAGAACTCCACTTATAAAAAGTAGAAAACTGATGATTATAAAGGGTCTAATCAATTTAATTTCCTTTTCATATAAAGCTGGCTTAATAAAGGCCCATATTTGAAAAATCCAAAAAGGAGAAGATACGATGATTGAGGCGTAAAAGGAAATTTGAAAAAAAGATATTATCTTGTCCAAGATTCCTGTAAAAATTATTTGTTCATTTGGTTTTAGGGCATCTCTAAGTGGAATAAGCAGAAAACTGGCTATTTGATCCCCATAAGCAGAGCATATGATAAACCCGACTAAAATAATTAGAACAATTTTAAGACAAGCAAGTCGTAAATCTTTAAGATGTTCATGTAATTCCATTTTGCGCATGGGATTTTTTAACATTTTTTTGATTAATTTGAAATGAAATAGGGAATGATTTTATAGCTCGACGTGTCCACTGGCCCTTTTTAAAAGTTGGTTTATAATAGTTTTATCGGTAGATTACAAAAAGTTGACCGTTTTTAACGTGAATCCCAATCAGGAGTGGAGAATGAGTGAAAAAGAAATCTTAAATGCCTTAAAAGATATACCAGATTTTTCTAATGAATTTTTGAAAAAACGAAAAATATTTTTATGGGGTGGAGTTGATGATACTTCAGCTAAAGATTTAGTAGATCGAATTCTTTACTTGGAACAAATGGATTCAGGAAAGGAAATTGAATTTTACATTAATAGTCCAGGTGGAATTGTTACTTCTGGAATGGTGGTCTACGATACTATTAAACTTATTAAATCCCCCGTATCCACGATTTGTCTGGGACTGGCGGCATCCATGGGGTCTATCCTTCTATCAGTAGGGGCCAAGGGCAAAAGAAAAGTTTTTCCCAGCGGAAAAGTGATGATTCATCAACCGGCAATTGGTGGGGTTATCGAAGGGCCAGCAAGTGATATTTGCATTCATGCTGAGCAAATTGAAAAGACTAAAAGAATGGGCGCAGAAATTTTGGCAAAAAACTGCAATCAGCCATTTGAAAAAGTCATGAAAGATTTTGATCGCGATTATTGGATGAATGCCAAAGAATCAGTTGAGTATGGTATTGTTGATCAAATTGTTGAAAGTCTCTAGTTTACTTTTCTGAAAAAACGATTGCTTCAAAAACTGAGAAGTTGGTTTTCTCTTTCCAGGCATCCATGGGGAGTCCGGCTTTTTGCGCCAGATAATTAAGCGTTGTAGGGCGGTCCCATCCTTGTTCAGGTGCTACCTGAGGTAAAAAGACTGCCGATCTTCCATTTTTTTCCAATATGATTCCATGTTTGCCAACCTCGAATTCCTCATAAGAATTTATTTTTTGGGGAGGGGTTAAAATGGAGATTTCAATTTTAATTTTATTAAGTTCACTGGGTTCCACTGGGCTAAAACGAGGATCCTGGGTAGCCGCTGAAATGGTTCTATTTTTTACAACTTCTAAAACACTGCGGGTGGGGTTAATCTCCCCAATGCAACCGCGTAATTCTTTTCCCATGTGAAGTGTAACAAACCCCCCTGCTGGGTGCTTCATGGTTTCGGTTATAGTAATTTGAGCATCTTTTTCACTTGGTACTTTTTTGGTTTTAATAACGGTATCTAAAATCAATCTGGAGAGTTTTAGTAAATCTTTTTTTTCATTCTCTGTAAAATTCATAGTGGCTTCCTTGTCAGTGTCCCACGTTCCCTCAAAGGATAGTGAAAAATAGCTGACCACGGTTTCGGTGTCACCGGTTTTATCAGCGGAAGTGGAATATTTTAAAACATTGGTTTTGGTATTTACCGGGAGTAGGTGAAGTAAAAGAGTAATTGGCATAGCTCCACAAATAGTATCTTGGGTTTTCTCAATATGCTTTGCAAAAGCTTTAGCATCTAGGTTTTTGATAGGAAGCACGGAGTTTTCATTTAAATTTTTAAGATTTTTAGCAATATCATTTTTAAATGGTGTGAATCCAAAATTACTTCCATAATGGGTGAAATCGCTACTGATAACAATAAGCGTTTTATGATCAATAACTTTTTTTAAAATGTTAGCGACTTCTATTATTTTATCGGCACTAAATTGTCCCATGATCATGGGAATTAGTTTAAAATTGCGAGCAGTTTCTTGCAAAAAAGGGATCTGGTTGTCGGTGCTATGCTCTTTTGAAAAGGGCGCATTATCCTTAGTAAATAAGGAGCTTTTGCTAAGTTGATCAATAACTTTGGTATCAAGAGGTATGGTACCCAGCACTGTTTTATATTCGTCACTATCGGGGAGAGCAATTTGATTATTTAAATGGTAATAGTGACTAGGGCCCAATACAATAATTCGATCAAAATTTTTCCCGTTGATCTGGGCGTAGGAGTAAGCTGCATTTTCACCAGAATAAATATAGCCAGCATGAGGGGCGATTAAGGCCATGATATTATCTTTGGGATCAGTGTTGCTGGCTTTGATAAAATCTTTAATTTGTTTTTTTAACAAAGTTGAGTTAGCTGGGTACCACATTCCTGTTTTTTCTACACCAATCATAGTCTTCCCCTTTAAACCTAAAATTACTAAACTCAAGAGCAAGTTTGCAAGTAAAAAAAATACTGCTTTTTTCATGCGTATATACCTACTTTTGGCACGTTGGACAGTAGTAAGTTCCTCTTTGGTTTAATAAAATGATTTTAACTTTAGTTTTTTTACATAGCATACAGATGGGTTGATGAAAAACCACCAGGTTTAAAACTCCTTGTCCCTGTTCGCCATGAGTATCTTTGTACCCACCATGAAAAGTTACACCTCTTGATTTAATGGAAAGCTGGGTAACTTTTATGATGGCCTTGTAAAGTTTTATGGATTCAGTTTTTCCAATTTTATGACAAAGTCTCATTGGTCTGATTCCGGCATGAGCACAAATTTCGTTGGCCATGTAATTACCAATTCCCGCAAACAAACTTTGTTCCAAAAGTAGGGGTTTGATTTTTCTATGGGGATGTTCAAGCAGTACATTGTAAAGATAGTTATGGGTAAAACCAGCGGTGGAGACATCCATTCCCAGCTTACTTAAAATTTCGTCTTTCTTTTTTAGACCAACGATATATAAAAATCCAAAACGTCTGGGATCTACATAGGTGAGATAATTTTTCTCGTTAATTAATTCTAAATGTTTGTGTTTTTCATAGATAGCATTGGTGGAAATGCGCCACGACCCACTCATGCCGAGGTGGGAGAGTAGGAAGTGATGTTCTCCTAGGTGAAAAATTAAAACTTTTCCGTAGCGAGAGATGTCCCGGATAGTTAAATTTTTTAAAGAAAATTCTTCTAGTTTTAAAAGTTGGGGTAAATGTTTTGAACTTGTTATTTCTTTTATTCTAAAAGGCAGAATTTCCTTTAATTGATTTTTGATGGTTTCGACTTCGGGTAATTCGGGCATGGGCTTTATAACCTCTCTAAATGATTAAACAATTTGTTAAGGTAAAAATCCAGTCCGACTCTAGTCCGACTGTTTTTTTAATTTTAATCATTTGTTCCATCTTTGTAACTATAAAGTGGTATGACATTGTTCATTTTTTGATCTGGTGGCAAATTTGAATTTTTTTGTCTTCTAATATGCTCCATAATCATTTTCGAGAAGTGTTTTTGATCATCTTCATTGCACTTGGAGTAATGGTCGGCCAGTTTCAAATCTTTGTGTCCGGTCATCGCTAAAACTGCATCCAGTCCACCGCCTACTTGTCTGGCGAGTTTGGCCATTCCATGTCGTAGGATATGAGTTCCAGAGTATGGAATCCCACTCTTTCTTTGAGCTTCACGGTAATTAATTTGAACCGTGCAGTAGTTAATTGGTTTACCCTCAACGTGAAAAACAAAATCATTTCCCTTTATCTTAAAAACCTCTCGTCTTTTTAAAATCTCCATAATTTCATCAGTAATGTAGACGGGACGAGTTTCTCTGTTTTTGGGAAACGGCTTTAGCTCAATAAATATTTTATTATTCATGTCCCAAATACAAGTATGCTTGATAAGCATGCGCCGATTCTCTAAATCAATGTTACGCCACTGA
>Ga0208958_1002997_pt1 | contig 13658 bp, 28 predicted proteins | sample RifOxyB1_FD_184032 | JGI IMG/M metagenome (GOLD analysis project Ga0208958, IMG submission 184032) | Soil microbial communities from Rifle, Colorado - Rifle Oxygen_injection B1 (SPAdes) | ecosystem: Environmental > Terrestrial > Deep subsurface > Rock core/Sediment | place: Rifle, Colorado... | reverse complement strand
GTTGGAGCTCAGGGGTCTGGAGGGCATGAAGGATTTTTTCAGCCATACCGGACACTTGGTCCACAACGGTCCGACGGTCCACAACCCAGATTAGCCGTCGGGGAAATCCGTTCAAGGAACCGTGTTTCGCATGGTAAGCCAGTGCCTGGAGCCATGCAGGCAAGATGGAAGTCTTTCCCATGCCGGTGCCAATGTCCACGGCCGAAGGGATGTTGTGGTCCAGGAACAGGTTGTACAGCCGTTCTTGCCACAGATAAGGGGTGTAGCCGGTCAATCGCTGGAAATCTTGTGAGAAACACATTATGGGAACCACTTCTTTCTTGTCGTTATTTCTTCAGCCAACCCAGTTGGTATACCCCCGGTTTCATCTTGCCACACAACGCCTTGTTCTCTTATTCCCACACAAGCCAAAGCTGATACTCGTAAGTGCTATGGCCGATTTTCCAGCATCGGCCTTCACGGCATTTGGCACGTCCAAACCGATAACCGGTGTTTTCGTCGGCACAACGGGCAACATGGGCTGTTTTCCGCTGTTTTGGGGTCATTCGTTCCAGGTGAAGGGCCAGGCGTTTCAGTTGTCCTTCCCGAGAAGGGTGATGTTTCCAGCCGGAATCCAGCAACAGTTTGAGTGCTAATTTTTCCATTTAAGCTGCTACTTTCTTCTTCATCGGAATGGCCTTCTTCTCTTGGGCCGGGTCTTCTGCTTCTGCAACAGTTTCAGTCATGGGCACGGGAGGAATCCAGGCTTCCGCTTCTTCTTTGGTCTGGAACCGGCCGAAGCTGGGCCACCAGCCGCAGGAAGGACAGCGTTTTGCCGTGATGAGGACCCAGTCCCCATCCGGATCCCCAGCAAATTCGTTGGACGGCTGGAAATCCAGTTCGGGTTTCTGGCAGAAAGGGCAGGGCAGTTTCATAAGGTGCCTCCTCTTAATCGGCTTCTTTCAACTACCGGAACTAGACCTTCACCAAGCCGGTTATATCAGTATGGATATGGGTCTTCCTTGACCGGGCTGGGTATCACGGTGATGGTGTCTCCCGGTTCACACACCTTCAGGAAGCTGATGATGGTGTCCCGCTGTTCTTTCAAGTCTGCTGCTATATAAGTGGAGTCCATCTGTTGCAGCATGTGCTTGAAATAATCACGCAATTCTTCTTTCGTTAGCTTCAGATTCTTCATGGTTTTTCTACTCCTTTGGAGGGTCAACGCAGGCCAGGACAGCCTGCATGTCCAGATAGCGTTGGAGGATCCGACGGGCCCAGTCGGTTTCGTCCCTCAGTTGCCGATACAGGTTATCCGTAGCCGCTTGAATGGCCTCTTCCTGGGTCGGCATCCGGAAGTTGGAATTGCCCATAACTGAATGGTTACGGTCAGGTGTGTAGACCCTGATGAATGCTTGGAAGTTATGAGAACCTTCCTTGATCTGATGGTGTAATTGAACCCTCAACGTGCCATCGGCATTGTTGAAATCAAAGTAGCCCACCAAGTCTGAATGGCTCGGGGGGCTGTCACAAGTGAGGGTCTTGCCTAGAAACACCATGGTCATGGAGTCATGGGGGTCAGTGTTCATAGTGGGTCTTTCGTTTTGGGGTTACAAATCAACTTTGGGGTCACAAATCAACTGGGATATGATCTGTTCAGCCTTAGCTAAGGCATGGGTTGTGTGATAAGTGAACCGGCGGGACCCAAGGAACAGAATGATTTTCTTGTTTTCAATCTGGATCGTCCCTTGCCCAGCATACAGTGGACTTGTTGCAGCCTTGAGTGACCGTATTTTCGGAGGGCAGCCTTGTGTTACACGTTCCAGCACAATGGTTACGTCGGAACTCCTCGTAAGTTCCGGTTTCCGATCTTTGCCCATCGGCAGATAGATGGTTGGGATGTAGTGAGAAATGGAATCTTTCGGGTCATTACACCCTGTTAAGAAATAGTCCAGTTCCAGGACCATGTAGTTGACATAATGGATGATTTCTTCAAGAGTCACAACCTTGAAGAAATCTCTATATTCCTCATCATCCCGAACGAAATGGTATTTTTTCAACATAGGGTTTTATTCTTTCCATTGAGGCCAAGTGCCGTCGGCTAATTGACCGCCGACGCAGCGATACCAGCCGGTGTAGCGCCCATCCGAACCGATTTCGTATTGATATTGACCAATGGTTTGCCACCACATGATTCACACCTTTTTTAGGCCCTATTCATCAGTCAGGGTAGAGATACACTGGCTCAGAAGGGAATTTTGCCTTTCCAGGATTTCTACCTTCTTCCCAAAGGTTTCAACTAAGGCTTTGTAGCTCCCAACCTGCTTGCGGTATTCAGCCAACAGCCGTTCTGTGATTTCTTGGGGGTTCATGTTCATGCCTTTTTCTAGTTTAACAAATATGCGAAAGCCCGTAGAGGAGCAATCCGAACATGCCCATTCCCACCCAGAAAAGTGCCCCGCTGGTGGCGAATTTGTGGAAAATTTCGGAAAGGGGGTTGAGTTTTCCGTTGCCCACTTCGTAGCTGGAGATGTGGAACCGAAGACCGGCATAAGGATTGATGAACCCTTCCCGGTAAGACCCAGCTTGTTCCATCTGTCGGTGCAACTCGAAGTAGTCGGTCGTTGCATAGACATTCGGGGCATTTACATCAAGTTCAATGTAGGAATAGTTGAAATGAGTAAACCCGATGGGCCGGTCATGCTCTTCAAATGTGGCGGTGAAAAACTGCATGGTTATACTCCTACATTGCATCCGAGGGTTTCGAGGGTGAACTCAATTTCGCTCAGGCCAGCCTTAGTTTCGGAGTCATCGGGGTCTTCCCAGTTGAAGTTGGTCAATATTGCCCAGCGTTGAATGATTTTGCTCAGGGCCGCGAAATTGGTTTCCCCAGCATAGGCAATGTCTACGACCCCACCGTGCTGTAAGGCCACTTGAAAGCACTTGGTTTCAAAATCGTAGGTGACGTGGGGCACGACTAGGTTCCTTTACTTGAGGGGTCTGCCGACCCGGTGCAGTGGCTGTAGCAGTCATTGTCAATTTCAACCACGTCGCCCAGATTGAGGTCTTTGATGTCTTGAACAGTGGTTTTCATAACGACAAACTCCGGTAGTCAAGAGGTTTCGTTCACCCCCTGAACTACCGGAGTTCCAGGTCAACCAAGCCGGAAATTATTCAGTTCTTTCTTTAATCAACTTGGCAAGGTCTTTTTCGGCCTGTTTGAGAGCATCGGACAGGGTCACCCCGTAACTGAATTCGTTTCGAGGTACCCCCATCACGCCGAATTTCACACACCACAGCAAGGAATCTTCCCGCCCTCTACCATCGGGTTGCAAGCCCATCTTTGCAACGAACTTGTTGTCCACCATAACCCGGTGGGCTCCCGCTCCTGCTATGGGGGAATTAAAAGCCTTCTGGACTTTCCGGTCAAACAGTTCCAGTTTCGTCATTGTAAAGCTCCACTGCATCATCCCATGCCCCCCATTCTTCGGGGAGCTTGGCTTGGTTACGTTCTCCTGGTTGTATTACCCCACGGGCAACGGAGGACTGGTGCAGGGGTACCCCATGGTAGCCTTCCGGATCGGGCCGGAACCGGAAGATCGGGATGGTTTCACCAGCCGTGGTCGGTTCTACTTCACCTGTTTCTACATATAAGAGCCGGACTTCATCCTTTGCCGGGAACCAGAGGATTGCCTGGACTTCGGGCCAGTTTTTATTTTCCTCGGCTTCTTGTCGGGCATCTTTTTCAACAGCTAAAGCATTAGACCGCAGCCCACCCTTGCGAAGCGCCCGAGCTTGTCTGGAAGAAAGGAAATCTGCATGGGAGGCTTTTTCAGCAGCCGGAATACCGGGTCCGAAGATTTCAACAGCATCTTCCCACCGGCCCCAATTTTCAGGCAATCGCAGCATTCCACGTTCTTCCGGTCTGCAGATTGCTGTTGCTTCCATATACTGTGTGTTTCCCAGTGTTTTGGAAGGGGGGAACCGCATAAGTTGAAGGTATTCCCCAGGATTAGACAGCGGGAAATCAGACTGGAGAAAGACAAGACGGACTTCATCCTTTGCCGGGAACCAGAGGGCGACGGAATTGTCAACGTTCAAAGCATTCCATTTGGCTAACCGCCGAGCGGCTTCTTTTACAGCTTGTTTCATGTTCTTTCCGGGTCTTTCTTCAATAGGCAAGATTCAAGAAGCCTCAAAATATCTGGATGAACCTGTTCCGGCCGTACCCGGAGTACATCCCTGTTATTTATCAGAATGCTTTCCTTAGAGAGCATTATAGGTTTACAGTCTACCCCTACCGTCACAGATTGAACCCGTAAACAAGGGCCTGAAAAACCTGAAATGTCAGGTTTTTTACGGGTGGACTGGCCTAGAACTAGACCGTATCGTAAACCGGGGGAACCAACAATAGTTCCCACGAACACAATGTAGTCTCCCGGTTTACATTCATCCCCTAACAAGTCAGTAAAGCTGTTGATCATTGAGGATTCCTTCTACCACCTGCGGTTGGTGCAGATGTAATCATGCCAGAAATATTCCACTACTTTTTGGAGATCATACATACTGCCACTTGTATCAATGATCGGATGACAGCCTGTAAAATCAGGCCATTTATAAATTTCATCAATTTGAATTTTCTGGGCCTGGATCAAGGTTAGGGCTTCAGCTTTAGTTACCCCATCCCGTTTCATTACCCGGCGAACCCTGGTTTGGAGGGGGGCATCAACGAGGACTAGCCCATCAAACAGATTCTTCAGGCTATGCAAGCACAAATGACCGGCGAACAAGTCAGGATCGGCAATCAGGGCCGATTCGTAGAATACAATCTTCTTCCCAGCCCGCTGAAGATCATTCCGGGCTTGCCATGCAGCATCTACGGCAGCCAGGAAAACGATGGCTTCCAGGTGGCTTTTCTTGACCGGGTCGGTGAGCACTTCGTTACGCAGCCTGCGTCGCCCTTCGGCCGTAGAGGGGTCAATCCCGAGAACTTCTAAAACCATTTCACATACAGGATGATTAGGATGGTAGAAGCTCTTGACCATGTCATCGGCGTAAAGCACGGTTGCCCCAAGGTCTTCCAATACTTTAGCAACCGTACTTTTGCCCGAGCCTATACCACCGGTCAAGCCATAGAACTTAAGCCGTTGACCTACTACATCAAACAGGCTTAGATTAAGCCCTGTACGTGAATGGTATGGTTTCATCAAAATGCCCGTCCACCTGTCGGTTTCTTAGCGGCAAATTGTCCATCAATGGTGAAAGACCCGGATGACATCAAACGGTCCAGACCAGAAGCCCCACACAAGGGGCACCTGTCGGGGGGCTCCATGTTGGAAGAGATTTCAATCCGTTCGAAGGTCTGGCTGCAGGTTCGGCACTTGTATTCATGGATCGGCATGGTTCAAACTCCTTCCAAAAGCTGTTGAATCAAGGCCATCAGTTTTTTCAGTTCTATTCTGTTTAATTCTATCCGGGATATTTCAGGACCATAAAATTCTGGATCGTTTTCTTGTTCCAGTTCCAAGGTAGTCAATCTCCCTGCCGTGGCGTAGGCCGTAAGTTCAATTCCGGAGCCGAGCTTGTAGGTTTTGGTTGTCTGTTCTTGCACGGGTTTCATAATAGAACCTATTTCCCTTTCAAGGCTTTGGTGAGAAGGCTTGACAGCTTCTTTGCTTCAGTAGCATCCAGTTCAATTCGGGACCCTTCATTGAGGACTGTTTCTTGAGCAATATCAAAAGAATCCAGTTTTCCATTAAGGGTGCCGATAACGGCTTCCAGACCGATTCCGATCTTGAAGGTTTGAATTTTCGGTTCGGGTTTAGGATTCGCTTTCATTACCGACCTTTCAGGGTTTGGATAATAAGGGCCGCCAGCTTTCGGGCCTGTTCCGTATTGAGCTCAATCCAGGAGTAACCCCCGGGGAATTCCCCATCAGGGTTTTCTTGGGTGACATTGAAGACTTGGCCTTGATCGTTGTTTTGGACAGAGACCTCAACCCCATTACCGAGCTTGAATTCTTCTTCAAGAATATGGTGGAAATTTTCAGCTTCAAACCAGGTCAGGTGAAGTTCTAACACTTGATTGAACCCTAATGCCCAACCGAATAAGGTGCAAGGTCTGGAAGACCGAATCACAACTTCATCATGTTTCATGGCACTAGCGCCTTGAAAACGGGTGACACGTACAGAAGTGTTTTGACTAATGTCTTTTGTATAAGTCTTCAGCAATAAGGCCATGAGGCCCCTCCTTCCTGTTTGTGGACTACCCGAATGTCACCCCTACCAAGCCGGGGGGTGCATCTTTTTTCCTGTATCCTACTGAGTCATCCTGTATTGCCAAATTCATGGTCTTCAGGAACTCTGGGATAGTAGTCGGGTTGTCAACGTACCACCAAAACATGTTGCTGGATGTCAAGAAAGCTGTCCGACAAGGGTTGGTCCAAATACGTTCCCCTCCATTGATGGGGTTTACTGATCCTTTAATGGTTTGAATAGGTGCATACCTCATCCAAACCATTTCAGTGAACCATCCCCCAGAAAACCTTGTTCGTAGTCCGGCGATTTCAGATATGCCTCCTAAAATTTCGGTATCCGAAGTCCCGAATTCAATCAGCAGTTCATCCCCTGTTTGAAGTTGGTCCTTATTTGGTCCTTGGGCTTCCGCTATGATTTTCTTACCATCACTCAACAAGGCCAGGATGAAATCGGGGGCCAGACGGATTTTGATGAAGGGGCCTTCCCAGGTTACACCGGCCCGTATATCCAGCTTTGGGTTGAACCAAGGCATTCCCTCACGGGCAACCTTGAATACCCGCTGTAGGACATCGTAGGCTTCCTGCGAGGGTGTTTCTAGGTATTTCATCCAGGGCAGGTGTGAAGTCCGTTGGTCAACAAGGTTCGTTAAGGCTGTAAGGCCCATCATGGAAGTATCCATCAATCCAAGGGCAAGGTTTTCTATATCGGCGGCATGGGCGCCATTCGCTACAGTGTCAGAATCTGTTAGTAATTGGGAAGCCAATTTAAGCCGTTCTGTTGCTACTGTGCGAACTGCATCTGTTAGGAATTTTTCCTCATATGTTGAGCGGAAGGGGGAAGACATTTTAAGCTACCTTCCTTCGGGGAGGAATTGATGTAGGAATGCGGGGTTGAAAACGGCCTGTCCAGTCAGAATCCTCAATGATGGATGCAGTAGTTTCCATGTCCGCAATAGATTCAGAGCCATTATAGGGGAATATCCAGCCCCCTTCTTCTGAAAACAGGGCCGTCCGATTTGGGTTGATCCAAATCTGGGTTCCTGGATTCCAAAAAGAAGCCATTTCATCAGGGACGGAAGCAAATCCGTTAAGCCCTTCGTCCCCGAGTTGTTTTGGAAGGAACATTCCAGCGATGTCATTCAGTTGTTCTACAACCAAACTGAATGATTGAACTAGGGTTTCAATGATACTGGCAATATCGTTAATGGGGCTTTGGATTGGGTATTGCTCATCTGGGGCTTCGGCTGCCGATAAGGTGTCTCCGCCTCGAAACCAAGCGGTCATCCATTCGGGGTCTTTCAGGTCCAGGTCAATTCGGATAGCCCGGTTCGGCGCCAGCCGAATTTCAACTCCGAGCCCGTTTCCTAAAATAAGGGACACGTCAAAAAGTGGATTGACCCATGGCAAGTTCTTAAGGGCAAGGTTGACCGTTTGAATGAGACATTGCATGTGTGCATCATGCCATGCCGCAGGAATCCCTAGAGTGTTAAGTGAACCTTGAATCAAATCCCCATAGGTCTTATGGGGATTCGTTGTATCACTTGAACTGACGTAAGACATTTCCCCATAAGGACTGACGTAAGACATTTCCCCATAAGGCCCGATGCTTACACCACCTATAGAGTGTGCTAGTGGGTGAATGTGATTTGCTAAAATTTCTTCACCTTTGATCTGGGGTTGTGTAAAAAGACCAGCAGTATAGGTAGGTTGCCCGAGATTAAAGAACAGGGATGGATTCAAGTAGGCTGCGGGAATCATTCCTTTCAGTTCAAATTCCGTTCCTTTTTCAGTAGATTGTGAAATGGCCATCTCAGTTACAACCGGGCCACTAGAATCTTGTTTAGGGGTTCTGGAGAGTGTATTTTGAAGCCAGTCTATGAAGCGATCCATAGCGCCCTGCCTTTCAGGCCATAAGAATCCATCCGTTGTCAATGGCCCGCTGAATGGATGTAACCAGTGCTGGTATGCGTTTTCATCATTCAACCTTTCGGAATTGCCGATGTCGGTTTTAGGTTTGTATCAGGAACAATGAGTCCCCGTTCTTTGAAGATGTTCATCTGTTCAAGGGTTAAATTGAAATAGAACCAACCATGCAGGTTGGTTTGGATGATGTGGTTGTCCGCAGTGTCTATTACAGCCCCTTTATTCTTCGGAACGTAAAGGGATACTGAATCAGGGGGCATCCAGATTAACGAATCTTCTACAAGTTCCAACGGGTCTATTTCAGCATCGTTATATGGGGCTAGAAAACGAAAAGGGGTGGTCGTCTTGAATGGGGTAAAATGAAGCCCTGGTTCATTTTCAATGTCCATCAAGAACTCTTGCTGAGCCACCCCGACACACCCCATCATGTCAATCCTGTCAATCTTAGATAGCCCAAGAGTTTCCAGGAGTAGCGTTCTTAGTGACCCATCTTTATTTTTTGCCATTAAGGTTAAAGAAAATTTCCCCTCGCTGGGTTGAAGGCATAATCCAATTTGGTGATTAGGCCCAAGTTTCCCAACAATATCAAACCCATAGGTAGATGCTTTCATCCAAGTGATTTGCCAATCATACTCAGGGTGAACCCAAGGGAAAGCATCTAGCAAGAACTGCATGATTTCAACATGAGGCCCAGAATTTGCCATGAAATTCTTGACCGGCAATGATCTGGTGTAGAACCCTGTATCAGATTCCCATCTTTCGTTACTCACCTGGTCAAGTTCTTCTAGGTTGTCTGTAATCGGGGTTCTGGGTTGGACCGCGCCGAAACCGCCGATCTTAACGATTCGTGCATCTTGCCCACAGACTTTTGTCCAGTCTCCTAGTTTCAAACTCATGATGCCCTACCTCCCCTTGCCTTCTACCCTAGTTCCATGGGAGACCAATCCTTGGTAGACCACGGAGCCCCCAAAGAATCCCCAAAGCTGGTGTAGAAAGAATGCTGGAAATCCCCTATATTCCCCAGCGGGTGATTCCAGATTTTTTTATTAGCCTGAAAAATTCCACTTTTCATGGGGTTCATCCAGACCAATTCTTCCCGATGGATGGTAAGGAGTCCACCTTCGGGATGCAGTTCCATGTTGAATTGCTGATGGGACAGGTAACATTGAAACTTGTCGGGATGATTTGCAATCAAGAGGCGGATTTCCGCAGCCGCAGTTGAAAGCAGGCCGATTACATCGGCATCTTCGGCCACCCCATCAATTTCAAAGATTGTCTTATGGTTCAACCGAACTTCACCTAAGACACGAATTGTTTCAATTGAAACCCCTATGAATAAATCAATGGCAGGATGGACATGAATATGGAATTTAAGTGAAAATTCAGGTGCTTGCCAGTATTGAAGGGTCCATTCCGTTTCCGGATGAGCCCATGGGAAAATGGTGCTGGCATGAGTGGCCAGGAGCTTCAATGCTTCCTTAGTCGGGTCTGAAAGCCCTTGATATTGATCTACCCGAAAATACTGTCTGCTTATATCCATGGTCTACACCCCTACAGGGATATTTTTTGGTTGTCCCAAAAAGAGCGGAATTGAGGCAAGGATTGACATAAAAGTTGTTCGTTGTGGACCAACCCATTACGAATCAAATTGAGCCATTGATTGGCTAAACCATAGGACAGGCCATACCAGAATGGCGCATCGGGGGCCGGTGAAGATTGATTGTTCTCATAAAAGAAAATATCCTCTTGTTTTTCCAGAATCCCGACAGCCGTAGTGTTGGGGTTTGTCCAGAGGCTCTGTCCTTCTTTAAGTAGTAGGGCCGAAGCTGAATAGATGTCTAGGGTCAAACCTTTTTTGACAGTCCATTTCCGGAAGTTTGCATCACAAGGGGAACGGGACGACCAAGTCCCGATCAAAGCCGACAAGGCTCCGATCAGGTCGGGGTTTTCTTTTTGATTCTTGTTCGCACAGTAGACCGTTTCAAGTTGCTCAACCGGATCCCATACATCTTTCGTGTTTTTGATCAAGGTCAACTTGACGACTGCATCCCGGCGCCAGTTTTGATCGCCCCTCCAGGAAATTCCGATTTCCCATGCAGGTGACAGTTTGAAAGACAAAATCAAGTCAACGACCTTGCCCCCCCAGACAAAGCAATCGGTATGCTTGTTCGGCCAAGGGATGCACTCCCGCAGAACATTCTTGAATTTGACAAACGAATGCCAGTCCTCAAAGGACCCAACATTGTGCATCCTTTCGGGCAGTTGGCGTTCAAATTCAGCAAGGGACATTTTCGGGAAATCCATGGCCATACCTCCACACCCTTGAACTACCCGAATGGAGCCCTTACCAAGCCGGGATTATTCCATCAGTTTCGTAAGTTTGCCATCCAGGAGGGCTAGAACCTCGTGAAGAGTATCCCGTCGGCCATCTTCCCAGGAGGAAAATGGATCATTGACGGGTTCATCAAGCATTTCCTGGATTTTGGTTCGGAGGGTTTTACGGATTCGGGCCAGTTGTTCAATAGCCGACAAGGCTTCTGACTCATCGGCAATGAGCTTTTGCAAGGCCGCAGAGAATTCAGCTTTTGCTTTTTCAGCCGCTTGTTTGACAATGGATTCTGTTACAGATTGGGTCGTCAAGCGGGAAGTGAAGATGCGGTTTCCCCAGGCGGAGCCAGTAATGGGATCCACCGTAAAATCCTTCACAAAGTCTATTGGAACCCCGAGTCCTTCTAGGACATAGACCTCGAATGGTTTTGGATTAGGGGATAAGTCCAGGGTGTTGCTTTGGCCACACAAAGCAACACCTATTGGGCAGGTGCCGGGCAAGGAAAAGCAGGTCGTCAGCCGTTCCCATAGCTGGTGTTTACAAGGCCCTGCGGGGTCCAACGGAGTCCAACAGGAACAACCTTCGCAGAGAGACTTGTTCGGTAGGCATGGAAGATGGTTCATTTGGAAGGGCTTTCATTTTCCATGGGGAGTTCAGCATCATCCCACCAGTTCACTCGGACGGTGCCGTTCTTGAAGGGCCAGCCCATGCAGATTTCAACCTTCGTTGGTTCCCCTGCTGCATTCACAGCGTCAATTCGGAACCGAGAAGCATCTGAGGCTTCACACCCCCGAAGACCGGTAAGGAACCAGGAATGATCCGTGACTTTGACTTGTGAATAGCCCGTCGCTCGGGCTACCCTCACCGCTGATACCTCATCATTGCAACTGCCCCGGAATAGGGACAGGATGATGAAGACAGCAACGATAAGTCCAAAGCAGCCTTCTTCTTCTTCTTTAGGTCTACTCATTGCCCGCTCCTTCAGGTTTTGTTAGCCCCAAGCAACGCTTCAGGGCTTCTTTATCTATTGAAGAATGTTCCAGGTCAATCGTGATGTTTCCTTGACAAGGGAATCTGGTCAGAGGGGTATTCGTTTTGTTGAAGGGTTCTTCACCCTTTCGTCCCCAGATTTGAGGGAAGGCCCCGATTGGCATTCCCCGCTTGAATTTCTCAGCCATGTGGGGAAACAAGTCAGAAAAATCCAGCCGCCCGAGGACTTCTATGGTGACATCTTCAACTTCCAAAACACCGGGAATGGATTTCATCTTAGGTAAATCTCCAACGGCCGGGAAAAACATCACGGTGTCGGCATAGGTGAGCGGCGCCCCGCAGGTACAGACCTTCGGGAGTTCTTCAACCGGCATGACCGGAACACCGAACAACCGGTCAATATTGTCGTGCTTGAAGGGGCAATTTACCCTGTTACGAATGCTATCGGAAATCATCTTCTTCCTCCCGGCCGTGAATTTTCCCCATAGCATATCCGTTTGCATAGCCCATTTCATAGCCTTTGCGGAGATCCCTGTTAATGGGGGCATCCGTAAAGTCCGTGAACTGAAGAGGCCGGTCGATTCGTTTCTCTAGGCAGTCAAGGCAGATGATTTCCTTGCCTAGCCCAGCTTCCTTTTTCCAAACCGACTCCTTCACCATATACCCGAAGTCCGGTTGGTTGCAGTCCAAGCAGAAAATACCCGTGAATCGGGAAATCTTCGGCTTAGGGGCAGGTGGTTTTCGGATCATTCTGGATACGCCCCATTTCGGACACATTCTACGAAGTGTTTCATTTTGAGGTTTTCTTTAGCCCCAGCAGAAATAAGGGCCTGCTTGACTTGTGCAACGGTTGCCCCCTTCTGCCAGGGCGTAGGATGCTTCTGAAGTTTCTTCAATCGGAATATTCAAAGCACTTAGTAGCATGTTGAGTGGACCAGTGTAATCGGACACACAACCTTCTGTTTTCCAATCCTTGATATAGGAAACCGTGATTTCTTTGCCTTTTTGGAAATTCTTCTAGGTCTTCATGGTCGGTGATACAGAAACAGAATTCTATCAAGGGTTTCTGTACTTTGAAATGGGGAATTAAAGATGCTGTGATTTCTTCCTTGTCTTCTGGATTCTCAATCGGGTCCATGATTCCAAGGGGGTTGTCTTGTAGATCAGACACTACAACAATAGGTCCGGAATCAGTGTTGAAGGAACGTAGGATATAATTCTGGTATTTCAGCTTCTTAACTCGTTTCATACCTGAATATTTTGTCAAGGTGTTTTTGAGTGCTGTGGTGCTCATTTTTCCAAATACCTTTCCAGGATTTCAAGAACGGTTTTAGCTACCTATGGGTTTCCCTTCAGGTCTTCATAAATGTTGCGGATTTCCTTCAAGAAAAAAGAAAACCAGTATCCTTTGACCCAATGTCCGAACCAGTTACAGACATTTTCGGTAGCCAGGGCTTGCACTTCAGGCATCAGTTTGAAGTCAGAATAAGACCAGGAATCCAGTTCTTTGATTTTCAAGTCAAGATTCGGGGTTTTGATTTCCACCCCTAAAATCCAGATTTCGGGGGCCTCAAAGGGGTCTCCTTGGGAGACCCTTTGCCGGTGGAGATTCAAGGTCAAGGTACCTTCTTCATTGACCCCCTGCCAAGTTTTATTTTTCTTTTTCCATTGAAGGGCTTTCATGTTTTTTAAACCCCCTCAACGAATTCACCAAGATTCTTAGCTGCTTTCCAAGTCTGGACATATTTTTCCATTAGCTACTTTATTCCAGGAGTGCGGAAATGGACCCATCATCCATCGTGATGGCAAGGATGGCCCCGGCCAACAGATCAGCGATGGACACGACTTTGATTTTGGGGCATTCTCGGGTGAATGGAATGGTGTCCGTAATGACTAGTCGCTCCAACGGACTTTCCATGATTCTGGTCAAGGCCGGGCCAGACAGAACCCCGTGAGAGACGCAGGCTTCCACTTTTTTGGCCCCATGGCTCAACAGGAGGACAGCGGCTCTACACAAGGACCCAGCAGTGTCCGTCAGGTCATCAAGGAGGACACAATCCTTCCCGTTTACGTCTCCGACGATCCCCCCCATTTGGCATTCATTCGCCCTGGGTCTGGATTTGTCAATGATGGCGAAATCGCAAGACAGCCGTTTTGCATAGGCCCGGGCCCTGGCTGCAC
>Ga0208958_1002995_pt1 | contig 13665 bp, 16 predicted proteins | sample RifOxyB1_FD_184032 | JGI IMG/M metagenome (GOLD analysis project Ga0208958, IMG submission 184032) | Soil microbial communities from Rifle, Colorado - Rifle Oxygen_injection B1 (SPAdes) | ecosystem: Environmental > Terrestrial > Deep subsurface > Rock core/Sediment | place: Rifle, Colorado... | reverse complement strand
TGTCTACGAACTGAGTAACCCGAATCCGTCCCTTTGCCCAGGCTCAATAACCAGCGCCAGGTCCCCTCGGGGCTTGGCCGAAAATGCAAAGGAGATTGGCATGCAACGAAGTCAGCAAAAACGAATTACCAAAGAAGCAATGGTCCTCCGGTACATGAGGCAGAGCCGGAACATCTCATTGAACCAAGCAGGCCACCTCGTCGGCATTTCCGGTTCGGCCATTTCACATATTGAACAGGGCCGAATGGATATCTCGCGAGCGCGAATCACGACTTTGCTTCAGGCGTACCGGTTCACTGCGGAAGAGTATCTGGAATTCTTTGACGGCAGGCCTATCCCAGTGAGCCTGCGGGATGAGTGCATTGCGATTTTGAAAGGCTTGGATGACGCCAAGCTTCAAGCGGTACATTCCCTATTAGTGAACCTTGCCCCTCCCGGAACGGCACGACACTTAGGCGTACCTGGGCACCAGCGAAGCCACCATAGTTAACGAAAGAAGAAGAATGCTGCCCTCCGAAGAAGCACTCCAGCTCTTTCGGAGGGCAATTTGAGAAGTACGCTCCGGCCATGGTTGCTGGAATCCGACCAATTGGTTACAAGGATGCGTATGCACTCCCGAATCGCTGCAGTCGTACTAGCCTCAGCCGCCATCACAGCCTGCGCAACAGGTTCCCGCTCAACCGCAGCCCCATCGATAGAAATTACAACTGGATTCCAGGAGATCTATGCCGTGTATAGCCAGCCCGGCTTGGTGCGCGGCGCGAAATCATCCAGAAGTAGTATTATGCTAACGCGGCTTAAGCTTACGAATACATCTCAGCACGAGCAGCGAATCCGAAGCTGCCAGATTTCATTCTTCGGGAATAAGACCCTCTTCCAAACCGGCTTCTTGAATGAAGAGACTCTCAAGAGAGAAACTGCCGCAGCCAAACAGTACATCTCCAATATTAATTTTCAGACGCTGATCAAGGGTGACGGGTTCTATGACTCCGCTCAGGTAATCGACACGTTAAGCCTTGCACCTGGTCAGTCGTTTATGATCTTTCGTCAGTATTTTGACCTGACCGCTCAAGAGCCGGTGGATCGTCTTCGAATCTCATGTGACACAGACACGACCTCTGCGGTCACCGACATTCCCATCGTTCAATACTCAAACAAGAATCACTATCGTTTCCCCCTAAATGGCGACTTCCTACTCATCGGAAACGTCTATGATGTTTGGGGCCATCGATCCAAACCCTGGGAGGAATTCGGACTGGACGCAGTGGCACTGGGTCCAAACCAGCGAGTCTACAATAAGACGATCACCCGAAATCGAGACCACTATGTATTTGGCAGAGAAGTGATCGCACCGGCCGACGGAACAGTGGTAAAAGTTTACGATGGACTCGAAGACAATCCCGTCCCCTGTGATCGCGCCAAGATCGACGAACATATCGCAAAGGTGGGCAAGAGCTTTCCGTTATTTCAGCGCCTAAGCGGAAACCAAGTTGTGATCGAGCACCCCAATGGAGAATTCTCACATCTCGTACACCTAAAGACTCACTCGATTTTAGTAAAGGTGGGCGATGCCGTTCGCCAAGGCCAAACCATCGGTAAGGTCGGCAATTCCGGCGATGGCTCAAATGGGCCGCACCTCCATTATCATCTCTCCAACGGACCGGACGCATTGAAAGCACGGAGCCTTCCAGTAAAATTCGACAACGTGGAAAATTCGTACTTCAGTACCCTATTCATGGACAAGCAAGGTATCCCAAAGGACATCCGGCATGTTTTTGACCAAAGCGGCGGGCTGCTGGTGCATGCGCAATAATCCACGCCGCATTTACGATAGTAAGCAGAAGAGGGTCGAAGAATGACCGCCGCATCGCTCGACGCCTCACTACCCTGCGGCTCAATGTGGAGAATCCGAGGCGTTGATCTGCACGTCCGTCCGATCGGACCGCAAGACGCCCCTGCGCTCCTTATCGTCCACGGCGGCCCTGGAGCGAACCATAAGAAACTTCTACCTCTCAGCGTCTTCAGCTCCAAATTCCGCGTGGTTTTCTACGATCAGCGCGGCACCGGGGACTCGGCGCGCCTCCATGTTGATCCCAAATCTCCAGAGACATTGAAAAAGCTCAGTCTGGAAGAAAACGTTCTCGATATCGACGCTCTCCGACAAGCATTAGGGCAGGAAACGATGTCCGTTCTTGGTCACTCCTGGGGCGGTGCGCTCGCGACGTTCTACGCCGCCGAGTTTCCGCAACACGTCAATAGACTGATCGTCTCATCAGGCGGTCCCGAAGACCTGAACCTATGGGAAGAGAAAGAGCGCAATCACTCCAAGAAACGAACCCCCGAGGAAAATGAACTACTCCAGCAAAAGGCAAAACAGCTCGAAGCTGCCGTTAAGGACGGAGCCGACCACACCATTTTGGATCGCCTGTTCGCCGAAGCAATCCGCATTGCATACCCTTCCCTCTATTTTCGAAGACCCGAGCGTATCCCCGAATTGGGTCGCATGGGCTTTTGGGCAAACGCTGTAGTTGGTCAATACTGTGAAACGTTCGATCGAAATGAATTTGCCGAGAAACTGCGGCAAATCACCTGTCCCTCGCTCCTTCTCTGGGGACGGCATGAGCCGTCTCCGCAGGAGCGACTAATCTATCTCGAAAGACATCTCCCGAACGCAAGGCTGGTCGTATTCGAGAACAGCGGGCACAACGCCATCGAAGAAGAACCAGAACGATTCTTCCAAGTGATTTCCGACTTTCTCCTGCAATAAGTTACTGCCGCTGGCAAACGTCTGACTCGAACACCTGCTGCAATTCAGTTCCTAATCCAAAATCTAAAAACGCTTTGACAAGGGCCACGTCGCAAGCGTTTCGCTCGCCAATAACGCCATGCCCGGCGAATGGTATTTCATAGGATCTTGAATTACCGACGAACCGACTCATTGGATTCGCGTTATAGCTGGCGCAAGAAATTCCGTCCCACTGCCCAGTGATCATAAGAGTCGCGGTCTTGAAAGTCGCATAATCTCGCGAATTGTATTTTCGAGCACGAAGGCTCCGCTCCTTGAAGGGGGCACACACCTTTGTCACAAACTCTCCCTCCTCAGTTGGAGGTATCATCTCGGGGATATTGAAATCCAACTCTTCACGGCAATAGATGTACTTGAACGCCTGGCTCTCAAAAATTGCCTTATTCGTGGATTTGTAAGCGCTCGCCACGGCATCGAACCCCTTGTACTCACCATGGTTCAACTGCACGATCAGTTTTGGCCACACGATCGTTTGAACATAACTGTAGCCAACGTTTTCTACGAGATGACGGAACTCCCCAGGCGTTATTCGAAGTTTGCCCGCGTCGAGTTTCGCTTTTAGTTCCTTCCAATCTTCAGCAATTTCTGGGTGTGCATCGAGAATCAGCTGGAAATTTCTGTCGAATGCAGTGTGGTTGGCGTATTGATTGTCAGCTTGCGGACCTTCCAAAATCAAGCGATCCACGGATGATTCGTGCCTCGACGTATAAACCATTCCAAGGGCTGTTCCGAAGGACGCGCCGAATACCGATATCTTTCCGTTCTCGCCGACAAGATGCTTCTTCAAGTGCTCGATATCTTCAGCGCTTGCCAAAATCGTCGTGAACTCAACTTCCGCAGCAGCAGGCAAAAGACTGCACCCAGTCCCCCTTGGATCGAGCGTCACGATATTAAATTGCTCGCCAAGTTGACTGAAGCAAAAAGACTCGCCACAGCTATCGTATGCATCACCTGCTTGGCCCGGCCCTCCGGGCAGCAAAAGCAAAGTGCGTTTGTCTTTGGAAAATCCGTTTTGAAGTTTGTAATGAAGGCGAAAGGTGCCTTGTGAAAAGTTTCTAAAGTCGATGGGCGTTACCAGATACTTGTGTTCAGGCCCTTCGCTCGGGCATTCTGCCGCAACTGTACGGTATCCTCCACCCCGGTATTTTTTGAGGACCGACGAGAATGATTGATCGAAATTTGAGACGTCGCGTTTCTCAGTCGTGGCACACGCAGCCATCGCGAACACCATGAAAGCCGCAATCAATATTCTGAGTCCCACTTCGCGCCCTCCATCCAAAAGCATACAGTAAGGGACGCTATTTCAAAACAGCCCGGTGTCACGCGGTCTTCAGTCATTACGCAGCACGTCATTCCAATGTGTTCGTACCCTGCCTTGCTTTGCTTTTTCATGAGATTGCGGCATTACTCAGTAGATGAACGTCCGCATTGAAAAACCACATATAGCCCTGCTCCCCAGTTTCCTGGAGTTCGGCGCCGAAATGGCTGCCAGAGGTGAAACACTGTGGGACGGTTATTATCCCAAAGATGGCGAATCCAAAGAGGCCTTTATTGAACGGCAGATCCGCCGCGCAATCAATCCGGAACCGCCACTCGTACCAGAGACTGTTTACTGGGCTGTAACGGACGACCAGGTTGTCGGTCGGATTTCCCTGCGTCACTGCATTGAGGGTCGGCTTCTGATCATGGGTGGACACATCGGCTATGAAGTGCGGCCTTCCTACCGCAGGCACGGGATTGCGCGCGAAATACTGCGGCAGGTGCTGCTGACTCCACGGGCGATTGAAATTGGACGTCTACTGTTGACATGCTCTCCCGACAATGTCGCTTCGAATAAAACCATTCTTGCAAATGGTGGAAAATTAACCGAAACGGTCTACGTCAATTCTGAGTACGGACACAAAAATCATTACTGGATCGACCTAACAAGTACGATGCAGACTTAGGCTCGTCCAGCCGCCAATCGAGCGCTTCACAAGCGACTCGATCCAGCCGCATCCGGATTGTTCTTCAGGTTAAAGTTCGCATCGCCACAATCGCAGCGCAAGATTTCCGCCGGTCCTTTCATCGGGCTGACGTAAAAATAGCAGTCGCAGCCAGCACACTTAAAGCATGAGAGCAAGTCCTTGAACGAGTCGACCACAGGCTGAAAGTCCTGTTTCTGAAGTTGAGCCCACTGATTGTAATGGACTGTCTTATTGATCGCCCACTGCTCGACTTGAGACTGTTCGAGCTTTCTCTTGAAATTATCGTGCATCCCACGGATGCGCTCAAACTGTGTGGTTTGCTTCCACGACTGAGCAGCTTCTTTCGCTCTGGTAAAATAAAAGCCGAGTCTGCTTGTCACGGCGGGAAGAAGATCACCCAGTTCATATCCGCTGCTGCGATATTCTACCGTTACCCTCAATTTGTCTGACAGCTCATGAGCAATGTACTCCAGATAGCGCCGTAGACTGTGTGAAGCACTGGGCACATTCCCTTGATCGAGGTCGTCCGCAATTTCACTCCAAACTTCCTTCTGGTCCCAAACCATCGGGCCATCATCAACCGTCCATTTTCTGAAACGTACCACCGCCTTGTTCGTCACGAGTTTGGACGTGATCATGTGCTGAAGCCAAACCTCTTCGTGTGTCGTAATCAAAAACTGAGTGGTCGAGAATTCCGTTTTCAGAAGTTTGCAAACCTCTTTCCGGTGTCCGGCATCCACCGAGGTCAGCACGTCATCGAGAACAGCGAACGTGAACTCATTACCAAGGACCCGCTTCATCAGAGCAAGGTAAAGGCAAAGCCCCATGCCGTCCTGATGTCCTTCACTGTGATAAGCAGCAGGATGCTGAAAACCTCGACCGTAGAAGTCTACCTCAAACCCAAGCTTGCCGGTAGACGGGGAAAGGCGGCCCTTGAAGTTAGCCTCGTCGTCTTGATTGATGATTTGATAATAACGCGTGAAGTCCTTCTGAACTTCTTCGTAGATCGTGCCGAGCACGCCATTGCTTGCGGCGCCGTAATGAACCACAGCTTGCGCTGCAAGATCTGCCCGGTCTTTCCACATCTTATGTTGACGGAGTGCCTTTCTATAAACTTCGAGTCGTTCTTGCGCGAGCACCAGGTAGTCGCGAGCTTCGTCTTCTTTGGAGGCATCAGGCAGAGCATCACATTTCTCTTTGAGGCTCCTGATAATACCGGTTGTATCAGCGGAAACCTGACGCCAACCTCCGGCCAGCAGTTTTTGGTTTGACACGATATTATCGAGCGAAGTGAGCGTCGCTTCCAACGACCGGAGACTGGTCTCCCATTTTGCAAGAGCCGCTGCGTCCTCCTTTGCATCCAATTGCTTTGAGTAGCCCGCCGCAGCCCGAACCAATTCGGCCAACGCTAAACTGGCATCACAAATCACCAACACTTTTGAATCCAGCTCAGTTTTTAATTTTTCAGTGGTCACCGCTTCGGCTAGCTTCTGTTTGAGACGATCTCGAAGCTCCGCTGCGTCCCACTCCACCTCACATAGCGGACATTCGTCCTCCGAGATCAAATCCAGTCCACTCTTGAGAAAAGATCTCTGCTTCAGATTTCTCAACATGGCAGGATGGGCTTGGAGCTCGGCGTAGATTTCGGAAATGCGCTGGACGGCAGACAAAATCGCTTCTGGCTCTGGGGTCTCAATGGCGTTCTTGATGTTGGCGAGATCAACCAGAGCCACAGACTTAACAACTTTGCTCTTTGGAACACCTGCGCCGCTTGCCAGGCCGTCCTTGAGCGAAGTGTCCTTATTCATATCAACGAGAGGAATGAGGTTTAATGTCTTGCGCCGTTCATTGACGCTTTCCAGAATTAGGTCAGTTTTAAGCTCTTCGATGCCCAACGCTTCGAGAAGTCGACCCTTTGCGCGCTGGGTCTCCAGATCTTGCTTTTTTGTCTCGCTCTTACAACTGTTCGAAATGGACTGAAAAGACGCTCGAACTCGATCTACTTCGTCCAACTTCAGTAAAGCCTGAACCGCCTTCGACCGCTCACTAGGCTCAGTCAAAATATACTTCAGAATTTCTCGGCGAGACAGAGCGAACTCAGGATGATTGCCCAGTTTGGCCAGGACCGCCTGAGCATCGGAATCGTTCGGAGTTAGAACGACTTCTTTCGGCGCATGGATTCGACGCTCGATCGTGATAGTCTTTTTCAGCGAAGGAACGAAGGCAACAAGAATGACTGCTGCTTTTTCAGGTTGGTCTCGCATGTCCACATGCGGCCCGTGAGTCTTGAGCGAAAGACTTCCCGCACCTTTTCCAGTGAGACGAGTGATGTTGCCAGTCAGGGCGAACTCCACACCGTCAACCACCCCGCTCTTTCCTGTGCCGTTATTTCCACCGACGGCAAAGTTCTTCCGCTCGGGCTTCAGGTTGAGGCTTTTAGCTCCGCGAAAGTGCTGCAGCGTGACTGACTCGATGTAGATCATTCAATGACATCCTCAGCGAACAGGGCTTGCGCCAATGCCGCCTGGTCAGTCTCGCCCTTTTCTATGAGCGCAGCACTGATGCGATCTGCCGCAGCCTGATCGAACTTGTCATCGCTACGTAGCTTCGTAATGAAGTCTTCGAAAACAGTTAGAACAACTTTGCTTTGCGCCCGCACACACCCTCCAAGTAAATCGGCGTGAGGGTAGCATTGACGCTCGGCTTCCGCAAATTTCCAGAGTGTCGCAATTTTTCAAGCTTCGTCACCACTGTCGCATGGTGTCACAGAGCCGTATATGCAATTTCAGCGCGGCACGCGCCCTTTGGAAAGGACCGCACCGTCAATCGGCGCGGCCCCTCTCATTACCACTATTCGGCTCGAACAACCATTCGCTTGCCGAACCCTTGATCTAACAGATTCCGTCCCCACTGCCGCGCAAAGGCTTGCAGATCGCGCAAGACCTTCGGGTTCATCACCTCAAAGTTACCTCCGCGCCCAATAACCTCTACCGCACGGAAGTAATGACCGGTGCTATGCTGAATTGCCATCGGCAGCCACTCGCCGGAATCAGTAATGAGAATTTCCAAGTCTGGGTCCCCAACCAGGTCGCCATTCATCTCGAAATACTGCGTTACTGTGACCATCTCCCCGCGCCGCTCGATCGACAGCGGCATATAAGGCCTGTTTTCAATTCGCAGATGGAAATTTTCAGCGGCATTAAATTTGTCGAGCTGACCAGCGGACTGGAGGATTCTTTCGATTGCGGACTTCATGGGATCACCTTTCTTCGTAGTTTAGTTCAGACCATCGGCCCACCAGCGGGCCTCACCCCAGCCAGCCTCTGTGCGTCCGGCATGACGAGCGAAGCTCGGCGGGACGGACGCGCCCTACTCATTAGAAAGATGAGATCTGCAGACCCCTTGCGCTTTCCTCCGCCACCAGGTTCCGAAACAGTTTTTTTTAGAAGCTCAGACCACCGTCCCGGACCATTTGAAGCCACCATTCGGATGACCATTACCAGATGTCGCCGGAGGGCCTGGCATACTCGCCGCGAGAAGCTCGATCGATCCTAGGGGGAATGAACCGGAGAGCCCCATAGAGCTCGCAGGTTCATTCCCCCGCTGGCCCTTGGGCCACCTACTCCCCGAACCGCAGAACACCTCAGCCCTCGATGCAACCATGAGCCTTGAACAGGAACCACGATGCACACCATTAAACGACAATGAAACTGGATCTCCGCACTACCTCCTCCCCTTACTTATTAACTACCTACCCATACCCACCTCCTCCCTCCCCCGCCGGCCAGAAGCCCCCTCCACTCACTCACTACAAACTTCTTCAACAGACAGAATTAAACTTGCCTCCCACACACAAACCGAAGGGTGGGGGTGGGAGGCAAGTTTAATTCTGTCTGTCCTTCCATGAACTTGCAGAAAAGCTCTCCACACATGACTCCACTGGGGGCTTCTGGCCGGCGTCGCGTTTTTTGGATGTAGGGTTGTGAATTTGTGCAAGAACGGCAGCGCGCTTGACGAAACACTTTTCGTGGCTATTATAGCCATGTGAAAAGAGCTAGTGTAACTGACGTCAAAAACAAGCTGAGCGAGTTTCTCGGATTCGTCAAACAGGGAGAGACGATACGCGTTTACGATCGCTCGACGCCTGTTGCCGATATAGTCCCAATCGCTTCTTTGGAGAAGCGCGATCTCGATTTGAGACTGGAGGAATTGGAATCTCGCGGAGTTTTACGCCGGGGCCACAAATCCCTGCCCGCCTCCTTTTTTTCCGTTACGGAAGCTGAATCGCGAGCAAAGAACAGCTCCGACGTCTTGCAACAGCTACTCGCGGATAGGAGGTCTGCCCGATGAAATTCTGGGATTCATCGGCTGTACTTTCGCTCGTGTCCACGGACAAAAGAAGTAGCGGCATGCTCAGGTTGCTAAGGGAGGATTCTACAATTCTTGTCTGGACGATGACCCCAACAGAATGCCTTTCGGCCATTCATGCATCTGGACATCAGGCTCAGGTCCCAGCGCAGTCCAAGTTGGCCGAAATCGTAAATCGCTTAAGGCTGCTACAGAACTCATGGATCGAGATTCATCAAGTCGAATGGGTCAAGAAACGCGCCGAACGCTTACTGTCCGTCCACGGCATGAGTACCGCAGCAGCATTGCAACTGGGTGCTGCCTTAGTAGCATGCGAAGATCGCCCGGATGAGCTTCCTATCGTCACGTTTGACCCCGAGCTTGCCCGGTGTGCTTCACGCGAAGGCTTTCAAGTAATCGGAAACGAGGATTAACCAATGTTGAAGTCAGACCTAGTGGAAGAAAACCTATCGGCGTTTCGCGAACATGCTTTTCCGCAACTGGGCGCCCAGATCCGGTCCTGGCCCTCGCGAATATGGTTTCACGGTTTCGAGCCGTTGTTACGAATCCTATTCCATTGTTTTTTCATTATTTCGAATGTCGTGAGCGGAATCCTCTCCGCTGTACTCTGGTGGTCGTCCCGGTTCTGCGCGCGTCCCGTATTTACAATCTTTACGACCGCCATTGTCCTCGCCGCTATGCTCGCCGTGCTCGACGGGCTATCTTACCGACCCAAGGGGTCTGCGACGCGGAATATTATTCTTCCGAAGCACAGCGCGACTGAACACCAACCCATCGTCTCCCAAAAGAACTCGCGTTGCGCAGGCCAAATGAACTGACCGAACGAGACATTTGGCTTTCTCACGCGCTTGTGGCGTTATTGTCCGCTATTTTGGCGATACAGCTGGAATTGACCAAAGACTGTTAACCAGTTAGAACGATCAACAAGGGGAAACGCCATGCATAAAGGGTCATGTCTCTGCGGAGCAGTGCGATTTGAAGTCATTGGCGAGCTGCCTCAGCCAAGCGCATGCCATTGTACACAATGTCGAAAGCATACTGGTCATTTTGAAGCTGGGACCGACGTCCCGCGCTCGGCCGTGACAATTATGGGTGACAATCACATCACGTGGTTTCGAACCGAAAACGTGCGGCGTGGTTTCTGCGCTATCTGCGGATCGTCACTGTTTTTCGATGCGGATGGCAAGGACTGGATAGGCATTGCAATGGGAGCCTTTGATACCCCGACCAATACAAAGTTGCGGGTGCATGTCTTCGTCGCCAACAAAGGTGATTATTACAACATTGCAGACGGATTGCCGCAAATTCAGCCACCAGATGCATAGGTCGCGCAGCAAGGGACCACCACACAGATTTCGGAACATTTTTATCAGAGTGGCCCCTCTCGTACCGGGACCACTCCGATGTACGTCAACTCATAATCAGTTCACTGGCTTTGAAAATCCTCACCGGTTGCACCCGGCTCGGTGACCGTTCGATCAAGACAGCCTCGCCCACTCTCAGGTTTTTCGGAACGTCGTGTTCAATAATCATCTGCTTCGTCTTTCGCATATTCCCGAGCCCGGTTCGCCTTTCGTCACCCATGATCCCCTGCTCAACCTGAAACGACTGTTCAAAGGTATCCGTCGTTCCTGCTGCCGCGCAAATCTCCTCGACCGTCTTATTGTCATTCAAGCGAAGCGCCACTATTGTTGCTGGATTCGAAGTCGCCTGGCGGGAGAACTCATGAGTTACAGCGTCCAGGTCCTCTAACCCTTGGGTGAACAGATGAGCACTCACCCGTGCCCCGCGTGCTTGCTTCAGCGTTTCAATGAATTCCTTCGTTGCAAACGATCCGAATTCGTCAATCAGAAGCGGGACGAACTTCCGGTTCTCTTCCTGTGTCGTCGAGTAGATGTACCGGATCAGCGATTTCACGTCTTCGACAACCATGCGTCCGAGTCGCCGTGAGGTGTCCGCATTGCCCAAAGTGTCGAGCTGGAAATACGCAACGAGATTACGATTGTATACCTCGCGTAAGTCGATCTCATCCACCTGGCCTCGCTCGAAGCTCAACAGGGGGCCAATGTCCTTTGAATCGAGGACCGAAAGCTGCGCTGCCAGTCCGAGAAGATCTGACTTCTTGATCCTATCAATGTACGAATGTAGGCGTTCCCCAAGTTTGCGCGCTACTTCGTCGCCGTGGTTGCCTTTCTCCTCCAGGCGTCCGATGATTTCCTTCATCTTGGCTTCCTCCGCCAAGACTTCTCGAACCAGCGCCAAATTGAGCTCCAAGCCCAGATGGACCGCAGCCGAAACAAACTCCGATAGGAACTCCGATGAAATACTCTGGTAGTACTGCTCCGACCAGTTGAGCGCCTCCAGTAGCTTGTCCTTAATTTGCGAGGCAGTCCCATATCGCAGTGGGTTATATTTTGGACTCTGATCAGGACGCGACAGACGGAAGATCTTCAATCTGCGTAAGCACAGGGGCGAGATCCGCGCCGCCAGCTTTCGAAGCTCAGAGATGAATGACTCATCCCCTTTCGGATCGATGATGATGCACGGCTGCTCGTGGTATAGCGCGTGGAGGATAAGAAGCATCATTAGATTCGATTTGCCCATCCCCGTTCCCCCAAGCGCGAGCACGTGATACCGCCTTCGGACCTGATCCAGCATTACGACCTCATCCGTCTTCAGATTAAAGGCAACAGGGACGGAGTGCGAATTCGTGAATAGATCTTGAGCTATCCGAAGGGGGGCGTCCGGTGATTCCTCAACAGCGTCATTGAAATCAGCCGTTCTAATTACGTTGTCGCCATCCTTCTTCTTCGGTCGCAGGACAAAGGGAGCAAGCAGTAAGACCATTCCCGAGCCGACACCCCAAGCCAGCATCGCGTAAGTGGCGAGAAACCCTGCTGTGATCCCAAGGAAATACTCGTGGTCCAGATAGTCAAGCCGCCAAGGGGCAACATCCGCCACAAACAAGAAAAAGCTGCCGAGCATCATAGTCACTGTCGCAGCGCCGATTCGGAGCCAGGTTCTCTTGTGTTTGGAAACAAATTCCGGACTCTTCCACGCAATTGTGGCTAGAAATACAACCGGAAGAAGAGCCAATGCGGCCACCGCTCCGGCTGCTGCAATCATTTGCTCAGGATCATTTTCCTTTTTTGCACTCATCTGACCTCCCTTTTAATAAAATCGGCAAGAGGCATCTCCTGCCGATCAAAATACACCGTTTCACCCCAAATGAACCCAACCGCGATTCGTCGATAGAACGTGGCCAGCTTCTTGACTCTCCTGTGAATCGCCTCAGACTCGCAAAAATAAATGATCTTGTTATAGCCAGAGTCGCGATATCTCGAAAACCTGAGCATCAAATCGAATTCACTCTTATCCGAACGCTCCAGTTCCACGGCCACATTGACGTCCTCCCCGCGAAACACCAAGTCAGGAACCAAAGACGCGCCGTACATGCGCGTCCGCGTTTCCGCATCGATCTCGGGATCGTTCAGGATTTTGTAAGTCTTTCCCTGCAAACACCGCTCAACCCGCATCCTTACTTCGCTAAGGAGAAGCTGATGCTTTACAAATCGATCATCACAAAGTTCTGTATTCCCGTTCGGCAAACGTCTTCTGACCCCTTTGGAAACCCGGTAGATTTTCAGACTATTGAGCCGCTTACGTTTGATGTTGAGGGAAGTGACAAGCCCACGTACTCCACCCCTTGTCGCCGCCGCACAATCGACCGCGTTCTTCGATTCCAGCAGGCCTATTTTTTCCAGGCGCTGACTTCTCTTATAAAAAGCCCGCAGCGTCGGAAAATAAAGCTTCGTGAGTTGCTCAGCAGTTGCTTGACCTTGTGAGATCAGGAATCGCAACATCTGCTCGTCCCGCTCAGTAACGGTCCAGGCATCGGCACTCACAGGAGCACCTCACCTTTCGTGGTGGGACTCATTGGCGGGTGCTCCGTCTCAAGTTGCAGCTTCGATTTGCGCGGCTTCCGGCGCGATCCCTTGGTTAAAATCGCTCGCTTAGCCTGTTTTATAAAGATTGCCTTGAGTTCTGGAAGCTCCCGCGCCCGCTCCAAGTAATACTCATCCGGGGTATGCTCCAAAATAAGCTTTTCGATTCGGTCCTGGGTAATAGTTAGCAGAATCGGTTTCAGCAGTTCCTCCGGCCTACATTCATATCCACGATCCCGTAGAGTCTTCACTGCTTCAGAAACACGTTGAGATACGTCCTCCGGGAGCGGGACCTTCAACACACTCGACTGCGGTTCCGGTTTTTTCCTCCTTTTGACCTCCGGGTTCACCGGAGTCTCGCTCTGACTCACGCTGTCGCGTTCGTCTGGCTTAATGTTTTGGTCTTTCATATCGCCTCCTCTAGTTTTCAATTGCATCAGACTGAAAAATCACCCGGATTGGCTGAAACCCCGCGAGCCGAGTAAATTCCGGAGCCGACTTCATCCCCTCCGCCGCGTGCTCGGCGGTCTTCGTCAACGAGGCCGCTAACCCCTTCTTCGCGGCATTCGATAGCGACGGT
>Ga0208958_1002993_pt1 | contig 13672 bp, 22 predicted proteins | sample RifOxyB1_FD_184032 | JGI IMG/M metagenome (GOLD analysis project Ga0208958, IMG submission 184032) | Soil microbial communities from Rifle, Colorado - Rifle Oxygen_injection B1 (SPAdes) | ecosystem: Environmental > Terrestrial > Deep subsurface > Rock core/Sediment | place: Rifle, Colorado... | reverse complement strand
CCGACAAGTTATTTAATTAAAGGAACAAGATGAGAATAAAAAATAAGTGGTGGAAAGAAATATGGTTTTGGTTTATTGAAAGGTTTACAAGATGAACGAAATTATAAAAATAGACCCAAAAGAGATGACGCTCCTAGCCCAAAAAGGCGAAGCGTTCATATTTAAACCGGAAGCAGAGTCCGCCCTCCTTCGGTTGCACGAAACAATCCTTATGCTCCAAGCCCTAGAAGATAGTGTTAAACAACAGATAGGGATACTTGGTAAAGAGTTGAATCCGAATTTTAAGGGGGTGCTGGGGGACAAGGTTAGGTGTATTTACAGGAAATTCGGAGCGAAGTATGAATACGATTGGAAGAAGAAAGCCGATTGTGAGCCATTTTTGAAAAAGAAAGAGTATTTTTCGGTAGATGCTGATAAGGTAGATAAGTATTTTAAGGAGACTAACGAACTTCCGATGGGTATTTCTGAGAAAGCGCGTGAGGAGACTTTATCAATTTCCTATGGGGGTGCCGAAGATGAAGAAAATCCGCTTATCGCATAGCTTAATTTCCTTATGGGAAAAAAGCGACATACAAGGAGCCGTTGATATGTATTTTCACCTTAATAGGAAAGAAACACCCCAGATGTCCGAGGGGAAACGCTTTCACGAAGAAATCGCAGAGAATATCAAGACTTATAACACGCTCCCTGATTATATGAATTTTAAAGGGAAGTTTTTGACTCCTAAGCCTGAGTTTGAAATCACCGTTCCTTATAATGAAATATGTGATATTAAGGGAGTATTTGACTGTCTTGACGAACCCAACTTATATGAGTTTAAAACGGGGGTGTCAGACTCCTTGGAGTGGGTTAGAACAGGTCAAATTCCGCTCTACTTTCTCATCTGTGAGATTGCAAACATAAATGTCGACCTTGCATACCTGATAAGGCACAACCAATACGAAAAGAAGACAGATTACGCCATCATACATAATTCCGAAAGGCTTAGAGAAAAAGCTAGGAATATCATAGATAGCGTTGCGCCCGAAATACATAAATTTTTCTCGGAAAGCGGACTTATATGATACTTCAAATAAAAGACGGGGAGACTGTAGCAACTTTTCCTAGCGTTGCCGAGGCTATGAGGGTCACAGGTATTACGAGTATTTACTGCGCCCTGCAAGGTAGGTACGACTATGCCGGGGGGTTTAAATGGAGGCGGGTATGATAAACGTAAGGACACTTGATAAGAAAAAAGGCAAGGAAGTCCGTTCTGGTTATATTGAGGGGGATACCTTCTTTAGAAAGGTTAATTCAAAGCATTTTATGGTTAAGTATTCTGGGTATGGACTACAGGAAGATGTTCTAACCAGACTCTTATCGGCGGGTGTCAAGTATGTAAATATCACCACACACCGAGGGACAAGTTACAAATCTAGGGTATTTGAGTGGGTAAAATACGGCAAGAAAGACGATTTTGGTCATGGGAAACAGTTCTTTCTAAGCGTAAAATATATGTTATGAAGAAAAAAACAATTTCTAAATTAAAAAAAGATGCTTGGGACGCCTTCTCAAAATATATTCGTGCAAGGGACTGCCTGCTGACACAAGGAACGCTAGACTACGGCTCTTGCATCACTTGTGGGAGAGTCTACCCATTTAAGGAACTTCAGGCGGGACATTTCGTTGATAGTAGAACCAAGCCCGTTCTTTTTAACGAAGACCTTGTCCACGCACAGTGTTTTGGCTGCAACATTAAGAAAAAAGGCAATAAGGATTCCTACACGCCCAAAATGATAGAAATTTTCGGAATACCCGCAACTGTGGAATTTCTGGAATTGCGACACAACAAGGACAAGACGTGGAGAAGAGAAGAATTGGAAGAAATTCTAGCGTTATATCAAAGAAAATTTAACGAACTTGCAAACTATTAGGATTGCGCCACCAAAGAAAGTAGAGTAACATTTACGAGACGGTATCTGCAGAGGCTACAACGTCTACGACCAGGACTATACATTTTAAATAATACTCCTGCCTGATAGGCTTCAGTGGATACCGCGTCTATGAAAAAGAAAACTCCCTATTGCTAGGGAGAGTTCCGAGATATATAATATCTCTACAACAATTATGTTAACTTTATCATTAAAACAACTAAAAAGCAAGTCAGCTCGCCGTATCAATTTTGAAAGGAATTTATGGCTCTATATCTAGAACCCGAAGAAAAGTCGTTTTTAATTAGTCTTGTAAACGGACTTAAGCCAAAAGAATACTGGTTAAAAGATACAATCCTTAAAAAAATGGACGCTGAAGATACTCTAATAGAAGAAAGAGACCTCTGTGAGCATACCTTCGGAGAATACACCGGTAAGAGAGTTTGTTGCACGAAGTGTGGTGCGTTAGGTGAGGGTATGGGTGAATCTTGGGACCTTGTTGATTAACACTTGGACTAACTGTTCAAGCCTAAGTGTTAGTCCGCAGAGGTACGTCATACCTAGTCCACCGAAAGGGAGCACTAATAGGACTCAACATGACGACTAACTCATTCCGTACCTAGCGTGTACCGCTCTGACTTGGACGAGATTCCAAGGCGGGGGACTACACTAGGGGGAATAGATTAGGGGAACTGGGAACCTTAATAATTTATCTGAACGACCTCTTTGAATCCACTCGACGGGGTGGGGGAATAAGGGGAGAAAGAGATATGGTATGAGTAAACAAGAACTAAAGCTAATGTATCGTCAGGGAAAGCTCACCACCAAGGAATATTTCCTACAGCTGTCCCGTATTTTAAAAGAGAGTTGTCCGGTATCTGTTAAACTTGATGTTGTGGAATTTTTTGGCGATTTAGATTTACCATTAAAAACGGGGGTTTAGGCTTATTGTGCTTTTTCTGCTAGTTCTTCTAGCAACTTTCTGTTAACCCCAGGCTCTCTCAAAAAACGTTTAAATATTTGGTAGCTTGTCAATTTTCTATGACAGGGGTCACACAACGTAACTAAATTATTGACATTATTATTTGTTCTACAGCCGTCTATGTGATGGACAGCCAGTCTACGTTCTATATAACCACTGCCGACAAAACCACATATTTTACAAGTAAAATTATCTCTCTCCATAACAGGAAGTTTGTTACCATCAAAATATTCTCTGTCGTGATTTATGGCGCTCTGTTGTGGGTGTCTAATTCTAAATAGTTTGGCACGTTCTCTATTCCAGTTAGGGTTCTCTAACTCCTTTTGTTTTGCGTATTCTTGCCACCTGTTTCGTTCTCGTTCTAAGTTTTTCTTTCGCCAAGCCTTTCTCCTAGCGTATATTTTGTCTTTGCAGGACTCTCTCCAACACTTCTTAGAACAAAAACGCTTGTTGTGAACTTTGGCTACAAAACGCTCGCCACACATTTCGCATTTCTTATCGTATGTTTTTGCCATAGTTATATGATACAACAAACAACGAATAATGCAATACCCAAAAGACAACCCCTCTTTGATTTCTCATCGAGGGGTTTTTCTTACACAGAGCAGTGAATGTCCCAATGTTCACCTGACAGGGTGATATTTGCGATGCCGGTTTCAATCGGGTACATATTCTTTTTCTGTGCGTACGAGCCTTCGTATTCCAAGAACGAACCAGTTAAAACGAAATACTTTTCACAAGTTGCAATTGTGCGATTTCGCTTATCAATGGAGCGTCTTGGAACCTTGATTGAGAGCAGTTCGTGGGTGTGACCATACAAATACAGGTCAGCATCCGTGTGCTGTGCAGTTCTCATGGCAGCCGTCAGTTTTGTGTGAGGATACCAGGCGTTACTTGAACCGTGCTGTGCATGGACAATGTAATTGTTTTTGCGCACCTTCAGTTTCAAAAATGCCGAGTAACCACCGAACGGGACCTTGAGCATTTTGGCTAACACCTTGGAAACACGAATCCCCGAATCTTTCCAGATGCGTTCTTCGTGATTACCTTCCAAGACGACCAAAATCTTCTCCCGAATCGGAAGCAAGACCTCGTACAATGCGTCAAGCTGTGCTTGAGGACTTCCAGTTTGCTCAACCCAACCAGCACCTACGGAGTTCTTACTGGCCGCTTCCATCAAGTCCCCCATCAGGATTACCTGACAGTCGGTTCGTTCAACGAAAGCCAAAGCCTTCTCGAACTTTACGATATTACAGGTGGGCGCACCGAGATGAACATCTCCAACAGGAACTAACAAAAGCTTGTTGCAGTTGAACTCTCTTGATACGGAACCGATTTCCCCGTTGTACACCCCCTTAAAGATTTTTAAGTGGTCTGTAATCGGAGCCTCTTTGATTTTTGCGTTCATTTTTTTGCTCCTTTTCATAGGACTGTATAGTGAGTCGCAACGAGTGTGTATTTTACACAATTTAGGTATTCGTCTTGGCGCATGTTTGCCAAGGCTCTCTCTTGTGCAGATTCCAGACAGGTCGAGACACCGTAGAAGAAATAAATTTCTTCCCCTAACACAACTTCGAGCACAACTGCGAAAACCACAATATTGCCCACCTCTCCTCCTTATTGGTTCGCACTCCTCATAACATACACGGCAGAAAATTCCCACTTGGTTAGGTCAATGCCTCTGAAACGGGCATAGTTTAATAACCCAATAGAATTTTCTATATCCCACGCGTCAGCTTCGGCGTCTTCTGCGGTGAAGTGCTTTATAACGCCATCAACATGACACTCTTCGTTACCACACACGAATACCGCACGCCACCAATACATTTCACACCTCCTGTGTTGTCAACGTACCGCTCCTAAACTACTTCCTCTTATTTGAGGGTTTCATCTTTTTTTTCATCTCTTTTTTTTCCATCATCATTTTCTTTTTCTTCATTTCTTTAGTCATTTTCTTATCCATCATAAATAACCTTTCCTTAAATAATTACGTCAAAGTTCTTAAAAGCCCACAAGACCTGTAATATATTCTGATTCGTAAGGTTTCTTAGCTGTTGATTTTTCTTCTTCTTCTAAAACCCCGTATTCGTGTATACCTCTATCAACTGCTTTTAAAGCGGCGATAGCTACCGCAACTGCGATAACTTTCCAATCTAGGATATTTCTTTCTAAACTATCGATAATTACTGGAAGAATTGCGATTAAAATTACTCTTAGAAACTCTGTAAAACCTTTTTTGGTTGCTTCACTTAGCACAAGTTCTCACCGCCTTAGAAAAAGAGCTTGAAATAGTTCAAGTCTTGAGTAAGACGAGAGACCATTTTTTACTTTTGCCTCCAATTTTAAAATTTTAACGTCTAATACCTGTATTTTTATCTGACTATCGGCTATTTGGTCTTCTAAGGCCGTACGAACCTCTGTGAGAGACTTTACCTGCGTTTGGGCATCTGTTAGCATCTGGGATGTTGTAACGAGTTGTAGGGTCAATTCTGAGCCAGATTTTTGGAGCATTTCTATCATTTCTGTTTTAGATTGGACTTCGGCTGCATATTTCTCTTCAAGCTCCTTAAACTGTCTTTTCCAAGAATCTCTACTCGCTCTTAGCTCATCTATTTCTTTTTCTAGTTCTTCAATCTTGGGGGTGTCGACTTGGAAGGCGGATAAAATTGCGTTTGCGATAATTTTTGCAGTTGAGTCTATGTTAGTTTGTAAAGTTGTGAAATCTTCTGGTTTTCTATTCCCAACTCCTGCTTCAAGAATTACACAGGGAGTCTTTGCCGAGAGATACTGCCACATATAATAGAATTTCGTGTTAGCATTTGAACGCATCGCCTTGTTTGGCACCCCCGACTCTCTAAAGTAGTATTCTCTTATAGCGTTAGCGATTCGGGTACTCTCTGCGGTAGCGGCGTCTACTGTGGGGTCGGGAATATCCACGAAACCTCCTCTATCGTTATAAATATCCGCATCGTAGTGAATTGCTAGAAATAGGTTCCAGTCCGTACCAGTAACTTTGGGGTCATTCTGAGCAAAAGCGTCAGTTTCGTAAACTTCAAAACCATTAGATTGTAAGATAGCGGAGATTTTTGGAACGATTGCTGTTGTCCAAGCACGTTCAAGCGGGGCGCCCGTACTGCCGCTCGTCATACTTTTGTGCCCGGACTGTAGGCAGACCTTAAACATTGCTGTATTATATCACTTTTTCACTTTAGGCTCAATGGGTTTTAGCTCTTTTAACATTGATATGAAGTGAATTGTCGCCCAGCTTGTCGCCCCCAACGTTAGAAAGATTTCGTCTCCGAGGGTTTCGTCCATACCGAATAAATGTGCATAAATAAGCGTGGTTATAAGGGAAAGCACCATTACCAAATCCCCTATAAAAAGAAGGTTGGTCCATTTCCTATGAGCAATCCCCCGAAGGACAGTAAGAAGTACGACTGAGTAAGCAACCAGCCTGAAATAGTCTAAAACTGTATCTATAAGACACTCGGTCATCTTCGCGCCCCCGTACCCAAATAAGTTGCGATAGCCCCTATAATAATAGAAAACACGCTTTGAAATACCGCTAAGTTCGACACCTTCTCAGAAGTCTTAATTGAATTATTCTCGGTACTTTCAAGTCTAGCGGCTAAAACCCTATTATCGTTTTTAAACTCATCAAAAGACTTAGATAAGTTAGTTATCTGATTTTTAATTACTGCGATATCTTCCCCAATCGAGTTCTCTTTAGCTATTGTTAACATACCCCCTTTGTAACATAGTTTAATTATACCCTATTTCTTGGGCTCATAGATACGAGAAAATTCCCTTACAGCACCCTTTTTCTTTAAGAACTCGCCTAGTTTCTCTATATCTTCCTTGGTATTGTAGTATTCCATTTGTTTGGGGTCGAAGTTTGTTCCCTTAACGCCTAATAAAGCGTAGAGGGTTTTTATCGTCTTAGAAGTGTCGGGGTCGGCAAGTTTATCGGCTGTGAAGACGTATCTTCCAAGTACCGAAGTCAGTAGGTGGTATTTGTAGGGGTCGAGTTCTGAAGTATCTTGGCCTTTAGCCCCTGTTTTCGGCGCGTAGCCGAAAAAATCCTTGATTGGCTTGGGCATGCCCTTGAACCACGAAGGTGCTCTTTTGAAATCCTCTATTGGCTGGTCGAAGAAGAAGTTCTTTCCTGTGTATCTTTCTAGCGGGGCTTTTATCATAGGAGACATTGAGGAGAAAAATCCCTTTGGATTAAGCCTGTTCAAATCCTCTATCGGTAGGTTGGCTCCGTAGAAGGCTTGGTCGCCAATTCTAACGGGGAAACTCTCAGACATATAGCCCGGCATCTGCGCACGTTCTTCTGGGGAGATGTTAGAAACGTCTCTCGCCACCTTACCTATAGCCCCGACCTTTCCAGGTTGCTTGGCCGCTGCTTCCATCATAAGAGGGATGTTATTTCTCGACCAAGTATAGAAGGGAATTATTCTTCTCATTACGTTTCTTTCAAAAGGAGTGAAGGCTTCGGGAGCATAGTCGAATTGGTATTTGAATATCTTTTTCACCGCCTCGTCTATTGTTCCGCCTTTTTTAAGCGTGTCTATTGCCAAGGCTCCGCGGTTAAAGGTTTCAATCTTGTTCATTATCTTTTGAGTTCCCTTTTTAATAAAGCCTCTAGACGGTATTTTACTCAAGGCTGCTTCAGAAGCTTCATCTACCTTACCGAAAACATCGAGATACCCACCAGCATTTATAGCCCCTCTTCTGCTGAGTTCCTGTACCAACTCCCTGCCTGTTCCTGTGAAGTTTTTAAATTTAAACATCTCGCTTGTACCGCCACCCTCTAGTTTTAGAGCATCTTTATAAACGGCAGGGTTTGTAACTCCTGCAAGAAAGTTATTAAACACACCGCCCTTTAAGTTGTTGGCGTGGAAAGAAGGAAAGACTCCTGTAACCGAGCCTTTAAACCAATTTAGAGCATCATCATACATTTTTAAAACAGTGTTGGTGGCGTCATCATTTATGAAAGTCTTATTTATCTCGTCTAGGTCTCTTGCTATTCCTTCTGGAACCCAGACCTTACCTTTACTTGTCAGGTCAGCAAATCCCTCTCCTAGTTCTTGGGGTATTTTAAGTCCGGGCATTGGAACATATTTAACACCTTCTATTATGTTGGACTTTTCTGAAAAGAACCCCTTACCTACTTTACTTTGTAGTTCATCGTCGAGTATTCCGAAGTTGTCTGCGACCTCATCTTTTATTTTCTTAGCATTTAAGGCTTTAACACTTGCTTTTCCTCTTGCTCCGAAAGCCTTGAAAGCATCTTCTTCAAACAAATCGAAAGGTTTTTCTCCCTTGGCCTCCATCCAAGCTCTGAACTCTTTGTTAATTTCAGGTATTGTTCCTTCTAGGGTTCTGCCTTTAGCCGAACCGAGACCTTTTTGCAACGCAGGTATGTCGTATCCATATCTTTTAGTAAACTGCCTTGCCTCGTCTGTGAGAGTGTGTGTGAGGTAGTTAGCCCTTGAGCCTATCTCTATCCCCGCCGCCTGTTCAGTTTCGAGCATGTCTTTAAATGATTTTTCTATTAGTTCTTTTGATTTGGTAGCTTCGGGTCCTAGAACAACGCCTGTTTTAGACTCTATTTCAGCACTTATTTTTTTACCTACATCTTTCCCACCTTCTTTAACGCTCTTTTTAACCATTTCATTTAAAATATCACCTATCTGGGACTCGCTGTATCTTCCTTCTTTGATTAGTTTGTTTCTTAAATCTATATATGCTTTGGCTGTAGCTTCGGGGGTTCCGCCTCTCATAGCTCTTCTTACAGGGCTGAAAAGTCCTGCGAGTTCGTCAGCTGCCTTAGCACCCCCCTCGACAAGGGGACCGATAACAGGAGCCTTAGAGGCTGCTTTAACTGCCTTACCACCTACTTTTTTAAGTACCTTGCTAGCACCTTTAGCGATTGCGCCCCCAACATAAGTAGTGGGGTCGAGTAGGATATCCCCAGCAATTCCCCCTACCTTAGTTCCAAGGCCTTTTTTAAATCCTAACTTATCTACGAGCACGTCTTCATAAGTTTTCTTATCTGCCTGTCCCCCACCCGTAAGACCTTTTAAAGAAGCCTGTCCCTGTGCTGTAGCGGCCTTACCAACATCTCCTGATGAGAGATATTCATACACCGCAGGAGCAGTTTCACCTGCGTTTAGAAATCCGAATACTTTATCTAATATTGAAATTTTGGGTTTTTCTTCAGGGACTTCAAGTTTATTCTTTTTAGCGATAGCGAGTAACTCGGCAAGTTCGGCTTTATTTTGCTTTACGCCGATATCATAGTTCCAAACATCTGTTTTTGTTCCATCTTTGTTAAAGAATTTGCCCATTTCATTTCTTCTTCCTGTCTTCTATGAACTTCTTATCTGCCGCTAGTTCTTCAGGAGTTTTAGCGGGTATTAGTTTACTTAAACCAGACCTCAACCAATCTCCTGCTTTTTGGAAGTTCGATTGAGTTATATCATAACCACTTTGTCCCGGGAACATAAACCTACTTAGAGTTCCTGTCGACTCCCCTGTTCCTGTTGGGGTAGTGGGAGTGGGACCTCCTATGAATTTGGCTATCTCTTCTTCACTTGCCCACGGATATGCCATTGATAGAGCATCGTGTGCTTGTTGCCAAGTTACCGTTCCCTCGGCTATCTGGGCTGAGAATCCCAAACCATCTTCAGCGAAACTTCCTGCGTCCTTTTCTTTTGTAGAACCACCAGAACCACCTTTGTTAGATTGAGCTACATTGAATTGTCTGACTTCCTCATTGAACTGCTTTTCCTTGAACATCCTATCCCACTCCTGTTGTAAAGCATCTGCGTCAGCGGCGGCAGCCTCGGCTTCAGCGAGAAGTGTTGCAGCCTTAGCTTTGAGTCTGTTGGCTCCTGCTTGGATTACTTCGTCTATTGAGCCTTGGTTTAAAGTCTCCTGAGTAGATATTGTTCCTAGAGTCCTTAGATTCTGGGCGCGGGCGCTCGAAGTTAGTTGGTTTACAGAAAAAGGGTCGATTAAGCCCTGAGACTGTGTTGCCCTTATAGCGTTGGGGTCTGAGACCATTTGTCCTGAAACATTCCCTACATCGGTCGCTAACTTTGACACCCCCCTTTCAGTACGGGCGTTTCTAACGGCTTCCATAACACGGTCTCCTAATACATTAGAACCCGCAGTATATCCAGCAGCCTCTTTGTTTAAAGATATTGCTTGGTCTTGGTATCCTTTTATTGTCATTTTATTTTGTTCACTTGTGGGCATATTATCCTCTGAGGGCAGCTATACTAGCAGCCTTTCTGGCTCTTTCTGCTACAATTTTATCTCTTTGCAGTCCGTAAGTTTGTTCCCTACGGGCAAGTTCGTCAGCCTGTAGTTCTTGGGCGGTAGCAATTCCTGCTTTTTGTTTCTCTGCCTGAAGTTCAGGTAACTGGGTGTTGTCGTATGAGGGATTTATACCTCTTTCAGCACGCTGTCTTGCTAGTTCCTCCGGACTTTTAAGTTGAGAAATATCCTGAAGTCCTGCTGTTTGTAGAGCCTGTGCTTGAGTTGACGCCACTTCTGCGGGTGTGCCGATTTTTCTGATTCTTTGCTGTTCTGCCGCCTGTCTGGCGAGAGAGATTTGGTCTATAGTAAATTTCTTAGCACTCTCTACTGCGGTAGTGTCAGCCTCTGCTTTACGTTGTACAATGGCTTCTTCCATCGCTTTTAGCCTTTCTTGCTCTGCTCTTTTCTTTGCTCCGATGCCTGAAGTTAGAGTCCCTGACTGGATTTGATTGGCTTTTAAGGTTTCTATTCTCTGTCGATAATCTTCTCTTTTGACCGCTATATCCTCATCTTTAGTTGAGGTAATGTCGGCTAGTTTGTTTAAAAAATCCTCTTCAGTTTCAGCTTGGCTTAGGTCAAACCTTTGAAGCTCTGCTTTGGTTTCCTCGTCAATCTGACGAATGTTAGTTAAGATATCCTCGGCAGTTCTGACTTTACCTTCTTTTAGCGAAGCTTCGAGTTCGGCTGTCTTTCTCTCATAATAGGGAGTTATTTGTTCGATTGCTTTATTTAAAAATGCTTGTTTTTCCTCATCTGTTAAGGAAAGATACGGAGTTAGTTCATCAATTTGTCTATCGAGTTCTACCATCTCTTTTGAGATAGCATCGATTATGGGGGCGGAAACCCCGCCGATTGACTCGTAATAAGATTCGGTATCGGAAAATCCCGCAGCTTTTGCTCTTTTTTCTAGTTCGCCTTTTGAGATGTTTAAACTTTTAGCCGCTTCCGACTTCGAGTACCCTTTTGCTTTACTTGCCATATAATAATTATACCTTTTTTATCACGAACTTGTGATAGTTTCGAACCCTGTCTGTCCCGCTACTTTGAGTTTGTGGGTGACAAAATCGTAATAGATTCTACCCTCTTCGTAGGTAGGAACTGCTGTGCCTAAATAAATACCATCTTTGTCTATTTTTAAATCTATTGAACTTACGTTTACTCCGTCAGCAATAACAGAACCGGGTTGTGCCGAAGCTCTTGTTATAGCGGGGGTGTCACGCACATAGGTTGCGATTGTCCTTATACCTAGCGAAGAAAATCCAAGGTCCTTATAAGAAATCACTCTTTATTCTCCTTTTTCTCAGGGAATTTAGGCTGGAAACCAACCTCAATGCTGTGAATCTCGTACATATTATCTTTGCTGGTTTCTTCTAGTAAAAACTTGATTCTTTTCCCAGAGACGGTAAATTTTACTAAATCTGAAAATCCGTTAAGCTCTCCTACGGGAATCCAACTTCCTGAATCTACTTTGTACTTCACTTTGAGTCCTGATAAGAGTTCTCCGTGCGCCCAAAATTCCTTGAAGTCGTCGATGTCTAAAGGTCCCGAACCATAAAACCAAGGAGTCTCTATAAACGAGGTGAATACCACCCCGTTCTGGTCTTCTCCTGTGAACATCTCGAAAATCTCTCCGTCATCATTTCCAAAGAATAGTTTCTTTCCTGTAGACTTTGTATAAATGTGCATATCCATTACGTTTTCTGAAAGGGCAAGTCGTGTCCAAGTGTTTTGTAAAATATTATAATCTAAGACTACGTTAGTCAGGGCTCTGCCGTCAACCGTGACATCCCCAATGTATATATATAAATGGTTGCCTAGCACTTTCGCCTGTATACTGCTAAGGTTGGCAACAGGAATGGCGTTCCAGTAGTCTTGAACAGCCATTGAAATATTCGTGTCCGAAGCTCCATCAAAGACGTACATTCCGTCGGTCGAGGGGAAGAACACCCAAGCGCCGTATTCGGCAATACCGTCGTGACTGACACAGCCGTGACCACTCACTTGATATTTAACATCTTCTAAAGTGAAAGCCCAACAAGAGTTTTGACACCCCACAAACATATTCTCTCCGCTACGCCCTACCCCGGTAATAACATCGTCAAAAGATACCCACTCATTTACGGTATCCCAAGTAATAGGTGAGGTTTCAACAGTTGAGGAGCGGTAAGCCCTACTGATGTACGAGGTAGCACCTACGGTTACATTTAAAAGATAGATTCTCTGACCAAAGGAAATGATGTATTTGGCTTTGGGGGCGTCAACTACGTTGGTTGAAGTTGACCACGAAGAGCCGTTATATGAACGTGTGTCGTCTACATAGTTACAAGAAAAGAGCGTATCCAGAGCAGGAGAGTAGGCAAAACGTACCTTGTTTGCCGCAGTTAAAGCCTGTGATTGTGCTGTCCAAGTACCTGTGACATCTTTTAAGATATCAGCATTAGAAGCCCCATCTACAGCGATAAAGTGTTCGTGTGTTCCATCCGCTCGTTGGAAGTCTATCCCGCCGAGAACGTTTTGCGAAGCAGTAACCTGAGCGTTTTTTATAGTGTAATCCCCAGCCTTTTTTAGCACACCAATCTTAGGAGTGCTAAAGTTTTGGATATCTGCCATCTCTCCATCTTCTACGAGAAAGGGAGAAACGTTGCGGTTAACACCCCCTGCTAGATAGATAGTTTTTCTTTGCATTTTTAAATAAACTCCTTTTTTAATCTTCCCCACACAACACCGACCTCTAATGCCCTCCCAAAATGAACTTCGTAATGGCAACCCATACAAAGAGTTTGACAATTGCTTTCTTCAAACCGCAACTCTGGATAATCAGCCCAAGGCTTAATGTGGTGCACTTGTAGATACTTTCCTTTAGTTCCGCACGACACACAAGTGAAGTTATCTCTATTGAAAATCTTTTTATTCATCTGACCTCTAAATCTATTACGTTCTATAGCGTCTTTATTCGTAATTCCTCCTTGATAATTCCAGTGTGTTTTTCCTAACATCACTCTTTCGGAGGGCCATATTCCTTTCTTATCCTCCCAGCAACACTCCCAAGAACAGTATTTGGGGTTCCTTGATTTTATATGAAAAAACGCTTTTCCACAGATTTTACACGTTGCGGGTATCTGAGGTGTTCTTAACCCAGCCGTTGCCTTGCTGTTGCATTTGGTACACACCCCCGTATACTTTGCATCCTTTAAATGACTCTTTTTTATCCATCTGGTTTCTTTGCATTGGGGACATTCCACACGGACATAAACATCGGTTCTATTGCTGTTTTTTCTTCGTACCACTTTTACATCCGCACTCTCGGTAGTTCTTTTGGTCATTACCACTCGTAGAGGTCAGACCCAAAAGCAAGTCCTATTTTATTAGTGTTAAGTTGCTGTCTGGACTGCGCTACGAACTCCACATAATTTTCTAATTCTTCTTTAAAGAGTTGTCTGTAAGCGTA
>Ga0208958_1002992_pt1 | contig 13679 bp, 12 predicted proteins | sample RifOxyB1_FD_184032 | JGI IMG/M metagenome (GOLD analysis project Ga0208958, IMG submission 184032) | Soil microbial communities from Rifle, Colorado - Rifle Oxygen_injection B1 (SPAdes) | ecosystem: Environmental > Terrestrial > Deep subsurface > Rock core/Sediment | place: Rifle, Colorado... | reverse complement strand
CAGCAATAACCTCCTTTTACACAGGAGTTCCTGTTCAACAGCATGCATCTCCTGGTTGGTTTGTTTTTTTAAAAGAAATAGGAATAGTTTCAATAATATTGCGTTTTTCACCCAGAGCAGAAGGTCCTATTTTCAGTGAATCTGGCTTAAAAATTGAAAAGATCCTAAATCAGGATTCTTTTACATCTAAATTAAAGGTAAAATCATTTGCAATAGCAGGAAAAAAGATTGTTAATTCTGATTTCTCAAAATTAATGACAAAAAAAGCAAAACGATTAAGTTATAAAAATTTAAATGGATTCTTTAAGCAAATTAATAATGCTCTAAACTCAACTAATTCAAGAAAATATATTTTTGCATATTGGCCAAAATTTGATTCATTAAGTCATAAACATGGAATAGAAAGCAAACAATCAGAAAATCATTTTAAAATATTAGAAAAAAGATTAAATGCCTTAATTAAAAAATTAAAAAATGACACAACATTAATAATCACTTCTGATCATGGATTTATTAGTGCAGAAGAAGAGCATGTTATCAAACTTGAAGACCATCCAAAATTAAAAGAATGTTTAACCATGCCTTTTTGCGGAGATTCAAGGGTAATCTATTGTTATGTTCATCCTTCAAAAACAAAGCAATTTGAAGATTATCTAAAACATAATTTAAGCAAATACTGTGATTTTTATAAATCTCAGGAATTAATAGACAAAAACTATTTTGGCTTGTTTGAACCAAATCCTAAATTATTTGACCGAGTAGGTGATTATGTTTTAATATGCAAGGAAAATTACATAATAAAAGATTTATTAGAAAATGAAAAAAGTGAAAAAAACATTGGTCATCATAGTGGAATTTCTGAAGACGAAATGTTAGTTCCTTTAATTGTTGTTAACTCATTATAAAAAACAACGATAACTTCAAATAAACTTGAAGCTTAAAAAATCCTTTTAAATACCATAATCTTCTAAAATATATGATAAAAAACATACTATTCACAATTATGATTGTACTGAGCTTATTTGGTTCAATCAACTATGCAACAGCAGACGTAATTATGCCAGATACCCATGCAGTTCAAGGTTGCACTAAACTAACAAATCTAAATGAATATCCTGATATTATTTTTATTGGTTATATCACTGGTCCAATGCCTGAAAATAGAGAAAAAGGATATGATACTTATATAATCAAAGAAGGAGATTGTTTACACAAAGGCTACAAATTTAATACATTGTTTATAATAGCATTAAAAAAATCTTATGTAGATAAAGTTGGAATAGACAATATTAATTTAAGTATAAATCATGAGTGGTGGACATCAGGACAACCTAAATTTGAAAAAGGAACAGCAGTAATTTCAGAAAGTATAGATTTTGCTGGGGGCTGGTATGAAGATTCAAATCCATTAATCAAGGAAAATTTTGATTATAAAATAGCAGGAATCTCAGGAAATAAATTAATTTTATACAAATCTCAAGAAACACAGTGGTTTAATAACGACAGTCCTGAAAAAACAGAAACATTTTCTCAGCCAGAAATTCAAAATTTAAAAGAATTAAATTCAACTAATATTCCAGATTTTGAACCTGATTTATGGCAAAAGATTTCAACTTTCTTTGCAAAATTATTTGGAAGAGATTAAAATGCAATATGAACATCTTTTTTTATTTTCTTTATTTTTAACATTAATAATAGAAATTCCAGTTTTATTCTTAATAATAAAATACTTCTTCAAAATTAAAGTAAAAAATAGTTTGTTGCTCTTCACAGGTTTTTTATGCTCATTTGCAACATTGCCTTACATTTGGTTTATCTTTCCTTTGTTTCTAAAAACATATTTGTCTTACACAATAATTGGAGAATTAATTGTTTTTTTGCTAGAATCAATTATATTATATTTCATGTTAGATCTAAATATAAAAAAAGCATTAACAGCTTCCTTTATTTGTAACTTTATTTCTTTTACTTTAGGTTTAATAATTCAAAAAATTATATAAGAAATTTATCTGCTTGCGTCAGCTTGTCTTTCTAACTCAAGTTTTTTAGCAATAGCATTACTGCCTTGATCTTCTTTGTAAGCTTTCATAATTTCATCAGCTAATGCTTGTTCAATCTTGCCTTTCTTGGCATAATTTTTCTGATAAGCACCTTGTGTCATATATCTTAAAGTTAAATCAACTCTTCTTTGAGGAGCACATTCTACTGCTTGTGCATATTTAGCTCCACCATATTCAATAGTTGTAACTTCTTCTCTAGGAGCTGCATTTTCAATAGCTTTAACCAAAACTTCAACAGGATTTTTCTTTAATTGAGCTTCAATAATATTAAATGTGTTAAAAACAATGTTGTAAACTTTAACACCTTTTCCAGTTGATTTAGCAGAAGAAATTTTATGTTTCTTTCCTTTATGTCCTGGAACCATTAATTTTGTCATTAATCTTTCTACAATGCTTGTTTTAGCTCTCCAGAATCTGACAACAGTATTTTTACCAGTTGTTTTAGGAACATATAAAGGATTTAAATTAATATAATTTCTTAAACCAGGATCAACTACTTGAATCCCTGTTGTCTCCCATTTGTTAAATATTTTTATCATTTTTCTTTTATCGATAATGCTTTTTCTTTATCGTAGACCTTCTGCTTCTTTTTCCGAAGAAAACTTTTGTTTTCTTAGGTCCAGAAAGCTTTGCTTTCTTGATATCAAAGATTTTTTCTTTGCCATGAAAACTTTAAGTTTTCAGGGTCCCAAAGACTTTGTCTTTTAGGACAAGAAGAAAGCTTTACCTTCTACCCTTCTCTATCTTTCCTTTAATTAATGCATTTAAACTCTGATCATTTACTTTTATTACTTGCCATCTGATGGATGGAATATCTCCTTTTGCTCTCCCCATTTTTCCACCTATACAATCAATAACAACTTCATCATGCTCATTAATCATTTTAATAGCATTATAACCAGGAACAAAAGCAGTTACTTTTCTTCCATTTTTAATTAATTGTAATTTTACAACCTTTCTCATAGCAGAGTTTGGCTGTTTAGCTTCTACTTGTGATTTTTCTAGAACAATAGCTTTTGCCTGTGGTGAACCTTCTAAAGGATCAGACCTTGCTTTTAGATTTAATACTCTTTTTTTGTACCATTTATAGTGCCATCTATCAGCTTTTCTTTTATTTTTCAAATGTTTTCCACTCATTAATCCATTGGATTTTTTTCCCATTTTCTTTTGATTTTGCTTTTTCTTTATCGTAGCATCCTGCCTTTCTTTTATCGTGCATTCTGCTTTCTTTTTATCGTAGATTTTTCTTTCGCAAAGAAAAAGCTACTACTTTACTTTAACTTCCATGTCAAAATGTCTTTTGAACAGCTCATTAATCAGCTGGAGATTTTTATGGTCTCTGCCTATTAATAACCCTTTTGTTTTCATATCACTATATACAGTTGCTATATTTTTTTCAACATTAATGCTTTTTAAACTTAATGGATATGTAAAATTTCTTAAAAATATCTCAGGATTTTTATTAAACTCAATAATTCTTATTTTTTTCTTAAACATGCCCTCTAATCTCCGTAAATTCTCATTTTTTCTTCCAAGAGCCAATCTTAAATCACCTTCCTTAACAATAAAAATAAAAGTTTCATCTTCGTAAAAATCAAGAACACTAGCCCTTGTTAAGTTTTCAAATAAATTAATAAATTGAATTTTTCTTAAGTCTAACTTCATCTTTACTTTTTATTTTCCCCGAAGGCTTTTCTTAAAAGGCTTCATTTTATACCAAGTACAGAAATAGGAAATGGCTTCTTGCATATAATCCCTAGTTCTTCATTATTTTCTTTTAAATTTATAACTTCTATTTTTCCAATTTTGCCATAATGCATAACATCTTCTTTTATTTCATTAGGGCAGTTTAAAGCAACATATACTTTGGAAATGTTTCCATTCTTCATTCCCCGAATAGTCCTTTCAGTGCCAATTACAATTTCTTTTTCCTGAATATCTTTTTTTATGTCGCTCATATTATTTTCCTTTAAATTCTTCTTTTAAAGCTTTTCTTTTAGTCTTTTTTATTGATAATGCTTTCTTTTTATCGTAGATTTTTCTTTGCCATGAAAACTTAAAGTTTTCAGGGTCCCAAAGACATTGTCTTTTAGGACAAAGAAAAAAAAGCTACTTCTTAGCTTTTGAATCTTTCATCTTAGCAACTAAGCTAGGCAATCCAGTACCAATTGGTACAGGCTGATTAACCATGACATTCTCAATTACAGAGACAAGTTTATCCTCTTCTCCCTTCATGCATGCTTTTACAATATGATTTATAGGAGTTTCAAAACTAGCTCTAGCTAAAACAGATTCTTTTTCATTAGTAATTCCTGTTCTTGTTATACCTTTTATAGTTCCACTATGAGTCATAACATCTCCAAGTAACATAGTATGTCTTATATCAACATTTAATCCCTGATTTTGAATAACTTCTAATGATTCATTAATAATAGCTTGTCTTGCAGCTTCTATTCCTAATACTTCAGCCATTGCAAAAATATTATTTGTTACTGTCCTTGTTTTGTCCACTCCATCAATGTTGAAAACTTCTTTCAAATTATCTCCAGAGCAATAAATTATATATTCAGCATCTTCTTTTTTAGGAAGAACCTGTTTAATTCCTTTTACTCCTCTTATGTTTATATCTTTGCATTTTTCTTTTAATAAGTAAATATCTTTTAGTGAAGGAGTCTCTGCTTTGTATTTAATATTAAATCCATCTTTAGTCTGTTTCACATTAACATCTTTCAATCCTTCTTTAACAGCATTCATAACCTGTTCATCTTTCAATTTAATCATCTTCAATTTTTCATAATCCAAAACAATCTCAATTTTAAATTCAGATAAATTCAAGGAAAATTCAGTTGCAATGTCTTTTAATTTAGTTTCCTTTAATAATGCAGCAACTTCTCTTACTTTTTTCTCATCATTTTTGTAATCTTTTTCTAAATAAACAGTCAATTTAGGAGTGCTAGGCTCTTTCCTGGCATCAAAAATTTCAATTAATCTTGGTAAACCTCTAGTAACAGCTACTTCAGCTACACCTGCAAAGTGGAATACATTTAATGTATTATGTGTAATAATCCCGTCAAAAGTTGTAAATGTTTCTAATCCAGGAACACTTAAGTCATATACATAATCTTCATTATCAATATATTCTATTTTTTCAATTGAATCCCAGACAATATCAGAATAAAACATTCTGTTCATTATTTTAAGTTCATTTTTTATATCAATATTTTTTTCCTTAGCAATATTCTCAAATATTTTCATATGCCTGAATAAAGCTGTTCTTCCAATCTTCTGCCTTTTTGTGAAATTATTAATGTACCTTGTTGGATAGTCTAATTTTTTAGCTACATCATAAAATAGACTGTCAAATCCAGAAATCATGTCATTATAATCCTGGCTTTTCTCATTTAAGAAAATTTTAGCTTTTTCAGCTAATTTCTCAAGAGCTATTTTCTTATGTTCTATGCTGCTTCCAACATTCATTAAAAATAAAGGAGCATATTTATATGGAATTAACAACCAATACTGTCCTTTCTTATCCTTTGTTTTGTATGAAAATATTTTAAATCTTGTTAATAACAAAGCAACTCCATCAATTAATTCTTTTGAGTTTGAACTCGCTCTTATCATATCTCTTTTTACACTAAAATTACCATCACCATCAAAGTATCCCCTTAATAATCCAGCAACAAATTCCTCTTTGGCACTATAGCTGAATTCAGGAATTTCTTTATTGTAAGAGCCTGTTTTGCAGATTGTTTTTATGAAATTCGCAAACAAGGATGAATTTATTTTTATATCTCTTGAAAATGAAAATCCTCTTTGGTGGTATTCTTCTTTGTATCCCAAGCCCAAAACCTTATTGGTAAACTCCTTGATATTATAAATAAAAGAATCATCAATATTTGAGATATTTATCTGCCCGTTAGTTGCATTTCCTTCAGCCAAATAAGCTCCTATAAAGAAGCCAAACAATTTATCCAGATTTAATTTTTTAGGCAATGATTTTGCCAATGTTTTTTCTCTTATTAATCTCCCATCAGATTCTATTACTTTAAATCTTGTATCTTCTTTTATGTCCATATAACTCTTTAATTCAATTTCTTCTATGCAATGCTCTGGAAGATATTTTATTACAGGAATTCTGTTTCCTATGCTTAATTCTCTTCCAATAACAGGCATTATTTTATTATTTTTTCGTGTAACAAAAGAATGATTATCAGTAGCAATAATGCTTCTTCCTGATTTAGTAATTAATTTTAATAGTTTTTTATTTGTCTTATGCCTGCTGCATTCTATAATTCTTTTCCATTCAACTTTTTCTTCCTGATTTAAGCTTGGTGCATAAGCCTCATAATCATTTAAAGGCACTATCTCGCTGTCATTTACCTTTAAAGAGCCATTTATTTTCACCAAAGAATCTACAAATTTTCCTATTTCTAAAATTTTTATTTTATCTTTTATTTTTATAATGACTTTTTCATTTTTAGCAATACTCATTTGCGTACCTGGTTCACCAAAAGATTCAGCAGTAATTATTCCAATTCCTTCTCCTGGATTTATTTTTGCACTTTCATACTCTTCTCTTAACCTGTCTAAAACTTTTTTTAGCTGAGCTTTAGTTAATTTATATTCATCACTAATCTTTTCAGCTTCTAATATTAATTTTTCAGGAATATCATTATACTCTTCATGTAATTTATCCATTCTCAGCAATCTCCTTGACAATTCTTTTTACATTAATTACTCCACCTTCACTCTTTGAAATATCAACATTATCATCACCATAAACAAATTGTATAACTCTTTTGTTTCCATCTCTAACAGTATTGTCATATTCAATTCTTAAATCCTGCAATGCATTAGCCAATCTTCTATACAAATAACCTGATTTAGGTGTTCTTAATGCAGTGTCCATAAGAGAATCCCTTCCAGTCATACCATGGAAGAAGAATTCATAAGGAGTCATCCCATTTTTATATCCTCTTCTAATGAAACCCCTTGAACTAGGTTCTAAACTTCCTCTTTTGAAAACAGATAATGTTCTGTTTTTGTAACCATTTTTAACTCTTGAACCGCCTAATGACTGCTGTCCTACACAAGCAGACATCTGAGCTAAGTTAAGTAAATTACCTCTAGCACCAGATAATGCCATTAGAACAGTTGAATTTTTCTTTAAATTAGCTTGTTCAGAAACATTTTCTCCTATTTTATCCCTGACTTTGTTTAATTCTTTTAATATCATTCCTTCTAATGTAGTCTCCATTGTTAATCCAGGAGTTGCTTCTAATTTTCCTTTTTTATAGGATTCAATTAATTCAGCTACAGCTTCCTCTGCCTTCTCCATTAAAGCTTCATTTTTCTTTTTAACATCTACAGATAAATCAGTATCTGATAATGATGTAGTAAATCCTTTTCTAAATAGAACTTCTATTCCTAATCTGAACATTTTTCCTAAAATTTCTAAACCTTCATTTTCACCAAAATCTTTGTAGAATCTTCTGATTAAACTGCCATTGTCATTACCAATAGTTGCTTTATCAATAAATCCTTCTGTTAATAATCCATTTTTAATCTTGACATCTTTTCCTTTTCTAGTATTACCTATGAAATCAAATTTTTCAGGTAGCACGCATGAAAATACTTCTTTTCCGTCAACAGTTTCCTTGTTTTTTAATCTTGAAAAATCATTTACACCAATTGCATATAAAATTTCTACAGCTTCCTGCCTTGTTAATGTCATTCCATTAGTCAATAAATAATTTCCAGTTATTGCATCATCAAAGCAGCCCATTACATTTAATCCATTTTTAGGAGTAATCAATTGAGTTTGAACCTGCATTAATATATCAGCTTCTGCTCTTGCTTCTTCTGTTTGAGGAACATGTAAGTTCATTTCATCACCATCAAAATCAGCATTATAAGGAGCACAAACAGCTGGATTTAATCTGAAACTTCTTCCAGGCAATACTCTAATCTTATGGCACATTATGCTCATTCTATGAAGACTAGGCTGTCTGTTAAATATAGATATGTCTCCATCAACTAAATGTCTTTCAACAACATAGCCAGGAGCTAATTCTTCTATAATTTGTTTTTTAGTATCCTCGCTGATTTTCTTTCTTTTGCCGTCAGCAGTTATAACATAATTACTGCCCGGATATTTAGTCTCGCCATTTTCAATGAATTTTTTTAAATACTCAATATTCCATTCCTGCACTTTTTCAGGAATAGTTAAATCCATGGCAACAAAAATTGGAATACCAACCTCATTTAATTTAATTCTAGGATCAGGACTAATAACAGTTCTAGCAGCAAAGTTAACTCTTTTTCCTGCTAAGTTATGTCTGAATCTACCTTCTTTGCTTTTTATTCTTTCAGTCAAAGTTTTCAAAGGCTGTCCGCTTCTATGTCTTGCAGGTGGAACTTGAGCAATTGAATTATCAAAATAAGTTGTAACATGATATTGCAATAAATCCCACAAATCTTCAATAATAACTTCAGGAGCACCTGCATTTATATTTTCAAATAATCTCTGGTTTATTCTTACAATATCTCCTAATTTATGAGTTAAATCATCTTCACTTCTTTCACCAGATTCCAAAGTGATTGAAGGTCTTATTGTAACAGGAGGTACAGGTAATATTGTTAATATTAACCATTCAGGTCTCATAGCTTTTGGATTTATTCCAATTACTTCTAAATCATCATCACTAATTTTTTCAAAAAATGATTTTATTTCAATAGGACTTAATGTCTTGTCACTATAAACAAAAGTAGATGGTTTCTCAATTTTAATAGCTCTAACCTTAGCCTTGCAATGAGGACATTTTTTAGCATCTTTTATTTTCTTTTTAATTTCTTTATTATCCTTGCATTCATTTTTATCTTCTTCTGTAATCAAAACTTTATTACATTCAGAACAAAAACTTTTCAAAATATCATTGATATATTTTATGAATTGAATATGAACAACAGGCCTGGCTAATTCAATATGACCAAAATGGCCAGTACATTCTTTTAATCTAGCCCCGCATGTCTTGCATCTTAAACCAGGATCAATAACACCTAGTCTGGTATCCATTAAACCACCGTCTACAGGATAACCTTCCTGGTCATATAATTCAGGAGTTACTATTTTAGCAGCAGACATTTTTCTTATCACTTTAGGTGATAAAACTCCAAAGGTTATGCTTGAAATTCTTTTGTATACGGCTTTGTCAATCATTTTTTTATTTTCCTTTTTGTTTTTTTATCTTACATTAAGCTTTTTCTTTATCGTAGCATTCTGCTTTCTTTTTATCGTAGCATCATGCTTCTTTCTTATCGTAGATTCTTTCTTGCAAGAAAGAAGCTACCTATCATTTTGGTATTTGCTCTCCAGTTTTATTTTTGGGTATACACACATTGATTTTAACTCATCTAATAATAATTTGAATGCATAAGATAATTCAACATTGCTTACAGGTGCATTCTCTCCTGCAACAGGGCAGTAATATAATTTTTTGTAAATATCTTTTATAGCAATTAATCCTGATTTTTCACTTATTGGAATAATTGTTTTATCGGAGTCAAATCTTTCTTTTAATAATAGAGCTGCTCCATGAGCTACAAAACAATCTTTCTCCATTTCTCCTATTCTTAATCCTCCACCCTTTGCTCTACCTTCAATAGGCTGTCTAGTCAATAATTGTATTCTACCAGCAGCTCTTGAATGTAATTTATTAGCAACCATGTGTTTTAATTTTAAATAATACATATTTCCAACAAAGATTTTAGCTTCAAATTGTTCTCCTGTTATTCCATTATAAAATGTTTCAGTACCATTATCTTTAAATCCAAATTCAACTAATTGTTTTCTTAAAGTTTCTTCTTTCTCAGAATCAAATGCAGTACCATCAACTATTTCTCCTCTTAAAGCAGCAACTTTTCCAGCTAATGCTTCTAATAAATGACCTATTGTCATCCTGCTAGGTACAGAATGAGGTGAGAATATTAAATCAGGAATTACTCCAGATGATGAAAAAGGCATGTCTTCTTGTGGAATTAACATTCCTATTACTCCTTTCTGACCATGTCTTGATGCAAACTTATCTCCAATTTCAGGAATTCTTTGTTCCCTAACTCTAGTTTGTACAATTTTATTTCCTTCTTCATTCTCACTTATAATTGTGAAATCTATAACTCCTGTAGTTCCATGTTTCATAGAAATAGAACTTTCTTTTCTAATATTAGCAGCAATGCTAAACTCTTCTAACTCTCCTAAGAATCTAGGTGGTGAAGATTTACCAATAATAACATCTTGTGATTTTACTTCAGCACCAGTATATACAATACCATCTTTTTCTAATAATTTATAATCAGCTTCGGATTTATAACCCTTAACTTCTTTATCTGGAATTCCAATTTCATCAACTAGTCCTCCTGAATATCTTAATTCTTCTGCAACATAAGGTGTAAAGAAAGTGCTTCTAGCTAATCCTCTTTGTACACTACTCTTATTCATGATAATAGCATCTTCCATGTTATAACCATGGTAACTCATTATAGCTATAGTAACATTTTGTCCAGAAGCATGTTTGTCATAATTGAAAACATCCATCATGAATGAAGTTACAATTGGTCTTTGTGGATAATGAGCTAAACTAACATCAGTGTCTATTCTTAATAAAAAATTAGAAGCATATAATCCTAATGATTGTTTCTGGATTTTACTACCTCTGATTAACCTTGATGAACTACCAAAATTAGAATAAGGCATTAATGAAGTTGTAACACCAAAGCAAGTTATAGGTGAAATTTCTAAATGAGTTGTTTCTTGTACAATATTTTCAGGATATAAAGCAACTAAGCAATCTTCTTCTTCTAATGCATCTAAATATTCAATTACGCCTGTTTTAACTAAATCTTCCCATGATAATTCTTCTTTCAAGAATTTTTCAGTAATTTCATTTGTTAATTTTGATTTTCCATTTTCTACTACAATTAATGGTCTTCTTAATCTTCCTCTTGAAGTTTCAATTTCAATCATGTCATAATCTTGTTTATAGCCAACATTAACAACAGATGAAACTTTTCCATTTCTTCTGTCTTCTTTTAATTTTTTAATGAACTCATTAGCATTTTCTACTTTTCCAGAATATCTTTGATTTATGAATACATCTACCATTTTAAACCCATTCCTTCCAAATTCTTTCTTAATTTTTCTTCATTCTGTTCTTCTTGAGTAATTTGATTCATAATAGCTAAATTTTTTCTTAAACCAATAGGAGTACCCTCTGGAGTTTCTATTGGGCATAATCTACCCCAGTGAGTAGCATGTAATGCTCTTGCTTCAAAATTTTCTTGTGTTGAAGATAATAATGAAACAACTCTTTGCAAATGTGATAAAGTAGCTGTAAAATTAGTCCTATCAATATTCTGGCTCAATCCTTTTCTTCCACCAACCCAAATTCCAGTAGCCAATGCACTTTTAACTCTGGATGTTAATAACTGGTCTCTAATAATAATCTTGCTTGATTGGAATTTTCCTCGTTTAACTAATCTTTGAAAATTATATAAAATATCCTGCACTAATGATTTGACATTTACTCTGAATAAATCACTCATAACATCACCGCTTAATTTCATTCTTTTATTCATTAAATGATCCTTATCTTCAATATCTAAATTTTTAGTTGTAATTAATAAGAATCTTCTAATATATTTGCATAAATTATAAGCCTTCATGCTTCTATCAGCAGCATTTGTTCCAAGGTGAGGCAATAAATATTTATCAATTAAATTGAAAACTCTTTCATTCATTTCTTCTTTTTGCATTATTCCAATTTTTTTAGCTAATGCTTCTACAGCTTGCTCCTGATTTTTTATATCGACATTTTCATACAAATTTATAAAAATATCATCGAACATTTCATTTTCAGAAATTAATCCAGCTATTTCCTGGTCTTTTGTAAATCCTAATGCTTTAATTAATAATACAATTGGAACTCTCTTAAATCTTGTAAATGAAATATATATAACACCATTTCTCATTTGTTCAATAATATGTGGAATTCTGAAACTGCCTTGTTCAGAGAATATTTTAGCAGTATATTTGCTCGGTCCAACTTTCTCTTTTTCAACAATTAATTTATTAGAAGCTAAATCTTCAACAACAATTAAGACTCTTTCATTACCATTTAATATGAAATATCCACCAGGATCATAACCATCTTCATAATGCTTGACTAATTCTTCTCTACTTAATCCACTTAAGTGGCAATATTTTGATTTTACCATTATTGGAACTTTTCCAATATTTGTAGTAAATGATTCTTTTTCAACACCATCAATTAATGTGCTAACCTTCATGCTAATTGGAGCAGAATAAGTCAACATTCTTAATCTTGCTTCCATAGGATAAACATCTTTTGTGCTACCATCAGCTTCGATTAATCTTGGTTTTTCTAAGCTTATTTTTCCTAATTTTATTTTAAAATCATTTACTTCATTAGGAATAATAGTTGGAATAACTTCTGAATTCTCGTCTATAATCTTTTGAATTCCAGAGTCTAAGAAAGTATTAAATGAATTTATGTTAGATTCCACTAAGGAATGCTTCTTGAAATATTGTTTTATTATGTCTTTATATCTTTCAACCATTTATTTGACTATCCTATAAAAATATGCTTTGCCGATAGTTGGGCTTTCTCTTTCTATTTTTATGATGTCACCTTTTTTTAACTCCAGATGCGAAATCGCAGGATCATTTTTTAAAATTACCGGTAATTGTTTTTTTTCTACATTGAATTTCTTAAGAAGCTCATTACCCTCTTCTTCACTAATCTTGATATGCTTTGGGATTAATTTGTGTTTTAGTATTTCGCTTTCCATTTTCTTTTTTCCTAAAGTCTTTCTTTACCTAAGGTTTCTTTCTTTCAGGCATTCTGCTTTTCTTTTTTAGGCTTTTTTCTTTTTGCAAAAGAAAAACCTAAAGCTTGGGCCCGACGGGACATTCAGAGCGTTTCTTGTGTTTTCTTTTATTGAAGATTTTCTTTTACAAAAGAAAAGCTTCTTTTGAACCCGCGACCACCTGCTTAAAAGGCAGATGCTCTATCCAAGCTGAGCTACGAGCCCAACGCCCTGACCGAGATTTGAACTCGGGTTATGGCCTCTCTATATAAGCCTTTTTCTTTTTGAAAATCTTGATTGTAATTTGCTTCTTTTTCCTTAAAGTTTCTTTCCATTAAGGCTTTCTTTTCAAAGAAAGGCTTACTTGACAGGGCCATGTGCTGGACCACTACACTATCAGGGCAAGCGTGAATTAATGATGAAAAACTATTGGTTTTGTCCTTTATAATCATTTTTTTCCTCGTAGAAATATACATTAAAATTTTCTCAAATTTAGCTTTATAAAACTTTCGGAAAAAAAGGCTTTTTTATGATTGTTTATAAATAACCACAATTTTAGGGCTTTTAATCTTTTTCCAGTTATTTTTGATTCTTTTTAGTTTATCCCATTAAGTTTTTTCAGGATAAATTATTTAAGATAATTTAGCCAGAAATCTAACGAGCTTTTTTCAAGCTCGTGACCATCCTTTAGGATGGAGATGAATGGCTTGTCTCGATAAATCTTTTTTATTA